>JACKQG010000051.1_pt1 | contig 154360 bp, 139 predicted proteins | sample 8237621 | NCBI WGS metagenome assembly JACKQG01 (sample SAMN15677084, study PRJNA649215) | marine metagenome | biome: marine; feature: Black Sea; material: saline water; isolation source: suspended particulate matter (SPM) from the Black Sea western gyre | collected 2013-06-09/2013-06-10...
ACCTAAAGCAGAGGAACCTAAAGCAGAGGAACCTAAAGCAGAGGAACCTAAAGCGGAAGAAAGAACAGTAGAACAGCAACAGGAAGTGGCAAAAGAGCAGCAGCAAATTGCTGTTGAACAGGATGCAGAAGAAAGTGTGGAAGCACCTAAAGTAGTCACGATCATTTCTGCACCCCCTGAAGAGTCTGATGCCGGACTTAATGAAATGGAACTGGTCTACTTTGACTACGATAAAAGTGAAATCTCATCAGCTTTTGGTGATGTTATCCGGAAAAACTACGAATGGATTGCTGATAATCCGGATGTACAAATACAGTTGGAAGGCCACTGTGATGAGCGGGGTACGAATGAGTACAACCTTGCTTTGGGAGAAAGGCGAGCCAAAGCTGTTTTAGACTATCTGGTTAGTCTTGGTGCAAATCCATCACAATTTTCTATGGTTAGTTTCGGAGAGGAACGTCCGGCCGCAGTTGGCAGCAATGAAATTGCCTGGAGAAAAAATAGAAGGGTAGAGTTTACCAGATTGTAAGTACAGAACTTTTTTGCCACGAACTTTGTCAGCACATTGAATTATGCTCACCGAACTGCTAGGCGAAACGAGCATAATTGGGATGGTGCTTGGTGGTAGTTTTGTTGCGAAACTCGTATTGCTCATTTTGGCGTTGATGTCGGCCCTTTCTTGGGCCGTCATCATAATCAAGGCCTTCCAGTTCTTAAATATCCGCAAAGAAGACAGAAATTTCTACCAGATATATTTCAACGAATCCAGCCTTAAGCAAATCAAGAAAGTTTCTTCAGAATATCCTTATTCAGCCTTTTCATCTATGTTTTCTGCTACTTATCAGGAAGTAGCACGCATGAGTCAACGCATTCAACGGACTACTCCAGATATTACAGAAAACAGTTCCATGCTCCCGCATCTTAGTCAACAGTTGCAGAGAGTCATAGAGCAAACCATCAATGAAAGATACACTTTCATCGAAAACCGCTTAAATATTCTTGCAACAATTTCCAGTGCGGCCCCATTTATCGGTCTATTTGGTACAGTACTGGGAATCATCAACTCCTTTCAGAGTATCGGAACTTCCGGCGTTACAAGCCTTGCTTCTGTGGCTCCGGGTATTTCAGAAGCTCTGGTAGCTACTGCTGCAGGATTACTTGCTGCCATACCTGCATTGATGGGCTACAACTATTTCCGTAACCAGTCTCGTATTTTTGCTAACACCATGCGCAATTTTGGCATGGAACTTACTAACCGTTTTGAGTGGATTGTACATGGGAGGCTCCTGGGAGGACAATGAGCCTCTGAGCGAAATCAACGTCACTCCTTTTGTCGACGTGCTACTGGTATTGCTGATCATCTTCATGGTTACTGCTCCTATCGTTAACCATATCATTCAGGTAGATCTTCCTGAGGACAGCTATAACCAGGACAAAATGAAGCCTCTGCAAAAACCACTGAGAGTGGTTATTGACAAAACAGGAGTCTTGTTTTTGGGTAACACCCGCATCGGTGGAAGTGCAGAAGAGGAGAGTCAACGAGTTTTTCAGGACCGAGTCCGACAATGGACAAGTGGTAAAAAGCAACCATGGCTTGTTGATGTGGAAGCAGACGAGAAAGTAAACTATGGAGCAATAGTGCCGGTGATTGCCAGGCTCAAAGAGCTCAAAGTAAGCATGAACCTGGTTATTCATCCACAAAAAAAATAGCTGCTGAACTTTTTCAGCTTTTCTCCTCATTGATCACAGTTGGCTCTTCTTTAACTACAGTAGTAGTTTCATCAATTATTTCTTTGTCTTCTTTGTTTTTCTTTGTAGCATTTTTAAAATTACTTATCATTCCGCCAAGTCCCTCACCAATCAATGGTAAACGCTTTGCACCAAATAAAACTACGACAATAGCCAAAACTATTAAAAGCTCCCAAATCCCTAAACCGAACATTGTAAACGCTCCTTCTGATTGTGTCATTGGTCAATAGACCGTATAATGTGAATCGAATATTACAGTAGATATAATTTGTCAAATAATCGCAAGATTAATGAATCAATTCGACTGTTTATAATCCGTTATCTCTATTTAACATACTATGAACTTAGCTACACCAACTCAGAAATCAACACTTCACACACTCAATTTTTTGGCAGATACACCTCAGCTTATGCAAGCTGAGATAGCACGTACAGACATTTCTCTGCATGAGGTAATGATCTGGAAAAAAGGTACTGTGGTCAAGTTTGAAAAAATAGTCGGTTCCACCATAGATATAATGATTGGGGACAGGTTAATTGCAAGAGGAGAGGTTGTCATAGTAAATGACCGCTATGCCGTAAGATTGAGCGAGGTAACTCATCCGGATGAAAAACCTGATGCAAGCTGGACCTAAAACTCCACGGTAAAACCAATTTCAAACATGTTCGTTAAGCAGAGACATTAAACGGCATGCAATGCTTCACGAAATGCGGCTGCAGTCCTTTCCAGATCTTCCTCAGAATGTTCGGTCGAAATAAAAAGTGATTCAAATGCAGATGGGGCCAAATAAATACCCTGCCTTAACATCTTGCTAAAAAACCCCGCAAATCTATCCACATCAGAATTAAGAGCATCCTGGTAATTTCGTACAGGATTTTCTGAAAAGAAAAACCCAAACATTCCACCCATTGATTGAGTCTGTATCGGGACTCCTGCTGATTCTGCTGCAGCCCGGAACTCAGCACAAAGCCATGATGTTTTTTGGCCTAGATCCGCATATGGATTTTGCTCTTTCAAGACACTTAAAGTCGCTAACCCTCCAGCTACGGCAAGGGGATTTCCCGACAGAGTACCTGCTTGATAAACGGGACCGGCCGGTGCAACACAGAGCATAATATCCTGACGTCCACCAAAGGCACCTACCGGAAGCCCGCCTCCAATTACTTTTCCGAAAATACTTAAATCCGGTACAATTCCAAACAAAGTCTGTGCTCCTCCATAATCAACCCGAAAACCACTCATTACTTCATCAAAAACTAGCAATATCCCTTCCCTGTCACATAAGTCACGTAAACCTTTTAAAAAACCATGTTCAGGTGTAATCATCCCCATATTTCCAGCTACCGGCTCCAGAATAACCGCGGCAATTTCCTGACTGTTTTCTTCCGCCAGTTTGATAACTGATTCCAGATCATTGAACTTGGCCTGCAAAGTATGTTCAACAAAAGATGCCGGCACTCCCGGTGAATCCGGAATTCCTAGAGTCATTGCACCGGAACCCGCCTTGACGAGTAATGGATCAACACTGCCGTGATAACAACCCTCAAATTTTACAATTTTATCTCGACCGGTATAACCACGAGCAACACGAAGTGCAGCCATTGCAGCCTCAGAACCGGAATTAACCAAACGCAGCATCTCCACACTCTGGACTGCCTCACAAACCATTTCTGCTAATGTGATTTCGCCCTCAGTTGGTGCACCAAAAGAAGTCCCGTTACGGAGAGTTTCTTCAAGTTTAGAGACAACATCCGGATGCGCATGACCTAAAATCATTGGCCCCCAGGAACCAACATAATCAATGTATTCGTTTCCATCAACGTCATAGATTTTTGATCCAGAACCATGTGAAATAAAAAGTGGCGTCATCTTGACAGATTTAAATGCCCTGACCGGACTGTTTACGCCTCCTGGGATTTTTTGTTGGGCGCGGGAAAACAATTGTGTAGACTGTGTAATCTGCATGAAGGTTGCACTAAACTAATGTTAAAGGAGTGTTTTCATGATTTAATTATATTCTACCTCTTGCTGTTAAAGCGTAGACTGCAGTAATACAGCGGGATCATTTGGCTGCTGCTCTCTGCATTAAAAACACTTTAGTAGTCTTGGCACAATAATTATTAACTCTTTGAAAACGATAATAACCTAAATCTTAGTTTGGAGAACGACTCAATAGTTGTCAAGCCTTCACTCAATAAATAATGCCACAATTAATTCTAATATCTTTATTCAGCCTAGTTTTGTTCAATGGTTGCACTTCTGCCGACAGATCTTTCCAAACATATTATGATTCGGAATACAAAGTTGTAGATCAGGGAAAGCTGGATGTGATTGTAAAAGGCCGTGCATGTGCACTACTTGAAAAGGATGCTGTTTCAGGCGCAAAAAGGGCTGCAGAGTATCACTTGCGCAGTGTGATAGGAAATCAATATTACCATAAAAGATTCAAAGAAGTCCGCCGCTATTCTGACGGGGACAAAACCTGTGTGGAAATAAGTGCGGCTGCTTTGTCACCCACATAACAGTATTTATATTCTGCAGAAACAGCTTGTTCACTTGCGATTTTAACAACAAATCGCTAGAGTGTTTGTAGTATCCGCAACATGGCGTAATCGTGAAGAAGCATAACAAAAAAATAAAGAGTTCGATGATTTTTCGATACTTCACATTGACAATTATTTTTCAACAATACTTCGCTAATCCCATTTCAAGGTAGTATATGACCGGCCGAACTCATGAAGATTCCACTGTAGCAAAACAGATTGCGCTACCAATGCTGCCGATGCGCGATATTGTAGTCTTCCCCCAAATGACGGCCCCATTTTTCATCGGTCGAGCACTCTCAATTGCTTCTCTGGAAAAAGCTCTTGCTGGAGACCGCCAAATATTTGTAGTAGCGCAGGAAGATCCACTTATTGAAGAGCCTGAAGAAAAAGACCTGTTTAGAGTTGGTACGATAGGTAAAGTCCTGCAGATAATGCGACTCCACAATGGCACTATTAAAGCTCTTTTTGAAGCAAAAACACGTGGACGCCTTATTGAAGCACACATGGATGACCCTCATTTTGCTGCAGTAGTAGAACCAATTCCTGAAGTAGTTTCTCAGGCTCCCGAACTATTAGCCCTCAGCAAAAATGTACGTGTAGAATTCAAGCGTTACTTGAAGGACGTCAAACGTCGAACAGAAGGTATCGAAAAATTATCAATTGATTCAGAAGACCCACATATCCTGGCTGACCGCATTGCTCCTCTGTTGAACATGGATTTGCAAAAGAAACAGGACCTGCTTGAAAATGCTGATCCCAAAAATCGCCTGGAAATTGTCTATGGACGGATGCTGGAAGAAAAAGAATTCAAAAAAGTTGAAAAGAAACTAAAGGAACGTGTACAGGGTCAGATTGGCCGAACACAAAAAGAATATTACCTCAATGAGCAGGTCAAAGCTATTCAAAAAGAATTGGGAAACAGCGAAGACGGTAAAGCTGAAATGGCAGAGTATGCGAAAAAAATTGAGGAATTAAAACTTTCGACTGAAGCCAAAGAAACGGCTGAAAAAGAACTGCAAAAACTTAAGATGATGCCCTCAATGTCATCTGAGGCAAACGTAGTACGAAATTATATTGACTGGCTACTCAGCATGCCCTGGGCAGAAAAAACCGATGACAATTTTGACTTGATTAAAGCAGAAAAAGTCCTTGATGCCCGGCATTATGGTTTGGAAAAAGTAAAAGAGCGGATAATTGAATATCTTGCTGTAGCTCAACAGGTAGGAAAAATGAAAGGTCCAATTATTTGCCTGGTTGGTCCTCCTGGTGTAGGCAAAACTTCGCTGGCGCGTTCTGTCGCAGAGGCTTTAGGAAGAAAATTTGCTCATGTGAGTCTTGGCGGAGTACGTGACGAAGCAGAGATTCGGGGGCACCGCCGGACTTATATTGGTGCAATGCCGGGAAAAGTGATCCAGTCATTGCGAAAAGTAAAATCCAACAACCCTCTGCTACTCTTTGATGAAATTGATAAAATGTCGCATGGTGTGATGGGGGACCCTGCAGCTGCTTTATTAGAGGTGCTTGATCCTGAACAAAACCACACTTTCATGGATCACTATCTGGAAGTCGAATTCGATGTCTCTGATGTCTTATTTTTCTGCACAGCTAATGTACAGCAAAATATACCCGCTGCACTCAAAGACCGTATGGAAGTTATCAGACTTTCAGGTTATACCGAACTTGAAAAAGAACATATTGCCCGTGAACATCTCTTACCAAAACAAATAGCTGAAAATGGACTGACTTCCAAAAAAATTCAGTTCCAGCAAAAGGCAATCCTAAATATTATCAGAAGTTATACCAGAGAGGCAGGAGTTCGAAATCTTGAGCGTGAAATTGCTAAAACGTGCCGCAAAGTTGCAACCCAACTGGTAAAGAAGCATAATCTGAAAAAAGTTATAGTTACAGATAATCGAGTGCAAAAATTTTTAGGAGTTGCACGTTACAAACATGGAAAAGCTGAAGAACAAAATGAAATAGGTACAACTTGCGGGTTAGCATGGACACAGGCCGGAGGTGAATTACTTGTAACCGAAGTGAACATCATGAAAGGTACAGGCAAACTTCAACTGACTGGCAAACTTGGTGATGTGATGAAAGAATCAGCACAGGCGGCCCTGAGTTATGTGCGTACCAATGCAAATCAGTTGGGAATATTTTCATCGGTATTCGAAAAAACCGACATCCACATCCACGTCCCGGCAGGTGCAGTTCCCAAAGACGGCCCGTCTGCAGGAGTTACTATCGCAACTTCAATAGTCAGTGCATTTACTTCTATTCCTGTCAAAAGGGAAGTGGCAATGACAGGTGAGAGCACATTGCGCGGCAAAGTATTAGCGATAGGCGGCTTAAAGGAAAAACTGCTGGCAGCCAAACGTGGTATCATTTCAACAGTGATGATTCCTCATAAAAACAAAAAAGATTTGACAGAAATTCCTGAAGAAATTCAGCAGGGATTGGAAATTATTCCAGTCCACACAATTGAGGAGGTCTTAGGCGTCGCTTTGGAACGCTTACCAACTCCAGTAATTGATCCTGCACCTGATAGTGATCCAGCAAAGAAAAATGCTGACACTGAAGCTGCTATTCTTCAACAATCAGAAGCACCCGAAACTGCACGAACTTATGACGCATAATTCAGGTTCTGCAGTTAAAAACTTAAAATAATCTTCTTCAACATAGCCTCTGCGGAAACGGTCTGGAGCAATTCATATTCAGTGATTAATCCAACTGTAACCATTGCAGAGAGCCCATCAAAAAAATAATCGTGATTGATGACATGGAATTGAGCAGTTCTGACCAGGAACTGATGACCGAAATAAATGAAACTTTAGTCCGTTTCATTCAATCAGCCGAAACTGAGCTGCAGTTGGAACCGATGAATTCATACCGCAGAAGGATGGCCCATAAGCTTGGAGCAGAATATAAGCTGATTTCTAAATCAACCGGTGAAGGTGAGGGACGCTCTGTTTGTCTGAGCAAAACAGATACTACAGCAATTCCGGAGAATCTTTTTCAAAAGAGAAGCATTGACAGAGGAATAGAGATATTCTACGCAAAAGCTGGTTCAGAGATTGTTTTACGAACTGATGGAAGCTTTGGAGTATCCTTGAAAGAACGCGATAACAGGGTTCTTGACCGGAGGACTGTAGAAGATGGAGAATTTCGTATTCGAGAAAATAAAATCATCTGCAAAGAGGATAAAAACTGGTGAAGACAGTAGCTTTAGAAAAAAGACATAAACCGCCAGCAAGTGAACATACGTCTTTTTCACTATCATATTTGGGTGATGCGTTTTTCGAACTCTGGTGCCGCCAAAAAATAACGCAACGGTTCCAAAACCGAAGACTGGTCCACAAAACCGTTGTTCAATGGGTACGCTGTCAGACACAGGCTCAACTCGCCATGCTGATTTATCCGCACCTGACCGTGGAGGAAGCAAACATTTATCGTAAGGGTCGTAACAGCAAAGTAGTTTCGCCCCCTAAACATGCTAGCATCAAAGAATACCGTGCAGCAACTGGTTTTGAATGCCTAGTCGGTTATTGGCATCTGGAACTGCAAACAAAACGCTTTGAAGAAATTATGCAGCAAACTGAGGTTGTAAATTTGCTGGAATCAGTCCTTTCTACACCCGAGTTATCAAGCATTGCCGTAGCATAAGAATATTTTTTCGTTGTTCTTAAAAGCAAAATGTTGACATTTCAGAGAATCTGTCACTTTAATTTGAGTAAAAACAAAGCTGACTGAGTCTGACTGCAGACTCAAAAAGATGTTAGCAATAATCTTCCGGTAGATATTATTTTTAGCCTGTAGTATTTTCTAATTTTGACCGAGTTAAGCAAATGATTTGGACATTTTTCATACTGATTATTGTTGTTTCAGTTGCTGTAATAGTCTACCCTCTTTTTTGTAGTAAACTGCAGAGATTTGAATTGCCTGCAACAAACACTCTGGATTTCAGCCAGGCAGATGCTTGGCTCTCGGCATTGGGTGATTTAGAAGATGATTACATGCTTGGTCGAATCCCAAAACAGGAGTATCAGCAACAAAAAATAATCCTACAACGCAGTTACCTGAAGTGGCAGGAAAAATCTGCAAACACAGCAGACTGAATTTTTATCCGGAATTAGATTACTGTGGTAAGTTTAACGGTTGATAACTGTGTTTTGAGCCAAAATTTGTAGATGACATAGCACGTGCCAGATTCAGTGTACCCTCAACAGTAGTGAAGTAGGGCAGTTTATGTAAAAGGGCAACTCTACGAATATGTGTTGCATCTACTGAGCGTTTCCGTGGGCGGGTAGTGTTGACTATCAGGGCAACTTCTTTTCTGTCAATGCAGGCAAAAATATTTTCAGGTACTTTTCTGTCCAAGCTGGTTTTCACAAGATTCAAAATACCGGCTTTTTCCAGCACTTGATAGGTTCCTTCAGTAGCCAGTATTTTTCGTCCTGCTTTTTCAAATTCAAGAGCAGCCGCAATCATTCCCTCTTTATCCCGGTCACTTACACCAATAAAGATGTGACCCTCTTTTATTTCTGCCTGAAATGCGGCAATTTGAGATTTCATAAAAGCTTCTTCCAGACTATTACCGCGACCCATCACTTCACCTGTTGATTTCATTTCTGGTCCAAGTTCAGTATCTGCTTCGGAAAAACTAACAAAAGGGAACACTGTTTCCTTCACAGAAATTGTCTCCGGTACTTCGTATGAAAACCCAATTCCTTTCAACTTTTGTCCCAGCATCAGCCAAGTGGCATATTTTGCTAAAGGATGCCCAATAGCTTTGCTGACAAATGGTACTGTCCTGGAAGCACGGGGGTTTACTTCAATCAAAAATATTTTATCATCTTTTACTGCAAACTGAATATTCATCAGACCCTTCACGCAGAGTTCTTTGGCCAGGGCTTTTCCCTGCACTTCCAGTCTCTTTAAAACACTTTCACTCAAATTTTGAGGAGGCAGGATACAGGCACTATCTCCGGAGTGGATTCCAGCCCTTTCAACATGTTCCATAATTCCAGCCAATTCCGAATTATCTCCATCGCCCAGCAGATCCATATCAATTTCAACTGCACCCTGCAGAAACTGGTCAATCAGCACGGGATGATCCGGAGAGACCTGAATTGCTTCCTGAAAATATTCTGCAAGCTGTGTTTTTGATTCAGCAACCATCATAGCCCGCCCTCCAAGGACATAAGATGGCCGAACTAAAATGGGGTAACCAATTTCTGCTGCAATATTTTCTGCATCGTTCAGTGAGCGCGCCAAGCCGTTGCGTGGTTGTTTCAGATTAAGTTTTTTTAACATGTCAGCGAATCTTTCTCGATCCTCTGCACGATCAATATTTGCGTAAGATGTGCCCAGCAGACGAACACCGGCTGTATCAAGTTGTTGAGCCAGCTTCAGTGGGGTTTGCCCCCCAAGCTGCACAATAACCCCCAGTGGACGCTCAAGATCGATCACGTGCATTACATCTTCAAAGGTAATCGGTTCAAAATATAGCCGATCTGAAGTATCATAATCAGTACTAACTGTCTCCGGATTGCAGTTAAGCATAACTGCTTCATAGCCAAGTTCTCTTACCGCCCAGGCAGCATGCACACAGCAATAATCAAACTCAATTCCCTGGCCGATACGATTTGGGCCGGAACCGAGAATTAATACTTTTGCTTTTTCTGTTGGCAGTGATTCGTTTTCTTCAGCAAAAGTAGAATAATAATAAGGTGTTTCTGAAGTAAATTCTGCAGCACACGTATCAACTTGCTTGAAAACCGGTAGAATATTCCATTCATGACGGATATTATTAACTCGGTCTTCTGAAACTTTAAGTAGTTCAGCAATTCGCTGATCTGAAAATCCCAGCCGCTTCCAGTTTTTTAAATTAACAGGTGTTATTCTTGAAATTTCGGTCTGAACAATATTTTCTTCTTCTTCAATCAAGCTGCGGATTTGCCACAGAAACCAGGGATCAATGCCAGTTTGTGTATTTAGCGATTCATTGGTCCATCCTCGCCGCATAGCATCAGCAACATACCAGATACGTTTGCTGCTGACAGTTTGAAGTTGCTCTTCCAGTATCTCATCAGGAGTCAGATAATCATCAGCATAATCTGGTGGATTTAATCCTGAATGCCCTGACTCCAGTGAGCGCAGGGCTTTTTGGAAAGATTCCCTGAATGTAGCCCCAATTGCCATTACTTCTCCAACAGACTGCATCTGCGTACCAAGTCGGTCCTCAGACAGTGGAAATTTTTCAAAAGCAAACCTTGGGATTTTGGTCACTACATAATCAATCGAGGGCTCAAAGCAAGCCGGTGTTTTTTGTGTGATATCGTTGGGAATTTCGTCCAGCGAAAAACCTACAGCCAATTTTGTGGCAATTTTTGCAATGGGAAAACCTGTTGCTTTTGAAGCCAGCGCAGAACTACGGGAAACTCTTGGATTCATCTCAATCACAAGAATCTCACCGTCTTCAGGATTAACTGCAAACTGCACGTTTGATCCTCCGGTTTCAACTCCGATTTCCCGCATAATTTTAATTGACATATCACGCAGGTTTTGATACTCCCAATCAGTCAGGGTCTGTGCCGGAGCAACAGTTATACTATCACCGGTATGTACTCCCATGGGATCAAGATTTTCAATCGAACATATAATAACCGTATTGTCCTGATTATCACGCATTACCTCCAGCTCAAATTCTTTCCAGCCAATAACAGACTGTTCAACCAGTATTTCGCTGGTTGGTGAAACCGTTAAACCATGAAGTACTATTTGAGTTAACTCTTCTTCATCCCTGGCAATTCCACCTCCTGCACCACCCATGGTAAAGGATGGTCTGACAATGATAGGATAAGAAATACTTTCTGTGAAAGCCAGGGCCTCATCGATGGAATGAGCAATGATACTGGAAGGCATTCCAACTCCAATCTTTTTCATTGCACTGCGAAATAGTTCTCGGTTTTCCGCCTTGTTAATTGCTTCAATGGATGCACCAATCAACTCTATACCAGAGCTTTGCAAAACCCCATGTTCGTGGAGTTCTACCGCCATATTAAGTGCAGTTTGACCGCCCATAGTAGGTAAAATCACATCTGGTTTTTCCTGTTCTATGATTGCTTCAAGTGTTTTTAAAGTAATTGGTTCAATATATGTCGCATCTACCAGACCTGGGTCTGTCATGATAGTAGCAGGATTACTGTTGACCAGAACAACCCTGTACCCCTCTTCTTTGAGAGCTTTACAGGCCTGTGTACCACTGTAATCAAATTCACACGCCTGCCCTATAACTATTGGACCAGATCCAATAAGTAAAACTGTATTTATGTCTGTACGTCTTGGCATTATTTAATAATTAGTTGCTCAGCCCTATATACGGCCAAAATATTTGTATGATAAAAGACCAAAATATTCATGAAATATTGTTTGGATACGATTAAAATTTGCCCACTCAAAATAACGCCACCAAGGAATAGCTTTTTTTGGATAGGACTGGTTTGCGGCAAATGTATAAGATTCAATTCCTAATTTTTTAAACACTGAAGCTAGGCGGAATAAATGGTAATCATGGGAAACCAGAAGAACAGTTTTGTACTTTAAACGCTGCAATATTTTTAAGGTTTCAATTCCATTTTTGTAAGTATCTGCTGAACGATTTTCAATGATAATTGCTTGCGGAGGAACTCCCATTCCCTGAAGTATTATGGCCATACCCTTTATATCTACTGGAGGAAGATACGGCTTAGTAACACCTCCCGTAATAATGACTACCGGAGCAAAACCTTCTAAATATAATTTGCCTGCAGCATGCGCTCTTAAAGTAGAACCGGGTGTAGGAGCCCCTGAACCATGAACACCTGCTGAGGCCACTACAATAGCATCACTGAGGTGTTTCTCACTTTTGGGTGTTAAATATTTAAGTGGAGCTGATACGGCCTGAAAAAAAAGTGTGTTACTGCCAAGTAAAAGGAAGGCCCAACTCACGAATAGAATCCTGAAGGAAAGTTTATAATTGTGCCTCTGCCGATACATCAGCAAAAGAGAAAGGGACAAAAGTATTAATATTAATACTGGTCCGAAAAAGATATCTTCCGCTACAAACTTTAAAGGTCGTTCCATTCTTATTTAATTAACTATGACTGTTATAAATATGAGCTGCTGGAATAATTAGAGTAGTTATGTACCATCATTGGGTTGTTTTAATGGATTTTCAGTCTGTTTTTTGGAAGATCCTTTGTTCATGATTAAACGTAGTTTCTCAGTCAATTTCAAGGAACCTTCATACGATTTACGGATACTTAGAATGTTACTTGCACCTCTGTTTTCAAAATTTAATTTTCTGAGGCATGCTCTCAATGCAAAAACTTCAACTCTTGTTTTTGGCTCTAGATGCTCAATGCACTCTACTACCGTATCTTCTTCAGCAAATACTCTTTCATTTTCCACAAATTCTGCAAAAAACACAACACTCACAAAACAGAGCCAACAAAGGCGTAATATTTTTCGAAAGAGGGTTAGAGTAAATGCAGAAAACATCTGTTGGCGGCGAATAATGTTCGGCTTGATAGTTGAATACAATTCTCTTATTTTTAAAGGTTAGAATTCTACATTAACACTTATGAATTTGTCGAAACAAAAATACTGTTCTTTGTATTTTAACCATGCTGAAGCTGTTTATTGCTGCCTTTTCGGTAGCCCTTGTGTATTGGATATGGCACAAGAAAAATCAAATTTTTTCTCACCGAAATGATAAAGAGGACCCTTTTATCACCACTATTGAGGCAATTGAGTTACAAACTTATTTAGATTGGGACACACCACAGACATGCCTTGAATCTGACGGTATACGTTACGGTAAACAATTTAAGCAAAAAATACCACCAGAACTGCCTCATGAACAAGGTTGCCGCTGTGAAGCAACAAAATTGTTTTATACTTCAGATGATGTTTTTCAAGGAACTTCACCTGTTTTGACACACAAGTCTGCTTTGGGAGAGCTTAATCCAAAAGACGCATTGCTGCTGAAAAATATGCTGTTGAAAATTAAGCTCAGCACCAAAGCGGAAAATTTCTCCGATTTCTTAGCACAATTCGAGCTGAACAATTTTTCAGCTAATATTCGAACAAAAGCTGTCGCACTGGCCAAACAAGCATTTGAGCAGGAATAAAACAAATTATATAAATTGGCTGAAGACTTGCGTTATTACAAGTAAATCCGGTTTTTAACCACAATCAATTACTATTATTCAGATCTTGAGTATAAAACCTGACAAGTAGCATGAAAAGGCTTGCCCAGTTTATAAAATGGTCATTCTGGCTTCTATTAATTAGTGGAACCCTTGCCGGGTCAGCACTTGGAATTTTTCTGTTTGAGCTCAGTAAATCATTACCCCAGAACCTGGAAGATGAACTGCACAAACGGAACGATGTTTTACCTACGGTAATTTATGACCGTCAGGGGAATCAGGTTGACGAACTATTTATTCAACGCAGAATTGTCATTCCCTATGAGCAGTTCCCACCACACCTGATTCAGGCTTTGATTGCCAGTGAGGACACCCGCTTCTTCTCTCATCTTGGAATAGATCCTCTGAGAATCCCCAAAGCCTTTCTGGCAAACCTCAAAGCCGGCCGAATTGTACAAGGTGCGAGTACTCTCACTCAGCAGACAGCCAGGCTTTTCTTGTTGACCAGAGAGAAGCAGATAATACGTAAGCTCCGGGAAATGCTGCTTGCATTTCGGATGGAAATGCAGTTTTCAAAACAGGACATTCTTTCGCTTTATCTAAACAAAGTATATCTTGGTAATGCTGAAGGGATTGAGGCTGCTACTCAGGGGTATTTCGGCAAACATGCTGCAGAACTAAATCTTGCAGAAAGTGCTTTATTAGTCGGAATACTACCTGCACCTTCACGATATGCTCCTCATATAAATCCTGACTTTGCACTGCAGAGGAGAAATATTGTCTTAAGAAGAATGCGTCAAGAAGGTTTTATTTCGGAGCAGGAATTGCAGAAATCACTTGATACACCAATCAGTTTAATTCGGATAAAAGACTCAACAACTGAGGCCACATCTTACTATGTTGAACATGTTAGGCGCTATTTAATTAATAAATATGGTTCAACAGTTCTTTATCAGGGAGGACTGAAAGTCTATCTCGCTATGGATTTGAACTTTCAGACACATGCACATCAATCCCTGAGGAAGGGAATTCTGGAGTTGACAAAGCGGCAGGGATTTCGAGGTGCACTTAATGTGCTGAACCAGGATAATAACAGTTCATTTGACAATACTACTATTACTGATCCTGTCCAGATTGATTCCCTGTATCTTGGCAACATAGTTGCTGCTAAAGTTGTAGAAGTAAATCCAAAAAAAGTAACAGTAGAGTTAGGTGAGTCATCCGGTGTTCTCGAATGGAACAATATCCGCACATGGAAGAAGGGGAATATACTTGAAGATGAAAAACCAACTCGGATCTCGAAACCTGAAGAAATACTCAGTAGTGGTGATATAATTCGGGTTAGACTTGTCGATTATGATTCAACAAATAATTACTTTCGTCTGCAGTTGTATCAAGAACCTTTAGTAAATGGGGCTTTGCTGGCAATGGATCCAAAGACCGGAGAGGTGTTATCTATGACAGGTGGCTATCGTTATGGAGAAAGTGAATTCAACCGTGCAATTCAGGCTCTGAGACAACCAGGTTCGTCCTTTAAACCAATAGTTTATTCTGCTGCACTTGATTCAGGTTTTACTCTCAGCAGCACTTTAATCGACAGCCCAAGAGCATATGCAACTGGTGCACAGACTGCCGGTGATGCTGAAATTTGGACTCCAAAAAACTATGGAGATAAAATTATGGGCAAAGTATCACTGCGGACTGCACTGGTAAAAAGCTTAAACTTGCCAACAATAGGGCTTTGCGAAGAATTAAAACCAAAGCAGGTAATAGCCTACAGCAAACGTTTTGGAATCACTGCAGGTATGATGGCAAATTTAACCACTTGTCTCGGATCATTCTCTGTCACATTACAGGAAATGCTTTCCGCATATGGTGTTTTTGCCAATCAGGGACGTTTGGTTAAACCAATTTATATTTTACGGGTGGAAGACCAGGATGGAAATATTCTTGAATCAAGTATTCCGGAACAAAAACAGGTCACCTCAGTAGAAACTGCTTTTCTGCTGAGCAATGTCTTACAAGATGTTGTTCAGAGTGGAACAGGTCGACGTGCCAGGGCCATTGGTCGGCCCTCTGCAGGTAAAACAGGTACGACAAATGACAGTGTTGATGCCTGGTATATCGGTTACATACCACAGTTGCTCACTGGTGTTTATGTGGGATTTGACAAACCAAGAAGAATGGGACGCTCTGAAACAGGTTCCCGGGCTGCAGCTCCAATCTGGATCGACTTTATGAAAAATGCCGTGGCTAATTTACCTACAGAACAATTCAGACAACCTCCTGGAATCACAACTGTCAAAATTCACAAGTCCGGAAGACGTGCGGTACCTTGTGATAGTTTGAATGAGATACAAGAAGAACACTATAAAACAGGTACAGAACCTGTATTAGATATGCTGCTATCCGGCCGCTGTGTGCAAACTGCTAGAAAAGGGGAGCCGGAAAAAGAGGAAAACGAGCCTGAACTCTGATACAGTAATTAGAGTGAGGTTCAAGGTTCAAGGCCGAAAAGTATTCCGGTTTGAACCTTGATGAGGAGTATGACTTATTTATTGTTCAAGGCACCTTTAAGTTTGCTGCCTGCTTTAAATTTTGCACTCTTTGATGCTGGAATCTGAATTACCTGAGAAGGGTTTTGTGGATTACGTCCAGTTCGCGCTGCACGATTAGACACAGAGAATGTGCCAAAACCGATCAAAGTAAGTGAATCACCACTTTTAAGAGTTTTTTCAACTGTAGCAGTGAAAGATTTTAGAAAACGGTCTGCGTCTGCCTTTGTCAGGCCTGTGTCTGCTGCAAGAGCATCAATAAGTTCAGATTTGGTCATAGCCATTATCCCAGAAATAGATTAATTGATATCGACAGGTTATCCAATAGGCTCTCCTGTCTTTGTTTTTTTATTCTAACCTGCAACCATGCAGATTTGAATTTCGATGAGGATTCGCAAGGAATTTATTCATCGAACGTAAATAGAAATATAACGAATCAAAAAATAAGTCAAGGTCTGACAGAAAAAAAATGCGTTTTTTAAAATTTTTTCTTAAAATCACTAAAAATCCTACTGTTTCAGCAGGATTCCGGACTTCTGCAGGAAATCTCTTCGGACTCGAAAAATTATTATTCACACATGATCAAAGTGTTTTTTCATTAATTTTCATAGGCTCACTACTGCTTCATGTAACATTGGGACTGTTGATTGCTGCAGTCACAGAACTTTGGATTCCTGAACCACCACCAATTCGGGCAAAAATAGGTGTTCGTTATGCAGAACTTCCATCCAAACCTTCACCAATCAAGCAACCAAAGGCCGAAATAATCAAACCCGTTCTCCAGAAAATAGATGTTGAGAGCTCACCGAAATTACTCAAGCCCCTTTCTCAAAATCCTGTTCTGAAGAAGCCATTCATCACAGAATCCACTAAAAATTCTACTCTCGCAAAACCTGATCTAAGTCGCATAGAAACACCCCGACTGAAAATGTCGACACCTAAAATAAACAATCCGATTACCAACATTAAGCAAAGTAAAGTGGCAGCGCCACAAGTGTCAAAAAAACCGGTGAGACCTATTCTACCTCCACCAAACAGCCCTGGAGTCACCACTACAGTACCGAGTTTACCAAAGTTGAAAATAGATCCTGTACCACTCTCGACCTTAACCTCAAAAAAGTCTAAACTATCACCCAGTCAGCCAAAACTTCCAAGTATACCTTTGACAGATCTTTCCAAAAAAATAAAGGCTGTTCCAAAATTCACACAAACTCAGGAAACTACAGTACAAGAACTGCCCAGAACATTGACACCTGCATTTGAGGCAAAACCAGAATTTACACAAACTCAGGAAACTACAATACAAGAACTGCCCAGAACATTAACACCTGCATTTGAAGCAAAACCAGAATTTACAGAAATTCAATCAGTATTGGAGACAGAAACAACTCTAGAAGAAATTTTTCCAGAAGATCTGAAAACGGTGCAGCCTCTTCAAGAATTGAGTCCTCCTCTGCAGAAAGACCGCCCTAAATTAAGTGAGCTTCCTGATACCAGTTTTTTGCAGCGTAGAAAGTTGACTCAGTTGGCTGGAGAGGAATATAACGTGCACATTCGAACTCGTATCATTCCTAAGCTCGGAAGTTATTCTGCTGAACTTTTTGTCCGTATCCAACTGGAAATTGAAATATCCGGTGAAATCGTTAACTACAAAGTCATAGAGAACAGTGGTTCCACTGCTTTTGATCGGGCTGCTGAGCTTGCTGTACGCAATGCTATTCTGGAACCTCTTCCCAGTGCTTTGGCAGAGAATCCTCCCTACATTGTACTGATAAAGATTGTAGCCCCAAATTAATAAAATATTCATTTTTTAACTCATGTTTGCAATAAACTCCTTTTTTTTACACATAAAACTGTGCTTCTTCTGCCTTATTTTTGCACTCAATTATTCATTTTCAGTTCAAGCACAAACTTACTCCAGCGAGGAAATCGTTATCAGCGGTTTGGGATTTTCCAGATTTAGTGTGACCTTGGTTCCAGATAATAGTTTTTCCAAACACCCTGGAGCCCGTCGCTGGTTGAGGATTATTGACCGCAACCTTTGTTGGAGTGGTGTTTTTTTGATAACCGATTCCCGCTATCGAACCTGCCGGTCAGAAAGTGGAAATCAGGTAGACATGAAAATTCTACTGAAACTCAAAAGTAAACTATCTCAATCAGGAACTTTTATTTCAAAAAAATTAATCTTAACTGTTGCAGATAACGATGGTGTACCACTGTTTCCACTTGATTTGGCATTACGTAAAGATCGATTTCGTGAATCTGAGTTAATGAAGTTGATCAACAAGCTCTCAGCACAACTCACCGGACTTGGTGGAGTACTGGGTAGTACAATCGCATTTACTCTCAAACAACCTGAACGTAGAAAAATTATCGCCAGAGTTAATACACATGGCAAAAAATTGGCTGCAGTATCTAAGAATTCATCCATCAGTCTGCTCCCCAGTTGGAGTCCGAAAGGAAATTCAATTGTTTACACAACACTCAGCCGCCGCGGTACTGCAATTATATATAACGATTTAAAAGACAGGCCTGTCAAATTACTTCGTTCAAGTACCTCTGCTACAAGTATGGCAAAAAACTATTTGAGTGTCAGTGGTGGGACCTGGTATTCGAACGGACGAAAACTGGTTGTTACTCTCAGCCGCAAAGGGAACTCAGACTTGTACAGCTTTGACAGACAAAAAAGAAAAGTAACCCGCTTGACAACCCACAGAGCAATTGACACTGTACCAGATTTGTCACCGGATGATCAGCATTTGATTTTTGTTTCAGACCGTTCTGGACATGAACAAATTTTTTATTTGAAGTTAGGCACAAAAATCCCCTTTCAACTTACATTTGGTCGAGGCAGCAGCAGTGATCCGGTTTGGTCTCCTGACGGCACACTTATAGCTTTTTCTAAAATAAGTTCCGGCCACAGTCAAATCCACTTGATGGACCCCTTTACCGGCGAAGATCACACTTTAACCCGTGGACGTTACAATTCTGAACAGCCGGCATGGTCTCCGGATGGGCGTCAAATAGCTTTTGTTTCTTCTTCAACCGGAGTAGACAAATTATATATTATGTTTGTAGACGGATCTGGTAGGAGGCGTTTAACACGAACGCCCAAAGAATTTGAAGAAGGTGCCCCGACATGGACTGCAAGGAAATTTTGATGCAAGTTGAAGATTGGTATACTCCGCCTGACCCTAAAGTTATCCGGCAAGAAAAGCAGAAAGCAAGAGAACTCAGAAAATCACAGTGGTGGAAAAACCGCAGAGCCTGTAACACCTGCTATTACTGCGATACCCCCACACCGGCAAAAAAACTGACGATGGACCATGTCGTGCCTTTAGCCCGCGGGGGCCGGAGTATAAAATCAAATTTAGTACCTTGTTGTAAGTCATGCAATACTCAGAAAAAATATTTATTGCCCATCGAATGGAAAGAATTCTTAAACCACATCAAAAAAAATTAAAATTTGTTTAACTGAATTTTTCAGCTTTATACTCTGTTATTTCACGCCTTTTATATTTTCCTTACCTTGCCAATTCAAATCTTCCAAATTATTTACTTTACAAATCACCTCTCTTTTGTTATCATTTTGGCCTCAACAGGTCCGGATTTTATCTGCTAAATGACAAATCGATTACAAAGTCATCCTTAGGTAAATAGTTTGTGCTTCTCCAAAAACAGTGAGTGGATTATTTTCAGTTACTCAATATAGTTCCTGGTTCCACCCTGTTTTAGATTACCACTGCTTCTATCAGGTAAGCCAATAACATCCAGGCAATCAAATATCCTGTTCAAATCTTATCCAGGCAACAGAAAGATGATAAATAAATTTAATCGACAGGGCAACAGTTTTGGTGCCGGCAGGAAACTTAAAGCCAAAGGCCTCAAAAAATCCGGCAAGGGACAGCCCAACAGTAACGATATAGAACTTGCTACACAAGCATATCTTGCAAATGGAGGTGAAATTGAAAAGGTTTCACAAAATCTACCAGCAGCAAATAATGAGGTATTTCGTGCAAACCTGGAACCAGATTCACGTTTGGGAATGGGCACCTTAGTTGACGATTCCTGGGATTGCTGGGAAAACAAGGATTATGACACAAACCCCAGTGGATCAACACTCTAGAAGCAGTGTTTTATACTTAACATATCCTTGTATTTGAGTTGCTTCAACTTTTTGCCCGAAGTTTTTTTAAGAACAATGTTTATCCAGAAATATTTTTAGACTCTCAACAGTTTGTAATCCTGCCTGGAAAAACTATTAAAATTTAAATTTTCAATATTCTATCATCTTCCAGGTAGTACTAAAAAAACTCCAGCTTGCATAGTTATTAGTTGTAAGCTACATTATCCTGTCAAGTTGTCGCAATAAAACGGCTTATTTACCGAACAAATCACCTTAAAGAGGAGAAAAATATGAGAAAGATAATATTCTGTTTCTTAAGTCTCTCGTTATTGTTGCCAGTGAGCGTCTCTGCTACCTCAAAACTGGGGATTGGTATTTTTGATTACATCCTTTCACGTACTGAATTCAAAGAAGTTAATTGTGGGACATACAGTTGCAAATATCTATCAACAGATAAATCTGTTTCAATGGAATTGAATAGGGCAACACTAGTGCAGCACATTAATCAGGATTTGAATTTCCTGCTCAGCATTGACTTTGACAGTGCATTATTTAAATCCGGTTTGCTTGTACAGTACTTTAATGATAAAGACCTGATACGTGTCTATATAAAGGGAGATTCTACAACAATAAAAGCCAATAAGCTGGATGAAATTACGACTCTGCAGAACTGGCTTGAAAATGCTTTAAGGCATGCAAAATCATCCTGATTTTCCTTTTTAATAATCTACCTAAGACAGTTGAAAACGAACCAGTGTTTCAGGGATTTTAGATTTTCCAGTCTTCCCTGAAAACTTGCAGCCTTCCTTCATTTATTCTTAATATTTTTTTCCAACAAAAACAGATGGATATTCTCTCCGCGGGTTTAACCTTACTGCTAATCATGGACCCGCTGGGGAATATTCCTGTTTTTCTTTCCGTTCTAAAAACAGTTAAAGATGAATCCCACAAACGCAAAATACTGATACGTGAACTGCTAATTGCTTTGCTTGTGCTGCTGGTATTTTTGTTTGTCGGTCCATACCTGTTAAAATGGCTTAATCTTCGACAGGAAGCCGTGCATATTGCTGGTGGAATAGTGCTGTTTCTGATTTCTTTACGAATGATTTTTCCTTCCGAAAAAGGCATTATGGGGGACATGCCAGAAGGAGAACCTTTTATTGTACCACTTGCAGTACCACTACTGGCCGGGCCATCCACTTTGGCGATGCTGATTTTACTTGTACGTTCTCAGCCGGAACGTATCTTTGACTGGCTGGTTGCTGTTGTTGGAGCCTGGATCGTGACAAGCTTGATCATGCTGTCCTCAACCAAACTCCATAAACTCATGGGCAAAAGGGGGCTTATTGCCGTGGAGCGTCTAATGGGCATGGTTTTGGTTGCAATTTCAGTTCAGATGCTGCTGGATGGCATTACTACATATCTGAGCATTTTTCCGGCAAACTGATTCTGATACAAAAGTCTACTATTCAGAGTTCAGAGACATTTCCATTTTTTATAAAATCCCGTCCATTTTCATATCTTATTTTACTACCTGCATTCCGTTTTCTGCAACTAAGCAAACTGGCACAGTTTTTGTTGTCTAGAATATAGAAGCAGTACTTTTGTTACTTTTTAAAAGGGCTCTGCAATTCTATTACAAGCAAATCTGGATTACAAAATAAGAAAATACTTTTCATAACAAAATGCCAAATAATTTAAACCTGTTTGCAGTTTTTTGCATGTTATTGGTCTTTATCAGTAATGCTCACAAAGCGGCCAATGCTACAGATTTAATTCTGAATAAAAAAGATCATCTGCCATTAACATCATTTCTATTTGCGAACAGAGATCAGATGCGAGTGGGGTGGTACAACAACGAAAAGCATGCTGCAGATATCAATAGTAAAACAACAAAAGACAAACCTGTTGGATCTCTATTTGTACAGCTCAAACCCAGAAAGAATGAGGGTGAATATCAGCTTGCACTGCGTGTTTTAAGAGATGGATCTCACCAGTTCCTTCGTATCAGAGAATTTACTGGCGGGAAACCACTGTATCATAAACGCTATTTAACAATTCCATTCGCATTATTAGTTGGGGTCATCCAGGGTGAAGCTCTCCGTTCTCTTTTCCCAAATGATCGCGTTGAATTAGGTGGGTGGCAGCATCAGTTTACTTATATCTGGGAAACCCCGGAACTACTGATTAAAACTTTTTCAAACTCCGGAACATTAATTTTTAATCAAGCTGTATTTAAACAAGGTGAAAAATTTACAATTCCCTGGAGAAGTATCCGTGCTGATTTAGAACTTAAACCTCTGGCTGTCAAAGAACCTCTCTTCATCCGAAAAGACGATTTCGGGCAGCGTTTTGCTTTTTATCGTATACAAGCAGGTGACACTCTTTATTCATCAGTTGTAATTCGATTCATAGGTAAAACAAAACACTACGCCCGCAGTCAAAACGCCAATGATTTACTGATATTGAACGGACTTAAGGACGCACATCAGCTTGCACCGGGGCAACTCATAAAAATTCCGTTGAAATGGATCCGCGCTGAATTCCTGCACCAAGTTCCAAGTATTTACCGTATCTCTGATGATTCGATTTCAATTGAGAAAGAAAATTCTTCCACGTATCTACCTGCAACAGGCAATGAGCTTCAGCAAAATAACAGCCTTTTACAGAAAAACTTCATCAGTCTGCGGTAGTACTATGAAATTCAAGAATCCCATTTTCATTATAATTATATTTTGTTTGTTCATATTGCCGGAACTAACGTTTGCAAAATCTCAAAAAACGGCAAATTGGCGCAGCTTCAACATGCAGTACGAAAGTTCTGCACAATCGAAGATGCTTGTCGGCTGGAATGGTAAGCGGTTGGTAATAAAATTAAAACCGCAACCGGGAGAAGGAGGTTATAGTCTGGCCAGAAGAGTACTACTACCAAAATACAGAAGTCTGAAAACAATCCGCAAATACAGTAATTCACGCAACCTTTACCGCAATCGCTACATAACTTTCCCACTCAAAGTCATCAATGAAAGTATACGTAGTTCTGCTCTTAAAGCAGCTTTTTTTAATGATCAGGCAGAGACAGATTATTGGAAACACCGTGTTACTTATTCCTGGGAAACTACCAGCATGATTGCTGGACTTTTCACAAAGGAAGGTATCAAAGCCGGACATTTGGTTCGCTTTAATAAAATGCGTAGGAATGGGAATGTGCTTAAAAAAGGCGAGCACATCAAAATCCCCTGGAAGTGGATTAGTGCTGAGCTGAATTTACGTCATATTGCAGTAAAGTCACCATTGAAACTCAAGCAGGATTCTTCCGGTAAATTTTTCGCACATTATCAAATGAAGCCCGGTGAAACACTCTACTCTTCCGTAGTAATTCGTTTTACCGGACGCCTCATGAACGATGAGGTCAACGAAGTTGCTGGAAAATTGCTAAAATTAAATAAAATTCCTGATGCAACACGGATTCAAAGTCGGCAAAATATCCGCATTCCACTGGAATGGTTAAGCGAAGAATACCTTGGTGCTAAAGATGAAGAATCTTCGTCCCAAGCTGTATTAAAGCGGAAGGCTGAAAACAGTACAAAAAAGAAATTCAAAAAAACAAAACCTACCAAGCCGATTGCTGCAAAAAAAGCACGTAAAGCCAGTAAAAATAACATTGCAAAAAAAACATCACCCAGACAAAACAGGAACGTGCATAAAATACACGTTATCCTCGATTCCGGTCACGGGGGACGGGACCCTGGAGTTGTTGCTGGTTCAACAAAAAATAAAGACATTATTTACGAGGATGAGGTTGTTTATGATATCAGCAAACGTATGTCAAAATTGCTTTTAAAACAGGGAATTGTAGTACATCCAACTTTGGCAGACCCAAATCAAAAAAAACCAATCCGCTATTTATCACACCGCCACGACAGAGACGAACACCTTTTGGTTACACCCCGATATAGTTCTCACAGTGCAAAAACTGGTGTGAATATGCGGGTCTATCTGGTAAATCACATTTATCAAACATTGAGAAAGCAAAAAGTTCCTTCAGAAAATATCTTGTTCATCAGTCTCCATGGAGACGCACTGCACTCATCGTTAAGTGGTGCAATGGTTTATTATCCAGATAGTCGTTTGAGACGGCAGCGCTTTAGTCTGAGCAGCAAAATATATCGTTCGAGAAAAGAATACAGACCAAAATTAACCTTTAGTTCAAGAGATAACCGCCATGCCGAAAAACTAAGTAAATCTTTCGGCAAAGTAATTATTGATGAGTTTCGTAAAGTGAAGTTACGTACCCATCGTGTATCTTCTGCTGTTAGAGGTTATCTCTATCGTAAAGGCAAAAAAACTCTCCCGGCAGTTCTGCGCTACAGTAAGGTCCCAACATCAGTCTTAGTAGAAATAGCCAATCTAAATAACCAAATTGACCGGCGCGATTTGTTGAAATCTAAAGTCCGTCAGCAGGTTGCAAAGGCTATTACAAGTTCTGTCACAACCCATTTTGGCCGTTCAAGCGGACTTGTTGCTCAACGTTAATTATAAAAATATTATTTATGTCCAAAATCACTACTGTTGTTTTCGACCTCGGAAATGTTCTGATAGACTGGGATCCTCGTTATCTTTACCGTAAATTATTTTCAACTGAAACTGAAGTTGAGTGGTTTTTGGATAATGTTTGCAATGATGAGTGGAACAAAAAACACGACGCAGGTCAGCCTTTTGAAAAAGGCATAGCAGAGTTAACTGCATTATATCCTCAATTTTCTGAACAAATCCGCAATTGGTACGATCGTTGTGAAGAGACTCTGGGCCCCATGGATGAAACAGTTGAAGTTTTAGCTGAATTGAAAAAAAATAAAATTCCGCTTTTCGTTCTCAGCAACTGGTCTGCAGAAACTTTTCCTAAAGCAGAAGTACTCTTTGATTTTCTAAACTGGTTTGATGGAAAAATTATTTCTGGTGAAATCGGAAAAATCAAACCTGATCCGGAAATATATAATATACTTTTAAATACTTTCGATTTGATTCCGCAAAATACAGTTTTCATTGATGATAAACTCGAAAATGTTGAGGCTGCAACAAATTTGGGTATGCACGGAATTCATTTCCATAGTGCTGACCTACTACGTAATGATTTAAAAATTCTGGAATTACTCTAACTTGTAATTTATGCACTCCATTTGCGATTTTTACTAATTTGAGTTATCATCTCGTAGTACATACCGTTCCATTTCTGGAATTTTCAATCTACTCCATTATTAATCCGAATTCCTTGCGAAAACTTGTTGTTTTAAGCTGTGTTTTTTTGATTCTTTCCGGCATACTGTTGGCTTATCCTGGACTGTTTCCATGGGCCGAAGAGTCCTCTGCAGCAACATTAATGCATATCTGGGTCGGTTTTTTCTTTTTAGTTATTTTTCCCATGTACGCCTGGGATCATATTCGAGGACACGCGGATCGCCTGCGTGAACTTACTTGGGCTACAGCATCAGGATTTATCCAGTTTTTTACCGGTATGGGTTTGATTCTATCAGGAATCCCTTTGCTGCTTTATGGAGCAGAGGCTCTCGATTTGCAACGTGAAATTCATCTTGGATTGACTTTTGTTTTAGCCGGCACCCTGATTTTGCATAAATTATCAAAAAAATAAATTTTTCAGCATTTTAAAAAGCGTTTCCAATCCCATGTCTGATACAAGTAAAATAATTCAACTGATGGACACCACTCTGCGGGATGGTGAACAAACACAGGGAGTCTCATTTACACCTCCGGAAAAGGCTAATATTGCCAAAACATTGTTGAAAAATTTATGCGTTGACCGTATCGAAGTTACTTCTGCCAGAATTTCAGAAGGTGAATTAAGTTCTGTCCAAAATATTACAACATGGGCTGAAGAAAATGGTTTTTTGGAACGCATCGAAGTACTAGGTTTCATTGATCACAAGCGGAGTGTTGAATGGATTAAAGAATCCGGCTGCACTGTCATGAATTTACTGACCAAAGGCAGTGAGAACCATTGTAAAAATCAACTCCGAAAAAGCCTTCAGGAACACCTGGCTGATATTCGCAAAACTATAAAATTTGCCCACTCTAAAAATCTGAACGTCAACGTGTACCTTGAAGATTGGTCTAATGGTTATCATAACAGCCCGGAATATGTTTATAAAATGATGGCTTCTCTGAAAGATGAAGGTATCGACCATTTTATGCTTCCGGACACACTTGGTGTATTGTCTCCGGATGAAGTTTTCAGCAGCCTTTCTGACATGTTGGAACGTTTCCCCTGGGCCACGATAGATTTTCATCCACACAACGATTACGGCCTGGGGGTAGCAAATGTACTTTATGCTGTCAAAGCAGGTATCAGGAATATCCACTGTACTATGAACTGTCTTGGTGAACGGGCAGGAAATGCTTCGCTGGCCGAAATTGCAGTAGTTCTGCACGATAAACTCGGCATGGAGCTCTCCATTGACGAATCTCACCTTGCTCCGGTCAGTGAAATGATAGAAAGCTTTTCCGGAAAACGGCTTGCGGACAATGCTCCAATCGTGGGTGAAAATGTTTTCACCCAAACCAGCGGCATCCATGCAGATGGAGACAAAAAGGGGAACTTGTATCACAACCCCATTGTTCCGGAACGTTTTGGACGCAAACGAAGCTATGCCCTTGGTAAAATGAGCGGCAAAGCCTCACTGGCAAAGAACTTGGAACTCTTGGGAATTCAGTTGGTGGATGAAAATTTACAAAAAGTTCTCAAACGGGTTGTTGAACTGGGCGATTCAAAAAAATCAATGACTGCGGCAGATTTACCTTTCATTATTACAGATGTTCTGGAAACCAGTGATACTCAGCGAATTGAGATGCTCAACTGTTCCATTACCAGCGGTCAAAACTTGCGTGCTACAGCCACTATTCACCTTAAAATTGATGCAAAAGAATACCATGAAGCAGGAAGCGGGAACGGTGGCTATGACGCATTCATGAGTGCAGTCAAAAAAGTTTTGAAAAGGATTCAACTGAAAACACCAGAATTAGTAGATTATCAAATCAGGATTCCCCGTGGCGGTAAAACAAATGCACTTACCGAAGCCATCATTACCTGGCAGGTTAATGAAAAGCGCTTTCAAACCATTGGAATTGATTCTGACCAGGTAATTGCTGCTGTCAACGCAACTCTCAAGATGCTGAATTTGCAGCTGCTGCAAAAAGGAGATACTGCAGATAAATAGCAGTTGTGTTGGCTATTTGCTTTCAACTAACTAAACTAGGATTCTATCCAACATAATTTTTTATGTCGCGGACGGTAAAAAAATGTATTTTACATCTGATAAAGGCAAGCTGAACGCGATTTATTTTCCTTTAACCGCAAACCCGGCAGGCTACCATCATTTATTATTAGCCGAGTGCGTACTACGTCAGTTCCCGCAAACAGAGCTGATCGTATTTTTACTTTCCAATGGTCTCCATCCTGATCCATTAAAGAACCAGCATATTCCACAGGCTGCTATCCGTCTGCAAATACTACGTAGTGCATTGAGTGACTGGTCCGTTCCAGAAAAATCTATTGCTGCACAAATTGCAGAAGAATCCGGAACAAAACTAAAATTACAGCAAACAAATTCTGCAGTCTCCAACTATGAATTGTCATACCAGCGACCTCTTCGTTTAGCTGAACATATTAAAAATTTGTCCGGAACAGAAAAAGTTGCGATAATCGTCGGAGCAGATTTGATTGAACGGATGCTCAATCCAAAAATTTTCACAAAATCTGACTTAATGACAATTGCACAGAGTAGTCATTTGCTGGTTGCTCCGCGCAACGATTCTAAAATTGAACCAATGCTTGAGCTACTGAAGCAAAGAAGTGAGGTGGCACTAACAACTACTCTTATTACACCTTCAGTGCTGCCCCAAAAACTGCATAAATATTTATTAATCTCATCGACTCTTATACGCAGAGCAGCACAGGCAGGACACTCTCTGAACGCTTTTTTACCAGCTGGTGCTGCTAAATATATTTTACTCAGCTCTATGTATGAATTGCAAAATAAGTCCTTTGCTGAACCAGAACCACAATTAAATGAATTTGAGTTACGTTGTTTTGAATTAAAGAAAGAACTGAACAAAGCAGTCAAAAAACTACAGAAGCTGCTTGATCAAAGAGCCGCAAAAAAACTACCACACCGTTTTGCTGTAGTAGAAACAAGTACCGGAGGTCAAATTACCGTAGAACTGACCAGCAGTTCCGGTGCCTCAGAACATTTTCTCGAAGGCAGAATTCTCTACTGCAATGAAGTACAAAAACAATTTTTAAGGCAATCCTCTCCTGATATTTCAAGTGTCTCTAAACAACATGCAGAGAAACTTGCCAGGCAATTGCTAGACAGCACCACTGCAGATTGGACTCTGTCGGAAACCGGCATGGCTGGTCCTCCCTCTGCAGAAAGAAGGAGTCAAAAAAATGGTCAGTGTCATCTTGTTCTGGCATTATCTCCTGGAGTAAAGTATAAATATCTGGAGTTAAATCCATTTTTTACACGAAATGAGCATCAGTTACTATTTGCAATTGAGGCCTTGAAATGGGCTGAGAAGGTGCTAAATAACCAACAAGAAATAACAAAATGAAAGCAATACTGCATAAATTGTTGTCTGCTGAAGAGCTCAGCTTTGAGGAAGCACGGGCGATGATTCTTTGGATCATGAGTGAAGATGCAATCTCTGCACAAGCTGCCGCACTGTTGGCTTTATTGCAGGCAAAAGGAGTTACTGTAGAAGAAATGGCCGGTGCTGCCCTGGCCATGAGGGAGAGAGCAGCCGGTATTGCTGCTCCAGAAAATGCAATTGACACCTGCAGTACTGGAGGTAACGGTATAAGTACTTTCAACATTTCTACCTGTGCAGCAATTATTGCTGCAGCAGCAGGTGCGGTTGTAGCAAAGCACGGTAACCGCAGTAACACACGTAAAAGTGGAAGTGCAGAAGCACTGGAAGCTTTAGGAGTGAATATCTCCCTGGAGTTAGGTGCAGTTGAAAACTGTCTCAAAGAATTAGATATTTGTTTCTGTTATGCAATTAATCATCATCCCGCAATGCGTTTTGCCGGACCAATCCGCAAAGATTTAGGTATTCCTACAGTATTCAATTTGCTTGGTCCACTTACAAATCCTGCTGGTGCAAAAAGTCAACTGATCGGTGTACCAAATCAGGAGCTTACTTTGAAAATTGCAGAAGTTCTCAAGCGACTCGGCAGTTCACGTGTTTTAGTGGTTCACGGACAAGATGGTCTTTGCGAACTCAGTGTTACTGCACCTACTTTTGTTGCAGAACTTCGAGACGGCAGCATCCGTGAATATCTGGTAACTCCTGAAGACTTGGGTTTAAAAAGAGGAAATTTGGCTGAAATCGCAATTGAGAGCCCGGAAGATAGTGCAAAAACAATTGCAGGTATTTTTGCAGGTACTGAAACCGGAACTGCACGTGATATTGCATTGGCAAATGCAGCAGGAGCCATTGTAGTTGCAGGTCTGGCAGAGGACTTAAAAGAAGGTGTACAAATCGCAGCAGAAACCTTGGACAACGGGAAGGCTGCAGACAAACTAAATAATTTGATCAAATTTTCCAGAGCATAACATCAAGATTAGCAAAAGACGGTTTCACGAGCTTAGGCTATTTTAAAATAATTTCCTGTATAAAAAACAGCAACACTCAGACTGCAATTCTTCACCGACAGTTTTGCATTCTACGGACAACTTTCCACAGAAGTTCCGGTTCATCACTAATTATTCCAGTAACTCCCAACTGAATCAACTGTTCCATCCGTTTTTCATCGTTTATCGTGTAAGGAAGAATCCGAATTTGTTCTGCTTTCAGGGAATCAATCAGTGACGCAGAAACATTTTTTTCATCAGGATGATAAGAATATGCTCCTTTGCGCTGACAGAGTCCCACAGCAAACTCGTCTGAAAGGAGCTGTTCCTGCAATAGTGCAATTCTGAGAGAAGATCCTTCATGATGTTCCCGATACCAGCGGTTGATTCTGCTAAAAAAAGAATGCTCAAAACTTGAAATCAAGACTGAATCAGCCAGCTCTAACTGCCCAACCATTTCGCAGACCTGTACCTCGATTGCATCTGATGGTGCCGGAGATTCATAACTTTCAGGTTTAATTTCTATATTGACAGTAATTCTATCTTTGATTAGCAACAACAGTTCCTCAAGAGTAGGTATTTTCACTCCGCTGAATTTTGCACTGAACCAGCTTCCTGCATCCAACTCTTTTAATTCAGCAAGTGTGTGTTCCGCAACCAAGCCAGAACCGTTTGTAGTTCTATCCAAAGTTTTATCATGGATTACCACTGGAATGCGATCACTTGTAAGACAAACATCCAGCTCAATCATGTCTGCATTAACTTCTATTGCTGCTTCAAATGCCACCAGCGTATTTTCAGGAAATAGCCCCCTGTATCCTCTATGAGCAATAACCCAAGGACGTTTTAGTTGTTCCAGCTTTTTAATATTTTCCATAGATTGACAGCTTTGTGTTCTTGGTATAAAATTAACTGATAAGATAAAGTCACATAAGACAAATGGGTACAGTGGGTACAGCTTACCGGTCTTGGTGAAAAACTCAAATTCTAAGAGGTCCTAGTGTTTAAATTTAAAGATTTAACGGATGATAACGATTTCAATACTGCAGATTACCGTCTGACACCACGTGAGTTTTTTGAGAAACGGAGAACATCTAAAAGGCCCTACGTTTTTGATCTTCGCAGTTCAGAGGCGTACGAGTTGGAACACATTCCCGGTTCACACAGCTTACCCATTGAGCATTTTGAAAATTCTATCTACCAGATGCCGTTTGCAGGAGATATTCTCCTCTACGGTGGCGAAGATGGTGAGGTCCTGACTGCAGCAGAAATACTTTATGACAACGGATTTGACTCATTCAGTTTTACTGATTCCTACGAAGCACTCTTCAGCAGTTTCGATTCTACTTTCTTATCAATCACTGAGGCAGCCAAGAAACTGCTTGAAGAAAAAATACAAAACTCTGATTCTCAGATTGCTGTACAATTAATAATTGAATCAACTTCTGCTCTGAAAGCAAATTATCGTCTTGAACTGCTTGATTCACAGTTTAAGGACAGCATACAGTTTGAAGTAAATGGAATTAGAATATACACTGAACGAAAAACCGCCTCATTTCTTGAGGGAACAGCTATTGAAATCAATGAAGACGGTGAATTGGTACCTCATAACCCACAACTTTCTATTAGCAAACTGAGTGGTTCACTTGAAGAACAGATTCAGCTTATGCTGGATGAACAAGTGAACCCTATGCTGGCCTCACATGGTGGTAATGTCATGCTGGAAGGAATCAAAGAAAATTCTGCCTATGTACGTTTCGGTGGAGGTTGTCAGGGGTGCAGCATGATTGACACAACTGTCAAACAAGGTGTAGAGGTGATGCTCAAAGAAGCGATTCCTGAACTTGCCGGTGTTTATGATGTAACCGATCACTCTGAAGGAGTATCGCCGTTCTTCACAGGCTAGCCCATCCGGCGTTTGCCTGTTTTACAGAAACCGTTTTCCAGTCATCCTTGTTCACTACAAAAACACTTGTTTTGTAATGTCTTCTTCTGCAAAAGAAAACTCTTTAAAGTTCCCAGAGTCAACCATTAAGGAGCTGGAAAATTTTACAAAGGTAGTTTGTGACGGCAGGAATTTTTTAAAAAACAAGATTGAGTTTCAAACAGAGGAATGGAGTTGGACTGCAGATTTAGATGATGATGGGATGTTTATTTTTTGTTATTTATTTTATGACTACAAGCAAAATATTTTGAATCTCGAAAGCCTGAAAGAAAGTATTTACACTTTAGAACTGCTGCGAAACAAAATTCTACCCTCTAGGGAAATAACTGGTTTGCCGCAACTGGAGGAGTTTCAACTTTTATTCACTCTTTATGAAAGAATGAAGCGTGAAGAAATGTCCTGGGAAAATTGTGAAAAATATATTACTGATCAAATTGCAAAATACCAACTGACAAACTAACTTAGTTTTTCCATTCCGTTCAGATCTTTTGCTTGCTGAATGACTTCCAGGTTTTCTGATACTTCTCCGGCAATTTTAGCATTCAGCTTTTGCTCTGCACACTCTTGTGCGTGTTTGATGGCATTGCGTAAGGTATGTGCTTTTGAACTTCCATGGCAAATAATTACAACTCCATTCACACCAAGTAGAGGTGCACCTCCAACCTCTGAATAGTCTGCTCGTTTCCGCAGTGCCCTGAAGGGACCTTTCATGGCCAGATAACCCAGTTTAGAGAGCCATGCGCTCTCAACCTCTTCCCGGAGAATACTACGTACAAAGTCGAACGTACCTTCTGCAACTTTAAGTGCAATATTACCGATGAATCCATCGCAAACAACAACATCCACTCTATCTTTAAACATTGCCTTACCCTCAATGTTGCCAACAAAATTAAGTGTGCTTTGTTTCAGCAGGTCATAAGTCTCTTTGAGTTCATAATATCCCTTGCCTTCTTCCTCACCATTATTAAGCAAAGCAACCCGTGGATTATCGAGATGCAAGGAAGTGCGGGCATAGGCATCACCCATTAAGGCAAATTGAAAGAGATAAAGTGGTTTGCAGTCTGTGTTTGCTCCAATGTCCAGGAGCACAAAAGGATGATTGCGGTGAACTGACGGCATCAGCGAAGCAATTGCAGGACGCTCGATTCCCTTGACCGATTTGAGTACAAATTTTGCGGTAGCCATAGAGGCTCCGGTGTTGCCTGCGCTGACTACAGCGTCTGCATCTCCACTGGCCACAAGATCAACTGCGACCCTGATGGATGATTTTTTCTTTTGACGCAGTGCCTGGGCGGGTGATTCCTCCATTTCCACAATTTCAGTGGAATTAACAATGCGTAGTTTCTGGGAATCGTAACGGTGTGTCTGTAGTTTATTTCTGATCTGATCTTCTGCACCAACCAGTATAACTTCAATTCCAAAATCATTTACTGCCCTTACAGCAGCATCTACCTGTACATTTAGTGCACTGTCACCTCCCATTGCGTCAACTGCAATTGCCATATTTCCTCCTGGTTTGCTGTTGATTAGTGAAAGAGCAGCACAGACAGCTTAAGAAGCTTTCACTTCAATGACTTCAACGCCCTTATAATAACCGCATTCGGGACAAACCCTATGAGGTCTAATCAGAGCATGACAGTTTGTGCATTCTGAAAGTGCAGATTCTGGTATTTTAATATGACCTCGCCTGTGATCTCTTTGACTACGTGAGGTTTTTCTTCTTGGTACGGCCATGGGTCGTCTGTGTTTGAGTTATTATTTAGTTTTTAATTACAATGTTGTCTATTTCCCTGATGCTGGTTCCGAGAGCAAAACTAACTACCTGTCTACTTAGAAAATTCTTTAACTAATCTCAAGAATCATTTTTCTAATCAATAAACCCTAAGCTTCAGCAGCCTGAATTTCTTCAAGAGTACGTGCTGTCGGCAATGGATCTTTTGCTTCAACTATGACTGGCAATTCTTCACATTTTTCTTCATTTAGTGCTGTGTAGCTTTCCCATTTTTCCGGAACATCTACATCTGCATAAATTGCTTCCACCGGACATTCTTCAACACAGGCATTACAATCAATACATGTTTCCGGATTGATGTACAACATATCAGGTCCTTCGTGAAAAGCCTCTACAGGACAGACTTCCACACAGTCGGTATATTTACATTTTTCACAGTTTGCAGTCACGGTATAAGTCATCGACAACTCCTAAGTTGATTTTTAGCTAGAGTTTTTCACTCTTTGTTTTGGATTCAGTGCTATAAGCAAATGTCAACTGTTAATAATCGCTTAAATGATTTATAAAAACAAGTTTTTTCAAATAACGTTCTTAATAATCCTAACTATTCGTAGCGTAATGGATCAACAGGATTAAGTCTGGAAGCTTTTGTAGAAGGATAAATAGTCACAACTACACAAATCAAAAAAGAAGACACCATAGTTATGAGTACATCCAGCCAGTCAATCAAAACAGGAATGCGGTTCCCACCTGGATAAACTCCAGGAGGGATACTTATAACGTCAAAGGTCATGAGCACCCAGCAGATTATCAGTCCTAATGATACACCACTGACTGTTCCGAGTGAGCCAATCACTAATCCCTGAAAGAAAAATATTCGTCTGACACCAGAATCTTTTGCACCTAGTGCTTTGAGAATAGCAATTTCACGGGATTTTTCCAAAACCAGCATAATCAATGAACTGACAATATTAAACGCGGCCACGACAATAATTAATGTCAGAATCAGAAAAAGTCCAATTTTTTCAAGTTTCATTACCTGAAAAATACTTTTATTTTCATCAGCCCAGTTTCCAACAATGTATTCAGTGCTTAATTCTGCCAATTCACCAGCTACTTGAGGAGCATTTTCAGGGTCTGCAATACGGACTCCCAAACCAGAAACCTGATCATTCATACGATATATTTTTTGCAGAAGCCGATAATCGATAAAAGCCAGCACCTCATCATAACCGGAAATTCCTGACTCAAAAATTCCGATCACCTCAAGTTTTTTGATGCGCGGAACATCACCAATTGGGGTCATTCTTTGTTCAGAAGTAACCAACTTAACGAAGTCTCCAACAGCAGTTTCAAGTTGGCGTGCTAATTTTGCACCTAAAATAATTCCATCTTTGAGGTGTTTTTTCCTTGATTCCGGATGGGAAAGACGCTGAAGTAGACTTGTTGAAATAAACTTCTGCTTTTCCTCAGTAGGTACAAAGCCGTAAACTTCGTCACGTAAATAAGAAGCAATTCTTGTCACATTTGCTTCCTGCTGTGGATCGATTCCACGCAACAAGGCTCCTTTGGGCTGTTTTTTTCCTGTGAGCAGTGCCTGCTTGAAAATGTATGGAGCAACCCCTTTAACCTCAGGGTGTTCAGCCAGACTCTTCTGGAGAGCGGAATAATTTTTCATCCCGTCATCCCAGTCATACATCGTAATGTGCGGCAGGGAGCCTGTGACTGCATTACGTAGATTAGTACGAAAACCATTCATTACTGAAGTCGATACTATCAGGGCAACAACACCTAAAGCCACACCTGCAATTGAAATCCAGGTAATAACTGAAATCGAGCGATCCCGTCGAGGAGAAAATAGGTAGCGTTTCCCAATGAATGTTTCGTAGCGCATTAGCTATTTTTTTAGTTTTTCACGCACAATATCTGCAGCTGCAGACAAAGCATCCTCCAGTTTTTCTGGAGCCTTGATACCTGCCTGTGCCATATCCGGTTTCCCACCTCCACGTCCATCAGCCAGTTGAGCCACTGAATTTACCAGATCTCCTGCACTAAAACCTTGTGAAATCAAATCATCAGTGACAACACAAAGTAAGGTGCTTTTTGCTTTTTCATCAGATTCGGAAGAAATTTTCATTGCCAGCCAGGCTACCCCAGAGGACATTTTCTGCCGGATGGCTTGTCCCATCTTGCGGAGCAAATCTGCTGATTCAACTTCAATCACTTTAGCAAAAACCAAAACGCCCTCAATATTTTCTGCCTCAGACAGCAACTCGGAAATGCCGGCCAGCGCATTCTCGTTGCGTATTGTCTGAAGATCTTTTTCCAATTGTCTTTTTTCTTCAGCCAGCTTTTTGACCATTTCCGGAACCTGTGCTTCAGGCACATTCATCAGTTGCCGTAAAGATCGTGCAACACGTCCGTGCTCCTGATTAATTAATTCTGCCTGTCTGCCGGTAACAGCAACAATCCGCCGTACTCCGGAAGCTATTGCTTCTTCCGATACTATCCGAAATTGACCGATTTGCCCACTTGCTTTTACGTGGCAGCCTCCGCAAAGTTCTTCTGAAAAATCTGCCACTTTAACTACCCGCACACGATCTCCATATTTTTCGCCAAACAAAGCCGTAATACCGGAATCAATTGCCTGCTGAAATGGAATTTCGTAAATATCAGTTGTAATATTTTCACGAATTACTGAGTTCACTATGTTTTCAATTTCTTCCAGTTGCTGCTCGTTAACTTTTTCAAAATGAGTAAAGTCAAAACGCAGTATTTCTGGATTGACCAACGATCCTGCTTGAACCACATGTTCGCCCAAAACTTGACGCAGGCCTTCATGCATCAAGTGGGCAGCAGTATGATTATTGGTAGTCGGTAAACGCAGTTTTTCATCAACCGCGGCAATCATCGCTGACGCGTCCGGAAGGACATTATTATCTGAGGCATTTTCTGCTTCACAAATGTGGATAATTGAATCTCCTTGTTTCTGAACATCAACCACCTGCCAAGTTATTCCATTTTGCTTGAGGGTTCCATGATCACCAACCTGTCCTCCCGATTCTGCATAAAACGGAGTTGTGTCTAAAATGAACTGCCATTGTCCTTTTTCGTTGCGTGAATACCTTCTTAACTTTGAATCAGTATTCAACTCATTGTAGCCTCTAAATTTAGAATCCGATCCTGCGGAAACCTCTGTCCACTCATCAAGTGTTGCCTTGAATTTACCAGCATCTCGCGCCCGTTCCTGTTGTTCCAGCATCAACTTTTCAAATCCACTTTCATCAACACCAAATCCACGTTCCTCAGACATCAAGCGAGTCAAATCTACCGGAAAACCATAAGTGTCATATAGTTTAAAGACATCTGCACCGGCAAGCAATTTTGCAGCCTGAGTTTCAGGTGCTGAAATCATGTTTTCAAATATTTCAAGACCACGATCGAGGGTCAATCCAAAACTTTTTTCCTCAGACTGAATTACATTTTGAACGTGTTTTTGCTGTTTTTGTATTTCCGGAAAAGCGTCACCCATTACTTCTGCCAAAATTGGCACCAGTTTATAGATGAAAGGTTCATGCATCTTCAGGACTCTACCGTATCGTGTGGCCCGCCTCAACATTCGACGTAAGACATATCCCCGTCCTTCATTTGAAGGAAATGCTCCATCTGCAATTGCAAAACTCAACGAACGCAGATGATCAGCAATCACTCGAAAAGCCACCCCCACATCTCCGTCAGCATCAGGCAGTCCGGTCACTTCAGAAATTTTATTCAAAATTGGTGTGAACAAATCTGTACTGTAATTGGAATCAACTTTCTGCAATACGCGGCATACACGTTCGAGCCCCATTCCTGTATCAACATGCTGAGCAGCAAGTTCTTCCAGGTGTCCATCCGGAAAGCGTTGATACTGCATGAAAACCAAATTCCACAACTCTACAAAACGCCAACAGCCTTCAAGGTTAACTGCACATTCATGTTTTTCTGCAAGCGGACAGGTACCCTCACCCAGATCTATATGCAGTTCAGAACATGGTCCACAGGGTCCAACTTCACCCATTTCCCAGAAATTATCATTTTTGTCAAAGCGCAATACTTGTTCAGGATTGATATCTGTACAGGTTCTCCATAATTTTTCTGCATCTTCATCCGCCTCTACTCCATCACCACCTTCAAAAACAGTCGCCCACAATTTATCCTTTGGCAGTCCCCAAACTTCTGTCATTAATTCCCAGGCCCAGACAATTGCTTCCTGCTTAAAATAATCTCCGAAAGACCAGTTGCCAAGCATTTCAAAAAAAGTGTGGTGGTAGTTATCATGTCCTACATCTTCCAGATCGTTATGTTTTCCGCTGGCTCGAATACATTTTTGTGAATTGACGGCACGCTTGTATTCACGGACACCGGTTCCTAAAAACACATCTTTAAACTGCGCCATTCCGGAGTTGGAAAAGAGCAATGTTGGATCATCATTGGGAACAACTGGTGCACTACGCACAAAGCTGTGTCCACGATCTTCAAAAAAAGTGATGAATTCCTGTCGAATTTGTTTTGAACTTTTCATGATCAAATTTTCGAGTACCAGTTGTTATTATATGTTTATATTTTAGCAGGATAAGAGGAAGGAAAGGATCTGAGAGGGACTCAGTACTACCGACTGCTGAAAGCAACCGGTAGTAGAATTTTTTAAAATCAACGAGCCATGAACTCGACGACAAGATGATCTTCAACTTCAATTGGAATTTCCTCACGTTCCGGAATCAAAACAAGTGAGCCGGAAAAATTTTTGGTATCACGTTGAATGTATCCCAGTTTCTGTTCAAAGAAATTAAACCAATCCTTGTATCTGTCAATTTTTTGACTTCTCTCTCTAAGTTGAACGACATCTCCAGGACTGACCTGGTAACCAGGTTTATTGACTCTTTTACCGTTCACGGTAATATGACAATGCACAACCATTTGTCTGGCAGCACGTAATGTTCCGGCAAATCCCATCCGGTAGGCCATATTGTCAAGGCGTGTCTCAAGAGTTTGAACAAGCGCAACGTTAGTTTGTCTACGGACTCTGGCTGCTTTTTCGTAATAGCGGCGTAGCTGTTTTGAACCAATACCATAGTATGCTTTCAACTTTTGAGTTTCTCTCAATTGCTGACCATAAGGTGATATCTTTGCTTGACGACTTGCACCATGCTGTCCTGGACGATTAGGCCGGCGGCTCAAAGTTAGTGCGGCACTTGGACTGCCTATCAGATTGACACCTAACGCACGGCAGACTTTATGTTTTATTGTTGATTTTCCTGGCATATTTTTATTTCCGTTCAGATGGCACCTTTGGAGGACTATAGAATAATATAGTTGTTAGAAATATTTTTTCCAACAGTTCATTCTCAGTGACAATTTATCAGGATGCCATCCCATAAAATGGGTCCGACCGAATCATTTTGCTTCACAGAGAACATTAGCTTAGACTGCCGATTATCTATTAAAATTTGATTTTTGTCAATTGAAAATGAGTTCCTGCAGGATTTTCTTGCTTAAAAAGCTGTCTGTTCAAGAATGCTCTTGACAAATCCACTGAGAAGACTAGACTTCATCTCTTAAAAATGTAATTTATTTTCCAATCAAGTCAACTACATCATTTGTTTTGCCGAGTCAAACTCCAGTTCTTCAAGTCGAAAATATAGCCACGCGTTTTCACACTCAGGACGGCTTAGTTCACGCAGTCAACGGTGTCAGTTTTGAGCTGAAGAAGGGTGAGTTGCTGGGAGTCGTTGGAGAAAGTGGCTCTGGAAAAAGCGTGACTATGATGACCCTGCTCAAACTGCTGCCCATGCCGCCTGCAGAAATCTATGCTGGAACAGCAAAGTTTGAGGGGCAGGATCTGATTCAACTTAACCTGGATCAATTAAGAAAAGTACGGGGTGGAAAAATAGGATTCATTTTTCAAGATCCGATGACTTCACTCAATCCTGTTTTAACAATTGGATATCAATTGGCAGAGCCCATGCGGGAACATCTGGGAATGAGCCGCAGAGAAGCTCGTCAACGATCTGCAGAGCTGCTGGATCTAGTGGGTATCCCCCTGGCAGAAAGTCGTTTAAACGATTACCCTCATCAATTCTCCGGTGGAATGCGCCAACGAGTTATGATTGCCATCGCCCTGGCCTGCGACCCACAGGTCTTAATTGCTGACGAACCTACAACAGCACTTGACGTAACCATTCAGGCTCAAATACTGGACATCATCAAACGTCTGCGCGAAGAACTAGGAATGGCCATAATCTGGATCACTCACGACCTTGGTGTCATTGCCGGAATTGCAGATCGAGTGGCTGTGATGTACAGTGGCTTCATCGTAGAGGAGGCACCAGTGGATGAGTTGTACGGCAACCCAAAACATCCTTACACCAGGGGTTTACTGAAAACACTGCCTAATTTGAAGGGTAAACGCGCAAAACGTCTTGAGAGTATCAGCGGCCAGCCTCCAAGCCTAAATAATATTCCAGCAAGCTGTCCTTTTGCACCGCGTTGTCCCCATGCACTTGCTCGCTGCCTGCAGGAAAACCCTGCTTTGGTCAACAGAAAAAACAACCATAAAGTTGCTTGTTGGTGGGAACCTGATTCAGGAAAAAACACATGACCCTCAAAGAACGCAATGTTCTGCTTGAAGTAAAAGAACTGGTCAAGCATTTTCCTATTACACGTGGCGTATTCCGCAGAGAAGTTGGTAGCGTCAAAGCTGTTGACGGAATTTCTTTCGATATTCATGATCGTGAAACTTTAGGTCTAGTCGGCGAAAGCGGATGCGGCAAATCAACTGCCGGCAGAGTAATTCTACAACTGCTTCCTGCAACCAGCGGGAATGTGATTTTCAAAGGTCGAGACCTTACGTCAATCACCAAGGAAGAGCTTCGAAAACAACGACCCCAGATGCAAATGATTTTTCAGGATCCGCAGGACAGCCTTAATCCTAGAATGACAGTCGGAAGTATTGTCGGCGAGCCGCTGATGGAGCATCAGTCGCTCAAAACAAAAGAACGTCATGAACGTGTGGAGCAACTACTGAACTCTGTTGGCCTGAATCCAAAATTTACAAATAGATATCCTCACGAATTCTCCGGAGGTCAGCGGCAGCGCATCGGAATTGCACGAGCATTGGCTTTGAGCCCTGATCTCATCATTTGCGATGAACCCATTGCTGCACTAGATGTTTCAATTCAAGCACAGGTCATTAATTTACTGGAAGATTTACAGGAAGAATACGGATTGACCTATTTGTTTATCTCCCACGATTTGAGCATGATTCGACACATTGCTGACCGGGTAGCAGTTATGTATCTTGGCAGGATAGTCGAGTTGGCTTCGAGCCAATCACTTTACAAAACGCCTCTGCATCCATACACTCAGGCTTTACTTTCCGCTGTACCTATCCATGATCCAAAACAGGAAAGAAAACGCAACCGTACAATACTTGAAGGAGATGTGCCCAGCCCGTCAAATCCACCTTCAGGTTGCCATTTCAGCACTCGTTGCCCAAAAGCTGAGGCAAAATGTTTCAAAGAACCGCCGGGGTGGCGGGAAGTCTCAAAGGGCCATCAAGTGGCCTGTCATATAGTTTAATAATGTTAAAAGTAATTGACTTTTGTTTTGAGAACTGTACAATGCAACGACTTTCTGTTATTGCAGACTTTGAGAATTGCAGTATACAGAATAACCGGTTAGGCATTTAACATGGATGGTTGGAGCCTTCTTAACGACATTCCGGATAAACCGAAATGTCAATTTTGGTCAACAGAATCTAAACTCTTTTGGCCTTTAACTCCCAAAATAAGGTGATCAAATGAAGAAAACTATTAACATCTTGCTGAGTCTGGCTTTCGCTTTGAGTCTGGCAAGTACCGTTGAAGCCAAACGCGGCAGTGACGGTCAATTGAATCTGCTGTACTGGCAGGCTCCCTCAACTATGAACCCTAATCTTTCAGGGGGTACCAAGGAGCTTGAAGCTGCTTCGGTCGTGCTGGAGCCTTTTGCCCGTTATGATGAGAACGGGGGTTTGGTTCCCTTTCTGGCAGAAGAAATACCTACAGTTGCAAATGGTGGAATTTCAAAAGACTTGACGACCATCACTTGGAAAATCAAAAAAGGTATTAAGTGGTCAGATGGTTCTGCACTTACTGCTGACGATGCGGTTTTCACTTACGGTTACTGCTCAAATCCTGACACGGGTTGTACACAAGCAAATTATTGGAACGATATCAAATCAGTGACTGCTGTAAACAGCACCACTGTCAAGGTTGAGTTCACTGTACCAAAGCCTTTCCCTTATGCACCTTTTGTCGGCTACAATGCGCCAATTCTTCAAAAAGCACAGTTTGACGGTTGTGCGGGAGCAAAAGCGCAGGAATGTACCAAACAGAACTTTTACCCAATTGGAACGGGCCCTTTCAAGGTCGTGGATTTCAAGCCGAATGATGTGATCGTTTTTGAAGCCAATCCAAATTACCGTGATGCCAGCAAACCTGCTTTCAGTAAATTGGTTTTCAAAGGCGGTGGAGACGCTGTTTCAGCAGCACGTGCTGTCCTCGAAACTGGTGAAATGGATTATGCCTGGAACCTGCAGGTTGAACCGGAAATTCTGGTCACAATGGAAAAGGCCGGAAAAGGCAAGGTCGTTTCGGCTTTTGGAACATCTGTCGAACGTTTGATGGTCAACTTCACCAACCCGGACTCTTCACTCGGTGATGACCGTTCAGAATACATCGGTGGAAACAATAACCGTAACCCGCATCCTTTCTTGTCGGATTATAACGTAAGACGAGCGCTTTCATTGGCAATTGACCGTCAAGTACTGGTGGACGCAGGATATGGTAAGGCAGGAAAAATCAGTTGTAATGTTCTGCCCGCACCGGCAATTTATGCTTCATCTGCAAACGATGAGTGTAAAACTCCAAACGTTGCTGAAGCTAACCGACTGTTGGACGCAGCCGGCTGGAAACGTGGTTCAGATGGAGTACGTGCGAAAGATGGTGTCCGAATCTCAATTCTATATCAGACATCTACCAACTCAGTGCGTCAGGCTACACAGGCTTTCATCAAGGAAATGTGGAAACAGATCGGAGTCGAAACCGAACTGCGTAATCTCAGTGCCTCAGTCTTCTTTGGTGGAGATATAGCCAGTCCTGATACTTACCAGAAGTTCTACACTGACATAGAAATGTATACCAATAACTTCAGTGGTACAGATCCACAGACCTACATGTCAAACTGGACCTGTAAGGAAATGGCTCAAAGGTCCAATAAGTGGGGCGGTGGTAATATGCCGCGCTGGTGTAATCCTGCCTATGATGCACTCTCCGCTAAACTGGCAGTCACTTCAGCTATGAAAGCTCGCATTAGTCTTACAAAAGCAATGAATGATTTGCTGATGCAGGATTATGCGATGATCCCACTGATTCACCGTGGTAGTGTTTCTGCACATTCCAATGGAATTTCCGGCGTTCGTATGAATCCATGGGATTCCGAACTCTGGAATATTGCCGATTGGGCTCGCAAGTAACTCGAGCTTTTTCAGTCCTTTACGGTTTGCGGATTTCGGTTCGCAAACCGTTTTTTATTTAACCTCTAGGCGTCCGAACATTGATCCACTTCATCATTCGCCGCATATTGATTGCCATCCCTACTTTACTGGTAATCAGCTTCATCATTTTTGCCATCCTTGATTTGGCCCCGAACGATCCCACTGGTAACTTACCAATGACGGTACCAGCGGAGGTACGTGAAAAAATCCGTGAGTCGCTCGGACTTGGACAGCCAATGCACGTACGCTTTGGCAAGTGGATGGTGCAATTCTTCGTCAACGAGCCGCTAAATATTCTACAAGAGGGATTTGGCATAACCATCGGTGATGCGGAAAACCGTACCCGCATTTTGTCATGGGCGACGCGCAGTCCGGTAGTTGATTTAATAATTCAGCGCACTCCGCAAACGCTTTGGGTTGTCGGGCTGTCTTATTTATTCGGAATTTTAATTGCCATTCCCATCGGTATAATTTCCGCTTACAAACAATATTCCTGGTTTGATCAGGTAGGTACTTTCATTACTATGGTAGGTTTTTCCATACCGACATTTTTTACTGGCATGGTGGCAATTATCATCTTTAGTGTGCAGCTAAGGTGGTTTCCCATGATTTATGACACCACTTTGGAAATCAACAGTTGGGAAAATTTCGTTTTGCAGGTCAAACAGATGTTCATGCCGGTGGCAGTGCTGGCCCTTTACAATGCCTCACAACTAAGCCGTTTTATGCGTGCTTCTATACTTGATAATCTAAATTTGGATTATGTCCGTACAGCCAGAGCAAAAGGACGTTCGGAAAAAGTGGTTTTGCTGATTCATGTACTACGCAACAGCCTGATCCCGGTAGTGACTTTGATTGCTCTGGGGATCCCCACAATTTTCAGTGGAGCCATCATCACAGAGCAAATTTTCCGCGTCAACGGTTTGGGGCAACTTTTAATCATTGCAATTGAGGGGGCAGATATTCCTCTCGTTCAAACGTTGACTTTCCTGTTTGCAGTACTGATTGTTGTTTTCAATCTCATCGCAGATGTGATTTACGGCATCCTCGATCCAAGGATCCGTTATGACTGAAAATAACGCTGTAGTAAATACAATTGAGTCTGTAACTCAACACCGCTCACTCTGGATCGATGTCTGGCGTCAATTCAGAAAACATAAGGGCGCAATGACCGGAGTTATTGTGTTTATTTTTATCACCCTTTTTGTTTCAATCGGACCCCTTATTCACGACATTGAGCCAAGTGCAATCAATTTTCGGGAGAGAAATTTAGGACCAACTCTGGCTCATCCACTTGGAACCGACAACATAGGTCACGACACATTGGCACAAATGTTGGCCGGAGGTCAAGTTTCATTAGCAGTCGGTTTCCTGGCCATGCTGATCGCACTTTTTTTAGGAACATTCGTTGGAGTGCTGGCAGGTTTTATTAAATCCCTTGACGGTCCATTGATGCGCTTGACGGATTTGTTTCTGGCACTGCCAATTTTACCACTTTTACTGGTTATTATTCTGCTTTTCCGCGACACATTGCGTACCCTTTACGGTCCGGAAGCAGGAATATTCATGCTGATTGTTTTTGTTATTGGTATCACGAGTTGGATGCACACCGCCCGAATTGTGAGAAGTGATGTCCTGAGTATCAAAGAGCGTGAATTTGTGATGGCTGCTCACAGTATCGGCACCCGAAAACGACGTATTATTTTCCGTCATATTTTACCAAACATTCTCAGCCCGATCATGGTATCCGCAACTTTAGGCATTGCCAATGCGATAATCACCGAATCTGCCCTCTCCTTTCTTGGACTTGGTTTTCCTCCGGATTTTCCAACCTGGGGCAGATTGCTTTATGACGGCGCAAACTTCATTCAGATTACACCGTCCAGAGTTATCTGGCCCGGTCTCTTCATCTCCCTGACCGTACTCAGCGTCAACTACATCGGCGATGGACTAAGAGATGCTTTGGATCCCCGCTTGCGCGGGCGTTAACAACGTTTTCCTGTTGTCTGAATCATTGGCAAACTTTTTTCTAAAATAGTATCCTTTTCTTATTCATCAATAAATAATTCAGGCAAATAAGAGGAATCCAAATGTTTTATATTTCAGCTGCAATGGCAATCTTAGGTGCAGTTGGTTATCAATTGTTTATCAAGTTGGTACCAGCAACAGCAAATCCATTAGTTTCTATTCTGGGTTGTATCTAGCAGCTTTAATACTTGGACTTGCACTACTGCTGATTTTCCCTGTTGAAGGTGGCTTAACTTTACATTTTCGGCAGTTAAACTGGATACAATTTGCCATTGCAGCATCAGTAATGATGGTAAATTTTGGTTACCTGTGGATGTTTAGAGCTGGTTGGGATCTCAGCACAGCCGGACTAGTTACAGGAGTGATCATCAATCTCTTACTGGTTGCACTAGGTGTTCTCTTTTTTGCTGAACAAAAAAGTCTGATTAATGCTGTAGGAATATTTTTTTGCATTTTAGGTGTTGCTTTAATCAACTATAATCCAACTTAATATAGAGCTTTCAAAATTGTTGAGCCATTAAATTCTATTTTTTTGCACTTTTAGAATTCAGGTAAATTATGACAACAACTTCAGCCTCAAATAATATTTCACATCTTGACACTCTCCGCTGGCGCTGCATTGGACCTCCGCGCGGTGGACGTGTAGTAGCTGTGTCCGGTGATCCGCTTAATTCACAGGTCTCCTATTTTGGTGCAGCAGCAGGGGGAATTTGGAAAACAGAAGACGGCGGAACATTCTGGGAGAATGTTTCCGATGGTTTTTTAGCAAGTGCAGCGGTCGGTGCGTTAACGGTTGCGCCATCTGACCCAAACGTTATTTATGCCGGCATGGGAGAATCAACAATCCGGGGTGATGTTTCCTTTGGTGATGGTGTCTATAAATCCACCGATGCAGGAAAATCCTGGAATAATTTCGGCCTGCGGAAAACACGTCACATCAGCGAAATTCGGGTGCATCCAAATAATCCGGATTTAGTTTATGTAGCAGCTTTCGGCGATGCCTTTGGTCCCAACAAAGATCGTGGAATTTACCGTTCCAAAGACGGAGGCCAAAATTGGGAGCAAATTCTTTTCCGCAGTGAAAAAGCCGGTGCGATCGACTTAAGTCTTGACCCCAATAATCCTCGAATTCTTTATGCTTCATTTTGGGAAGCTCACCGTAATTTTTGGAGTCTCAACAGCGGCGGCCCTGACAGCAGCCTTTACCGTTCCGGAGACGGCGGAGAAACTTGGACTGACATCACAGAAAATCCCGGACTGCCGAAAGGTACAAAAGGCAAAATCGGAGTCACCGTTTCTCCGGCGCAAAGCGGACGCGTATGGGCGATTATCGAAGCCGAAAAAGCCGGGCTTTACCGCTCAGATAACGACGGAAAAAGCTGGATACAGACTTCCGGAAACCGTGATCTGATTCACCGACCCTGGTATTATTGCCACGTTTTCGCTGATCCAAAACATGCAGATACAGTTTATATTACCAATTTGCAAATGTGGAAATCAACAGACGGTGGTTCTAATTTCAGTGAAATAACCACTCCACACGGCGACAATCACGACCTTTGGATTGACCCAGAAAATACGCAACGGATGGTGCAGGGCAATGACGGTGGCGGTTGTATCTCTTACAACGGCGGAAAATCTTGGTCTTCGATTTACAACCAAATGACCTCCCAATTTTACCGTATGGACATCGACAATCAATTTCCTTACCGCGTCTATGCCACCCAGCAGGACAACACCAGTATCAGCGTTCCGAGTGCCAGCGAATTTGGGGCAATTACAATGCAGGAATGTACTTTGCCCGGAACCGGAGAAAGCGGATTTATTGCGGTTAAGCCCGACGATCCGGATATCGTTTATATCGGTGCAGTCGGCAGTTCACCAGGCGGCGAAGGACAACTACAGCATTACAATCACCGCACAAAACAATTACGGCTCGTCAATATTTGGCCTGAAGAGCAATTCGGTTGGGCTCCAAAAGATTTAAAATACCGCTTTCAATGGACTTTCCCAATTTCTTTTTCGCCTCACGATTCCGGAACCGTTTATGCTTGCGGGAATCATGTTTTCCGGACAATAAATGAAGGTCACAGTTGGGAAAAAATAAGTCCGGATTTAACTCGTGCGGACAAAAGCAAACTTGGTGTTTCCGGAGGGATGACAATTGACAGCAGTGGCGCAGAACATTATGGAACGATCTCAACTTTTGTCGAATCTCCACATCAATCCGGAGTTTTTTGGACGGGAAGTGATGACGGTTTGGTTCATACTTCAAGGGACAGTGGAAAAACCTGGCAAAATATCACGCCGCCCGATATACCTGAATTTTCTTATATTTTCTGCATTGAAGTTTCCGCACATGCTCCGGAAACAATTTATCTCTCTGCTACACGTTACAAATTGAACGATTATCGACCTTTAATCTACAAATCAATTGACGGCGGACAGAACTGGAGTAGCATCAACGGCGACTATCCTGAAACAGAAATCAGTCGTGTAATTCGCGAAGACCAGACTTGTCCCGGATTATTGTATGTCGGCTCAGAAAGCGGAATTTATATGAGTGCAAACGACGGCAAAAACTGGCAAAAACTTGGGGGGAATTTCCCAGTAGTTCCGGTTTATGATTTAAAAATCAAGGATGATGATTTAGTGGTCGGCACGCATGGGCGGTCTTTCTGGATTCTGGACGATTTGACTCCACTCCGGGAATTTGCCCGTGAATCTTCCGGTAAAGTAAAAAGAATTTCCAGTGACATAAAATTTTTTCCACCACGTAAAACTTACCGCCGCACTTTGAATTGGAGCGTTAATTTGTTTTTGGGTGAAGGGAAAAATTATAGTCCGGCCTTCGGTTTGCCGGGTACAAATTATCAGGAAACGACACCGGACGGTGAAAAAGTATTCCGTTATTTAGATATGGGCGAAAATCCTCCGGAAGGCGTAATCGTAAATTATTTTCTGGAATCAGTTCCAGAGCAGCCTTTAGAGTTAATTATTTTAGATGCCAGCGGTAAAGAAATAGATAGTTTTACCACTAAAATAATTGACGAAACTCAACTCGAAATTCCGGTTGAGACCAATTCAGAAAATCTTGACGAAGAAAAGCCCTCTTTACCAAATAAAAAGGGATTTAATTGCTTCATTTGGAATATGCGTTATCCCGGCCCGGAAATCAAAATTGAGAAAGCACTCGAAAAACCCGGTTACAAGCCGTTAGGACGCGGAGAAGGCGGACCCGGCGGCGGTCCTCTGGCTCCTCCCGGCACCTATCAGGTACGTTTGAAATTTGGCAACAGTGAATCTGACAACGAAATCACGCATTCTTTTGAAATAGTCAAAGACCCCCGTTTGGAAACCACTCCGGAAGATTTTGCGGCACAGTTTGATTTGTCGACGAAAATCAGAAATTGCGTTTCCGAAGTCAATGCTGCCATTAACAGCATCCGCAGAATCAAACGCCAAATTACGGAATTAACGGATCGCGAAAATTATGATAATCCTGAACTCGAATCGCTCCAAAAACAGCTCGAAACTATTGAGACAGAATTGACGCAAACCCAGTATGAAACACCATCGGATCGTTTGCGACATCCAACAAAACTCAAAGAGCGCATGGAGGCTTTGGTCAGTGTAGTTGTTATCGCAGATGCCGCTCCTCCGGAACAGGCACACACCGTTTTTGCACATTTGAAAGCACAAATTGACGAGCAACTTGCATGCTTGCAAAAACTCGAAGAACAGGAAGTAGACCGTCTCAATCAGCAAATGGAACAAGCCGGAATTCCTAAACTGCAAGGTTAGGATGCGCGGAATTTCAGAATTGTTTAAAATCACGGCTGCTGATTTTTTAGTGCGCACCGCTTATCAAATGGGCAAAACACCACTATTGCCAATTTTTGCCGCAAGTTTGGGTGCTAACGCCACATTTTTGGGGCTGATCGTTTCGGTTTCCACTTTGACCGGAATGCTGCTAAAACCAATCTTCGGCCTCTTGTCTGACCGTTGGGGACGCTGGATTTGGATTTTTGCGGGAACTCTGCTTTTTACCGGAATCCCGTTTCTTTATCAATGGATTCAGACTCCGGAAGAATTACTCATTTTACGCCTCATACACGGTTTAGCTACAGCGATTTACGGACCGGTAACAGTGGCCTGGGTCATCGATCAAAGTCAAAACAACAACAGTTCCAAAAGTAATTGCGCAGAACGTTTGGGTTGGTTTGGGATGGCACGCTGCGGAGGATATCTGCTGGGACCAACAATCACCGCAGGGTTATTAATGATTTATGAACCCTCAACAATTTTTACAGTCATTGGACTTTTGAGTTCATTTGCATTATTGCCTGTGCTGCTGCTTAATAAGACTTCAGGTCCAGCAAAAACTCCTCTCATTTCTATACGTCAACAGGCAAAAGCCGCATTCCGGGCAGGAATCAAAACGCCTGAACTGTGGATGGCAGGGAGTCTGGAAAGTATTGTCTATCTCGGTATTTACGCCACTAAAACTTTTTTACCGCTGTATGCACTTGAAAACGGAATTTCGATTCTGTGGGTCGGAGTTTTCTTTTCCGTCCAGGAATTAACACATCTGATTGCACGTCCCTACGGAGGTCGACTAAGTGATCGTTTGGGTTATCTTCCGGTAGCTGCTTTCGGAATGCTATTGGCTGCTTTTGCTTTAGGATTGCTACCATTGGCTAATACTCCTTCGTTTTTACTATTGCTGGCACTTGGCATAGGACTTTCTCAAGCACTAATTTTTCCATCAACCATTGCCCTGTTCGCACAAAAAATGGATGTCCTCCACACCGGAACAGGTTCAGGAATGATCGGTGCCTTGAAAAATTCTGCTAAAATTGCCGGCCCAATTCTTGGTGGATTGCTGATTCACTGGTACAACTATTCATGGATGTTTTGGAGTATGTCTGCCTTGTTGACATTTTGGGGTTGTGGATTATTATTGAGGTCACTCAATAATAATCCATTACTCGTCCTGAGTGATAACAGAAAAGTAGTTTAGATTTTCACTGACATATTTCTTGGCAAATATATTCCTTGACATGTTCTGTATTTAAGTGAAATAATGTTCACTTTTCCACCTGTTTCCGAAATTTTTTCGGGCATCTCATATAACAACTTAATTGGAGTTTATAATGAAAAAAATAGTTGCAACCCTAATGTTAATAACCTTGATCGGACTCGTGTTTTCCACGGCACAGGCCAAAACATTCCGCTGGGCGTTTCAGGGAGACGCACAATCTCTCGACCCTCATTCATTGAATGAAACATTTACGTTGGGCTTACTCGGAAATGTATATGAAGGATTGGTGCGTCGTGATGCTGACCTCAAAATCATTCCTGCACTTGCTGCTGAGTGGCAAGTTGTTGAACCAACACGCTGGCGTTTCAAACTACGTCAGGGAGTGACGTTCCACAATGGAAATAAGTTCAATGCAGATGATGTCCTGTTTTCCTACGGTCGTGCTAAAATGGAAGGTTCGGACCTGACAAAATGTATGGCTACTGTCAAGGAAGTGCTAAAAGTTGATGAGTATACTGTGGATTTCGTAACCACAACAGCAAATCCGATTTTGACTGCAGAATGGTCCAGTTGCTACATTATGGACAAAGAGTGGTCTGAGAGTAACGGTGCCGGAAGTCCAACCAGTGTAACAGAAGGCAAAGAGAATCATGCCACTCGTCACGCAAATGGAACTGGTCCATTTGTTGTTGTTTCCAGAGAGACCGATGTAAAAACTGTGCTTAAACCAAACAAGCACTGGTGGGATACTGCTCAACACAATTTAACAGAAGTAATTTTCACTCCAATTGGTTCAGATGCAACTCGTGTAGCAGCTCTGCTTTCAGGTGAAATTGATATGATGTACCCTGTACCGGTGCAGGACATTCAGAGGGTCAACAGTAATGAGGGCACCTCAGCCATGCTTGGTCCGGAACTTCGAACTATTTTCCTTGGCATGGATCAGGCCCGCGATGAGTTGCTGTATTCCAATGTCAAAGGCAAAAACCCATTTAAAGATGTTCGGGTAAGGGAAGCTTTTATGTTGGGAATTAACATTGAAGCGATTAAGAAAAAAGTGATGCGAAATTTGTCCGCTCCAGCTGCATTGATGATTTCTCCTAGCTTGTTCACTCACTCAGGACAATTCTCACGACCAGCTTACAACCCGGATAGGGCAAAAGAACTGTTAGCTGACGCAGGTTATCCAGAAGGCTTTGAAGTCGGAATGGACTGTCCAAATAACCGCTATGTAAATGATGAAAAAATCTGTCAGGCAGTAGTAGCCATGTTGGCAAAAGTTGGAGTGAAGGTCAACTTGTTGGCTCAGCCAAAAGCCCAGTATTTTGCAAAGGTTCTACGTCCAAAATGGGACACCAGTTTCTATTTGCTAGGTTGGACTCCGGGAAGTTTCGACAGTTGGAACGTTCTGTACAACATCCTTGGTGGTCCCAGCGAAGATGGGCGGGGAAAATTCAATCTAACCGGCTACAGTAATGCCAGGGTAGATGAGTTGACTGATAAAATTCTTGTAACTACCGATGCCGCAAAACGTGATGAAATGATCAGGGAAGCATATCAAATTACAGTTGATGAACATGCTTACCTGCCCTTGCATCAGCAGGGATTGGCCTGGTCAAAGAAAGACAGTGTCAGCCTCAAACAACGTGCGGACAATCAGTTCATGATCTATCACGTTAATTTGAATTAACTAATATCATTTTGAAAAGGATCTAAAAAAACAGGACAAAAAACTGCAGCTTCTTAGGTCGTAGTTTAGAACATGTTGCTCCTGTTTCTATTTCTTATTTGAAATAATCTCTGATAAACAAACACGGCTCCGGTAATATTCCGGAGCCTTTTCCTTCCTCCTGAATCCAGATCCTTTGCCATGGCGGCATTTATCATCCGTCGACTTTTCCAGTCGTTGATAGTAATGTTTTTTGTGGCATTCGTTGCTTTCACAATGTTCCGCTATGTGGGTGACCCCGTCAATCAAATGGTGGGAATTGACACAAGCTTGGTGCAGCGTGAAGCATTGCGGGAACGATTGGGACTGAATGATCCTTTCATCATGCAATTTGGACGTTTTGTCCTCAAAGCATTGTCTGGAGATTTCGGAATTTCCTATCAACACAAACGCCCGGTTACAGAAATGTTACTTGAACGCTTTCCTGCAACCTTGGAACTCAGTCTGGTTTCAGCAATTTTCTCCCTGCTGGTGGGTATCCCTATGGGTGTTTACACAGGACTACATCGTTACGGCTGGCTCAGCAGGTTTTTTATGATGTTTTCATTAATTGGAATTTCACTACCCACCTTTTTAATTGGAATTTTACTGATTTTTTTATTTGCCGTGCAACTGCAGTGGTTACCTTCTTTTGGACGAGGAACAGTTATCGAAATTGGAGGTTGGCGAACAGGGTTTTTAACTATCAGCGGACTCAAAGCCCTGATAATGCCGGCCATAACATTGGGATTGTTCCAACTGACTTTAATCATGCGTCTGGTAAGAGCAGAGATGCTGGAGGTTCTACTTACAGATTACATTAAGTTTGCCCGTGCACGCGGTTTAAGCAACAAAGCTATTCATTTTGGACATGCCCTAAAAAACACAATGGTACCAGTTATCACAATCACTGGTTTACAAATTGGTTCAATTCTAGCTTTTGCGATTATTACTGAAACTGTATTTCAATGGCCGGGAATGGGGTTAATGTTTTTGCAGTCCATTCAAAACGTTGACATCCCAATTATGGCAGCATATCTGATGATGATTGCTTTCTTTTTTGTGTTAATAAATCTGGTTGTAGATTTGTTATATTATGTTGTCGATCCACGTTTAAGGGTTGATGCCGTTAAAGCTCACGGATAAGGTCTTTCATGTTAAAACGTTTTTTTGACAGTGATTTGGTGTATTCATTTACCCGTTCACCAGTGACGATTCTGGCAGGACTGGTGACGGTGCTTTATTTTCTGGCTTCAATATTTGCCGGATTTGTTGCGCCCCACAATCCTTTTGACATGGCCTCCCTTGACATTATGGATTCATTCATACCACCTGTTTGGGAAGTCGATGGTGATCCGCGTTTTTTACTTGGTACCGACGATTTGGGACGTGGAATTCTATCCACCATTATTCACGGATCGCGCATTTCGTTGTTCATTGGTTTTTCAAGCGTAATTTTCTCACTGGTTCTGGGAGTAGGACTCGGGTTGGTCTCCGGATTTCTGGGTGGAAAACTGGATGCTTTCATAATGCGTGTTGCAGAAATACAACTCAGTTTTCCAGCAATTTTAATTGCTCTACTGATCAATGGTGTTTTGCGCGGAATTTTGCCTGTTGGTCAACAGAGTAATTTGGCATACTACGTTTTGATCCTCTCAATTGGCGTTTCCGGCTGGGTACAGTATGCCAGGACCGTGCGTGGCTCTACAATGGTTGAGCGCAACAAAGAATATGTACAGTCTGCAAGAGTGATTGGGATCCACCCACTGTTAATCATGTGGCGTCACATCCTGCCTAATGTAATGGGACCAATTTTAGTAATTGCGACTATTCATTTGGCCGTTGCAGTTATTTCTGAAGCCACCCTATCATTTCTTGGTGTTGGCGTGCCACCTACCGAACCTTCCCTGGGCACCCTGATTCGCATCGGCAACGATTTCTTGTTTTCTGGTGAGTGGTGGATCACAATTTTTCCTGGTTTGGCATTAGCAATCCTCGTTTTAGCAGTAAATTTGCTTGGTGACTGGCTGCGTGATGTTCTCAACCCCAAACTCCGTTAATGTCAGTTCCTCTACTTCAAATCAATAATCTAAGTATCGAATTCAACACACGTCGTGGGAATTTGGTGGCGGTGGAAGATATTTCCTTTGAAGTTGCTGAAGGCGAAATATTCGGTATTGTCGGCGAATCAGGAGCCGGAAAATCTTTAACCGGGAAGGCTATTATTGGGCTTCTCGAAGCACCAGGACGTATCTCAGGTGGAAAAATATTGCTGAATAATGAACGCATTGACAATCTGCCTTATGAACAAATGCGACGCCTTCGTGGCAAAAGTATCGGCATGGTTTTTCAAGACCCACTGACCAGCCTCAATCCGCTTTATACCATTGGCAGGCAATTGATTGAAACCATTCAGACACATACCAATCATACTGCAACTCAAGCTAAAAATCGTGCACTTGAATTGTTGAGAGAAGTAGGAATTCCTGCAGCGGAAAAACGTATTGATCAGTTTCCGCATCAGTTTTCAGGTGGTATGCGGCAACGTGTTGTCATCGCCCTGGCCTTATGTGTCAATCCAAAATTGATCATTGCCGATGAACCAACCACTGCACTCGACGTCTCGATTCAGGCTCAAATCCTGACACTCCTTAAAAACCTCTGTCGTAAACATGGTACAGCAGTAATTTTGATCACTCATGACATGGGTGTGATTGCCGAAACCGCAAATCGAGTAGCTGTCATGTATGCTGGTAAAATTGCAGAAATTGGTCCTGTGCGTGAAGTGGTTCAAAATCCTCAACATCCATATGCTCAAGGTTTAATGGCTTCGATTCCGGTAATCGGCAGAAAGATGAAATACCTGGCACAAATCGATGGTTCAATGCCCAGGATTGCAGAACGTCCCTCCGGCTGCGCTTTTCATCCACGTTGCCCTCATGCAATTGAACTCTGTAATAAACAGATTCCTGAACTGCTCAACAAAGGAAAAACGAAAGCAGCCTGTCTGCTTTTCAGGAATGGTAATCCATGAGTTCTGAAACGCCCCTGTTGAAAGTAGATGCAGTCCAACGTTTTTTTGATGTCTCAAAACCTTGGCTAAATCGTGTTTTGGCAAATGAGCCAAAGCTTTTGCTCAAAGCAGTTGATGACATTAGTTTCAGTATTCGCAAAGGAGAAACTTTTTCTTTAGTTGGCGAATCCGGATGCGGAAAATCAACTGTGGCACGATTGATTGTCGGACTCTATCCAACTAGCTCCGGTAGCATCGAATTTGAAGGGACTGATTTTTCTACTTTAAGTAAACGCAACCAAATGGCACCTTTGCGTCGACGCATGACAATGATTTTTCAAGACCCCTACACCAGCCTCAATCCACGTTGGCGGGTACGTGATATTATAGCCGAACCAATTCGTGCCTTTGGGTTGACAAATACAGGTGGAATTTCCGGATCCAGGTTGCAAATATTCAACAGAGTAGCTGAATTGCTGGAGCAGGTAGGACTATCTGCTGCAGACGGTGACAAATATCCTCATGAATTTTCAGGGGGTCAATGTCAAAGAATATCAATCGCCCGTGCTCTGGCCAGTGAACCTGATTTTATTGTTTGTGATGAACCAACTTCTGCTTTAGATGTTTCGGTGCAAGCGCAAATCCTCAATTTGATGAAGAATCTTCAACGTGAACTGGAATTAACTTACCTTTTTATTTCGCACGATTTAGCAGTTGTTTATCATGTTTCAGACAATATTGGCGTAATGTATTTAGGTCGCCTTTGTGAAATTGCTGACAAAGAAACTCTATTCACTAATCCACGCCATCCATACACAAGGATGCTTTTCAATGCCATTCCGGATATAAATATGAGTGGGAAAGAAAGAATCCCCGTGAGCGGAGAAGTCCCTAATCCGATAGAACCACCTTCAGGATGCACCTTCCACCCCCGCTGTCCCATTGCAAATGAGCGCTGCAAAAGAGAGCGACCTGAACTTCAGATTGTTGACTCTCATTCACAAGTGGCTTGCCATGCTATCGAAGAAAAGCGTAACATGGAAGTTCATTTTATATAAATAAAAATACTGATAAAAAATGAAATATAACAATAAATGACTACTTTATATTCGGGCGGATTGGTTTTTGACGGAAACGGGAACCTGCTGGAAAACCACGGAGTATTGGTAGATGGAGAACGGATTTCCAAAATAGCTCCTATCGGAGAGTTTGAAGGCTACAGCGGTGAAAAAACTGACACAAGTGGTGGAACACTTTTACCAGGATTGATCGACTGTCACGTCCATCTGGTTTATTGCGGAGAGGCTGATCCGAAGACAAGTTTGTTAAAATTGGGTCCAGGCCAGATTGTGATGAAGGCCTTTGAAAATGCACAAAAAACTTTGCGTAGCGGAGTCACTTCAATCAGGGATTTAGGCGGACGTGATTATCTGGAATTTGCCGTTCGGGATGCCTGCAATTCAGGACGACAGCTTGGTCCAACAATTATGGCAGCAGGTAGAATGATCTGTATGACAGGCGGTCATGGAAATGCTTTTGGAAGGATTGCCGATGGTCCTGATGAAGTTTTGAAAGCAGTACGTGAACAAATTCATGCAGGTTCAGATGTGATCAAGTTAATGGCAACCGGTGGAGTTATGACACCCGGTGTAAATCCTGAAGATGCACACTACACTGAAGAAGAAATGCGGGTAGGAGTCAATGAAGGACACCGTTTTCACCGGACTTGTGCCAGCCATGCACAAGGAGCCGCTGGAATACTTAATGCCGTTCGTGCCGGAATGGATTCGATAGAACACGGAATTTTCATGACTCAGGAATGCCTTGAAGCCATGTTGGAGAGAGGAACATATCTGGTTCCGACACTTGCTGCTGTCAACAACATTTATCTGAATCGTGACAACGGTATTCCGGCTTTCATTGTAGAAAAAACTATTCGAGTCCGCGAACGACATCATCAATCGATCAAAATGTTTTATGATGCTGGTGGTAAAATCGCAATGGGTACAGATGCTGGAACGCCATTTAATACTCATGGTGATAATAGTCAGGAACTGAAATACATGACTGAAATTGGAATATCTAACAGTGATGCCTTAAAGTTTTCTACTGCAAATGCGGCTGATTTGATGGGAATTGCTGATCGAGGTCAGATTGAGGAGGGTTTTTATGCAGACCTGCTGATCGTTTCCGGTAATCCGGTTGATGATATCTCTGCAGTTACAAATCAATATAACCACCGCAGTGTCGTCAAAAATGGGGAGCTGGTAATTAATTAATAAATTGTCCAGGGAGGAAAAATGACAATGATTAAAGAATTTAATGTATTCCATGCAGAAATGACTGCCTGGAGAAGAGACATTCATCAACATCCGGAATTAATGTATGAGGAAAACCGGACTTCAGATTTAGTTGCAACAAAGCTCGAGGGATTTGGAATAGAAGTCCACAGGGGTCTGGCAAAAACAGGTGTTGTTGGCACAATCAAAAACGGTGAAGGACCCTCAATTGGCATGCGGGCAGACCTGGATGCACTGCCTCTGCAGGAAAAAAACACTTTTGATCACGCATCTGCCAATCCTGGTAAAATGCATGCTTGCGGTCACGATGGACATACCACCATGTTGTTGGGCGCAGCCAAGTATTTGGCCTCAAGCAAAAATTTTAAAGGCACAGTCCACTTCATTTTTCAGCCTGCGGAAGAAGGTGGAGGTGGTGGTGATCTAATGATAAAAGAAGGTTTGTTTGAGAAATTTCCTGTAGATTCAGTTTATGGTATGCACAACTGGCCGGGAATGGAACCCGGTATTTTTGGGGTTGGGGGCGGTCCTATTATGGCTGCGGCAGATACTTTTGATTTGATAATTACCGGAAGAGGGGGGCATTGTGCAATGCCGGATCAATGTATAGATCCGATTGTTGCTGCATCTCAGGTCGTCAATGCACTGCAAACCATACCCAGCCGCAGTACACATCCGGTTGATTCTGTGGTGATCAGCGTGACACAAATACATGCTGGTGATGCATACAATGTGATTCCGGACAGTGTGCGGATGCATGGCAGTGTGCGGACATTTCTTCCCGAGACACAAGAGAAAATGCCTCAGTCAATTTTGAGGGTTGCTGAAGGTGTTTGTGCTGCTTTCGGTGCAAGTTGTGAACTAAATTATATGAAAGGTTATCCGGCAACCATCAATTCTACAACAGAATCAGAAATTTCTGCTAAGGCGGTTATTGATCTGGTTGGAGAAGAAAATCTTATTCGTAATCCAACGCCAAGTATGGGTGCAGAAGATTTTTCATACATGCTGCAGGCTCGTCCTGGATGTTACGTCTGGTTGGGAATTGGTACCGGAAAGGGTGAAGGCGGTTGTATGCTGCACAGTTCACACTATGATTTTAACGATGAAGTTCTGCCAACTGGAGCAGCTTACTGGGCAACATTGGTGGAAAACGAACTTCCGCTATAATAGAAAATTTATTCATAAATAATACAACTATGGAAATTAAAGGTAAAATTAAAAAAATCTCTGAAACAGTTCAAATTTCAGACCGCTTCCGAAAACGTGAATTTGTAGTGGAATATGCAAGTAATCCTGACTATCCACAGGCACTTCAATTTGAGCTTGTCCAGGACCGCTGCGAACTGTTGGATTCCTTTGAAGTGGGTCAGGAAGTGGAAATATTTTTTGATTTGAGAGGTCGCGAATGGACTAACCCACAGGGGCAAGTAAAATATTTTAACACCCTCCAGGCCTGGAAACTGGTTGCTGAACAAAGTTCTGCAGGTGTTTCTGCGCCAAACTCTACACAAGCCACATCTGTACCGCCTCCTCAGGAAAAGCCAGGCTGGCTTGAAAACGAGACCTCTGACGATTTGCCTTTTTAATTAAAAAAACATTTAATCTCATTTCCATTCAACAATTAAATATAAATAATAAATGCTGGTAATTTTAAACCCTAACGTTGAAGAAGAATCTGAAAATTACAAGAGGACCTGGGAACATCTGCAAAGCCTGTCAGAAATTCGTTTACAAAAACATAAAGTGCAGGGCAGAGGTCAACGTCTGACTGAAATTTATTTAATCGGTAACACTGCTGCAGTCAGTATGGAGGAAATCGAGGCACTTCCTGCAGTTGAGCGGGTAATTCGGATTTCACATGATTTCAGAATTTTAGGTCGTCACTCAAATGAATCCGGTTCAATCGATTTTGAATATAACGGAGTTCATTTCAGCCAGGATAATTTTCACATTTTTGCTGGATTATGTGCAGTTGATAATCCAGGAAATGTGGAAAAAATGCTGCAGGCTCTTCAGGAAAATGGACAGGTCTGCACAAGAATGGGTGCTTATAAACCACGTACCAATCCTTATTCATTTCAGGGACACGGAAAGGGCTGCCTGCCTTATGTGTTTGAATTGGCAGGAAAATATGGTATCAAAGTGGTAGCCATGGAAGTAACGCATGAACTGCACATTGAAGAGATTGACAATTGTCTGGAAAAACTAGGCCGACCGACAGGCGTGATGCTGCAGATTGGTACGAGGAACACACAGAATTTTGAGTTACTCAAAGCAGTTGGGCGCCAGCATACTTATCCGGTTTTGCTCAAGCGGGGTTTTGGAATATCATTAAATGAATCACTCAATGCTGCTGAATATCTGGCCAGTGAAGGTAATAATCAGGTTATTTTTTGTTTGCGTGGTATGAAAACAACGTTCAATGCTCCGCATCGTAACATGGTCGACTTCTCACATATTCCAATTGTAAAGCGTTTGACCAGAATGCCGGTCTGTATTGACCCCTCACATTCTGTAGGTACACGAGAGTTTTCTCCGGATGGGGTTTTGGATGTGCTTCACTCCACCTCTCAAGGGATTATTGCCGGAGCCAATATGGTGCTGGTCGATTTCCATCCTGCACCTCTGGAGGCCTTAGTTGATGGTCCACAAGCACTTACGCTGGATGAACTGCCAAAGTTTATTGAAGACACCAGAATATCCCGTGAAGCCTACGAAAAAAGAGTGGCGCTTTGGGAATGAAAGCTAAACACTCAGTTCTGTTTGTTAACCATGATGATGAACCTGTAAAAAGTTCTAAAACAAGTCATTTAGTGCAAAGTGAAAAACATTAATGTAATTAGAATGCTCAATTAAACATCACTGGGTTAATTTCTTCTCCATCATTTCTGATTTAAATATTCTGCTTCAGCCCGACCTTTTTCGTCATCCACATAAAACAAGAGTACTGCTCCAATCACAAACAAAATTACTATTGAAGCGATGCTCCAGCGCGAGGCTTCCTGACCGACTGCTTTTATTTGTTCTGCAGTAGGTGAGTCAGGCATCAGCGCATTCCGCATCATTAAGCCGACTACGCCCATCAGTGCCGGACCGATAATTGCGGCAAATTTTCCCAACATATTAAAAAATCCGTAAAATTCTGCAGCTTGACTTTTGGGTATCATCCGAGAATAGTATGAACGACTCAAGGCCTGAATACCACCCTGTACCAGACCGATCACCACTGCCAAAACATAAAATTCATATTTTTCACGCATCATGGTACCCCAGATTGTTACTCCAATATAAACTCCGATTGCCAGAAATATTGAGGGTCGAACACCCCAGCGTTCACCTAATCGTCCAAAGACAAGTGCTGCAGGAAATCCTACAAATTGTACTATCAGCAAAGCGATTATAAGATCATTGGATTCAAAGCCGATTGACATGCCGTAATCCACTGCCATTTTGATGATTGTATCCACACCGTCAATATAAAACCAGTAGGCCAGCAAAAACAACATTACAGTTTTCAGATGACGAATTTCCTGAAAAGTACGATAAAGTTGCTGAAATCCTCCCAGAATTGGATTGCCCTCTTTTTTCGGCCCTTCTATTTCAGGTTCCGGAACCCAAAATATTGTAATCAGCGTAAAAACCCCCCACCACAGCGCAACACTTACAAATGACCAACGTACTGCTTCACCGGCATCTGCCAGTCCAAAGAGTACGGGCTGCAGGGTCATCACAACATTGACCATGAAAAGCAGACCTCCACCAAGGTAACCCATAGCAAAACCCAAACTGGAAACTGAATCTACTTTCGATTCGTCTGCTACACTTGGTAATAATGAGTCATAGAAAATATTTGCACCGGAAAAACCAATTACTCCCATTACATAAACAAAAACGGCCATCATCCAGTCACCTTTTTCTACCATGTACAAACCTGCTGTCATCAACACACCCAGGTATGCAAAGAAGATCAGAAATTTTTTCTTTAACGAACCTCGGTCCGCAATTGCTCCTAAAACTGGTGCCATCAGTGCTACCAGTAAACTCGCAATCGAGTTGCCAAAACCCAGCATAGCAGTACTTTGATTAACATCTGCACCTATACTCCAATACTGTTTGAAGAAGATTGGGAAAAAACCGGCCATCACTGTAGTCGCAAAGGCAGAATTTGCCCAATCATACATGGCCCAGCCCCAGACTAATTTTCGTTCCTGTTTCATTTTCTCTCTCAAATAAGCTGTTAGCTAATTAATTTCAGACGGTTCAGGTGACTTCATATTTTCTTTAACTCTTGCTTGAATCAGTTTAGCAATCTCGAGTGCTTCCTCGTTTGTCATTTCAATGGCTGTAACCTGATGCATTCTGCCGTCAACTGACTTGAGTGCCAGTAAAACGCCGGTAGGACAGGATCCAACTTCCAACTCCATTTTAGCCATGAGTTAACTCCAACTCGCTTAGCAGACAGTAAATATGAAAAATCATTCCGAGGAGTCTGACCAAATTATGGTTTATTTACAAGCTGAAATATAAGTATCTTTCAAATCTTTGAGATATTTTTCTGATTCTGTTAAAGTGTAATGCATGATCAAACTCACCTTTACAGCAGAGATACAGCTCTTACATGGATAACATCTCATATCTGCTTTCTGCACATGCATCTTGTATAGAAGGCTCTTGTCTATCTACACATAAGAAACATGTTCTCATTACCAGAGACAGTATCGGTTATGCTGCAGATGATATTTCGGATTCTACTGAAGACACTAGAACAGAAATTGAGCAGTGGGCCGACAGGATCGGAACTTTTTTGGACCAGCATGAATGGCGTGACCATGCAATATCTTTCCTTCTACCAGCAGAAGATGTAACTTTCCGCAAAATAACTTTTCCATTCCAGGAAAGGAAAAAAGTAGAACAAGCTCTACCCTTTGAGCTTGAAGAAGAATTGATGGTTGACCTGGCACAAACAGCATATAGAGTAGAGGTTCATTCATTGTCTGACCAAAATGCTGAGGCCCTGGTTTTGTTGATTGACCGGGAACGCTTAACAAAACTGCAGCAACTTTGTCTGGAACGGGACTTATTAATCAGGAATGTGGATTGTGCCGCACATTCACTCTTCAGGTCATTAAAATACAAGGACACTACGCAGTCCAATACACGGCACTTATTTCAGATCTATTTGGGTGGTGATGAGGCCTTTATAAATACAATACGAGATGGACGTCTTGATGAAATCAAAATTTTTCCCAATCGTATTCCAGCAATACTTCAGGAACACCTTGTCAAAGCAGGAAATTCACTTTCTGTGTTTTTGCAGAACTTTGCCCTTCATCCGGACAGTGAAGATCATCCGGACACAAATTCTGCAGATGAGGTCACGTTTGTACAACTCAAGGAAGAACTTCGTTGGTTATGTGCACAACTGACCCTGCATCTTAGAATAAAAAATTATGACTCTGATAGTCAAATTGAAGTCCATGGAATTTTTGGACCGTTAATCATGTGGGATAGCGTGGTTTTCCGCAGACGCTCTTTTCCTTTGCCGGAGGCTGAAGCCTTTAGTGAAAGGTCACAAGAAAATATAGATTTCACACTGTCTTCTGAAAATTCTGCAAGAAATGAGTTTGCTAAACAACACATGACTGCCGGAAGAACTCCGGATACACTTGAGGAGTTACTGTTGGAAGCTCGACAGAGAGAAGAGTTTGAAGGAACAGCAGCAGCTGAAAGTGCAGAAGAGGTAAACCCAGAATCAGCTGAAAAGACTCAAAAGGAGCCACAATCGACTGACATTGAGTCAATTAAGAGTCATGCTTCGCTGCTTTCTTTAACTGCACGCAAACATTGGGGAATACTGGGTGAGTTACGTCAGGAAGTAGAATTGCTGCTCGAATCACACCAATTGAGTCTCTATCATGAAAGCACTCCTTGGAAGCACTTTTTAAGAAGAAACCGTATTGCAGTTGCAATTGCAGCAAGTTTACTGATTCTCATTACAGGTAGCATAATCTGGAAAACAAAAACACAATTAGAGTTGCTGCAACAGGAAATTACCAAAAATGACCGCTTAATTCAAACAGAATTAAGACGTGCATTACCTCAGTCTTCAACTGAAAGCACCAAGGCAATGCTGATCGAACTTGAGGAAAATATTAAGCAGCGTAAAACATATATTGAAATTAGCAGAAATTTTCAAAAACGTGATTACCGTAATTTGCATTTTCTAAACAAAATTTCAATTCTACTCGGGGAAGATGCACCATTCCAGGTAGATAGTATGGACTATGCACCAGAACGATTTTCATTAAGCGGTACGATTGACAGTTACGACCGTCTCCAAATATTAAAAAACAAATTAACAGCTTTTAAGGAATTTAAAGACAAACAAATTATTGAAAGTAACCGTAAAAGTCCTGAAGGAATCGTTTACCGTATTTCAATTGATTTAAAATAAGTACTAACAATTCTATTAATTAATCCCACAAGTGAAATCAAAAAAAGAAAACACAGAACTACCATTCCCCGTTATAAACGGCACAGGTCAGGGTTATTTCACCCAGCCAACTGTATGCCAAAACCAAGTCATTTTTGTCTGTGAAAACGACTTGTGGCAGGTGCCTCTCGAAGGAGGTCGAGCTGAGCGTTTAACCAGTTCCATCAGTGAAATACACTCTCCGGAATTTTCTCCAAATGGTGATTGGATAGCTTGCTGTACGATGGAAGAAGGCGAACATGATGTTTATTTGATGGAAGCCAGTGGCGGTCCGCTTCAGCGCTTAACCTGGCTAAACAGTGTGACCCATATTGTTGGCTGGTCCCATGATGGCCAAGAAATATGGTTCCGCAGTACACACAAAGCGGTACATAGTCGAGGCAGCGATGCCTGGCTTTATCGTGTTTCAATCAAAGGCGGACCAGTGGATGAGTTGCCTTACGGTCCGGCTATGACTGTGAGTCAGCAGGTTTCCGGAAAAAAAGGGCTCGTCCTTGGACGAAATACACTGAACAATTCTCGCTGGAAACGTTACCAGGGAGGAATGACAGGAGAGATTTGGGTTGATAAAGGTAATTCCGGAAACTTTGTCCGTTTGCTATGTGAGCTCAAGGGAAATCCAGTTCGACCGTTTTGGCTACACAAAAGACTCTGGTTTGTCTCTGATCATGCTGGAGTCGGCAACCTCTTTTCCTGTACACCTGAAGGGAAGGACTTACGCCAAGAGACTTTTCAAAAAGAATACTATGTCCGTTTTCCTGCAACTGATGGACAGGCACTGGTTTATCATGTTGGTGGTGAACTATGGACACTTAATCCTACTGAAAAAACGAATCCAAAACGAGAACGTCAAATTACAATTGGTTGGCATTCAACCAAAACCAGTTTACAGCGCCGCTTTTTTTATGGTGACACTTACTGGGAAGAAACTATGCTCCACCCTCAGGGACACTTAGTTTCTCTAACTGCGAGAGGAAAATTATTTTCTATGCCGCTGTGGGAGCAAGCGGTAAATCAGCACGGAATTCGTAACGGCGTTCGTTATCGGCTGCCATGTTGGTTGCCGAATGGTAATTTAGCAGCAATATCTGATGCCTCTGCAGTAAAAAGCACTGCAAAAAAATTGTCTTCTTTGGAAGAACAGCTTGATGTATTTGGACCTGCACCCTCTGAAATTCCGGTCTATACACACAAACTTCCGCCAGGTCGCATACAGGAAATTGCAGTCTCACCTCGACACCCCCTTCTGGCTCTTACAACGAGTAGAATGGAACTATATTTGATTAATGCTGAGACTGGAAAAATCACCAAACTTGATGACTCAAAGGTCCGTGAAATCAAAGAACCGGTTATTTCCGCTGATGGAAGATGGCTGGCCTACACAAAAAATTTAAGTTTAGAATTGACGGCAATCTTTTTAATTGAGCTCAAGCCTTCTGCTGACGGCAAACGGACTAAACCTTCTGCTCCTGTACAGATAACTAATCCTGTACGTTATGATTTCAGTCCTGCTTTTGATCCTGAAGGACGTTGGCTTTATTTCCTTTCTTCAAGGACATACAATCCCATATGGGACACAGTACAGACAGGAACTTCATTTTCACGTTCAATGAAACCTTATCTATTAACATTAAAAAAAGACACCCCAAACCCATTTATTGCAATGCCGCATGCTCCTGGCGGACAGGATACTGAGAACACTTCTGTCAGTGAGGCAGACAATGCAACTCAAGGGAAACAACAATCAAAAACTCAAAACATCTCTGACGAGAAAAAAAGCTCTATAGAAATAGATCTGGATGGAATCGCAGATAGAATTGTTGAATTTCCAGTTTCAGAGGGTGTCTATGAACAAGTTTTGGGACTTTCAAACAAAGTGATTTTTACTGAATTTCCACTTGCCAGTTCTCTTGAAGATTTAGCAGAAGATGAACTTGAAAAAGATCAAGGTCTCTTATGGATCTATGATTTTGAGAAACAGGAGGCTGAAACAATTGCAGAAAACATCGGATTTGTACAAACATCAGCAGCTGATGAATCAGAAAATAATTCACGCAGTCTGCTCTACAGTTCCGGAGATCAGTTGCGAGTACTGGAAGCAGGAGTACCTGCTCCGGAAGAGATGAAATCAGATAGACAATTTTCTAGAAAGAACGGCTGGCTAGATTTAAGCCGCATCCGAATATCTGTTCAATATAAGCAGGAATGGGCTCAAATGTTTCAGGAATCCTGGCGTTTGCAAAAAGAGTTTTTTTGGACAGAAGATCTCTCTGGAGTAGATTGGGAACGGGTTTACCAACGTTATGCCTGTTTACTTCCCAGAATAGGTTCACGTTCAGAGCTATCTGATTTGATCTGGGAAATGCAGGGAGAACTTGGTACATCACACGCGTATGAATATGGTGGTGATTATCCTTATTCTCCACGTTATCCAATCGGTTGCCTTGGTACAGATCTGGTTTTTGATAAAAAACAAAAATCATGGATTTTCAATAAAATTTACTCAGGTGATATCTGGAAAAACAACGAACACTCTCCACTTGCAGAACCAGGAGTTGATGTTGCAGAAGGAGATTTACTCATTGCAGTTGGAGGAGTTCCGGTTGATGAACAAAAGACTCCAGGTGAATTACTGGTCCATCAGGCCGGTCAATATGTAGCATTGACTGTACTTGAGGCAGTAAAGAAAAACAGCAGAACAAAAAAAGAAAATCGACAGACACGCCAGGTGATCGTAAAAACTCTTTTTGGTGAACAGGAGGTACGTTACCGGGAATGGGTCAGTGACAATATTAAAATTGTTGATAAGCTAACCAATGGTCGCATCGGTTACCTTCACCTTCCGGATATGAGTACACATGGTATTGCTGAGTTTCATCGAGGATATTTAGCTCAAGTTGATCGTGAAGGATTGATTGTCGATGCCCGCTACAATGCCGGCGGCATGGTCTCTCCACTCATTCTGGAAAAATTGGCCCACCGACATTTGGGTTACGACGTACCTCGCTGGGGATCACCGGAATCCTATCCTTACCATACTTTACGCGGACACCTGATTGTGATTGCAAATCAATTCACCGGTTCCGATGGTGATATGTTTTCAACAAGTTTCAAACAGCTTCAACTTGGGTCTTTAGTTGGCAAACGAACCTGGGGCGGTGTTATTGGAATTGATGGTCGTTACCAATTGGTAGACGGTACCACAACCACGCAACCGCAATACTCTATCTGGTTCCATCACGCAGGCTGGTCAGTAGAAAATCATGGTGTTGATCCGGATATTGAGGTCGAAGATCCTCCTCAATCTTATGTTAATAATGAGGACCTGCTGCTCACACGCACTATTCAGGAAATGTTACGACTGTTAAAGGAAAAACCCGTTAAGTCTATCAGCTACACACCATCTCCAAGACGTTTGCTGCCATATTGATTTATTAAAATTTTTTTATTTCAGATACTTATAGACTACACTTTTAATATACAAAGCGACAATGAACAAAGTATATTAAAAAATATTGGGTTTCTCGCTGCACTACTAAGGTTTTGCTTTAAAAAAGTATTATCAAATTTTACTTGAGAATCAAACTGTTTTTTGCGATAATAATTAATTATAAAATTTTGTTGTAAGACTTCTCTTATAAAACCTTCCATGCCACTAACAATTCAGCCTCTTATAGATCTTGCCGATACAGATCACAATTTACAAAAAGCTATCTTTGCCAGGTCGCATTTGGAGCGACAAATCAACAATGCTCGTGAAATAGTAGATCAGCATAAAAAATTGTTTGAACAAAAAAATGAAGAATTAGCAAATTTGAACAATGAAAGTAAGGAAGTTAAAAACACGATTCAAACTCAGGAAGAGTTAATTACACGTCTGGATGGTCAGGTTCCAAAGATTCGCAATGAGAAAGAGTTTGCTTCCAGCAAGAACCAGCTTGAAGAGTCACGAAAAGTGCTTGGTTTAATGGAAGATAAGATGCTTGAGCTTGATATTAAGAGAGAAGATCTAGAGCAGGAAATTGGATCTATCAACACCCAGCTTGATGAATCTAATACAGAATTTGAAAAAGAGACATCCGGATTATTAAAAAAATACGAAAAAGCAGAAAAACAAATTGCCAAGCTGCAGCCCCGCCGGATCCGGCTCTTAAAAAAAGTCCCTCAGAATATCAAACGTTTTTTTGAACGTTGCCAGGAAAGTGGCATCCTGACTCCCATCTGTGCAATTCAGGAAAAAAGTTGCGGTGGTTGTCATATGGTCCTGTTACCTCAGCTAGTTAACGAATTAATGGCAAACGCAAATTTACATAAAAGTTGCCCTAATTGTTCCAGGATTTTGTACTACCCTGTGACTGAGGAAGAAGAAGCGTCCTCTGCCTGACATTTCAGTCTAAACATGTTTGTATTAGACGTTGATCATTTACTGTTTTCAACAGACTGCAATCATGAAAAAGAGTATTGTACTGCAGCTACTAATTTTTGCAATTATAACAGGCTGCAACTCTTCTGACAACTCTCAGTTTTTATATCCTTCTGCTAGAGCCATGGAGGTGCGCTATCTCTGCCGCCTACCATATCTTGACGCGGCAGCTCCACATCAATCTTGGTCTAGATCCACACCTGTCCTGCTGATAGTTGGAGAAACAAAAGTCATCGTCTATTTTAAAAATGACCGCACCTTTGTTCTGGACAGAACCTCAGAAATAACACTACCAGCCGGAAAGTACCACTGCCCACTCTGAGTTAATAATTTATAACTCAGACTCCAATAATTCACTCAGCACCTTATTTATCATTCGCAATCCGGTTTGATCTTTGAGAGTCAAAATGGATTCCGGATGGAATTGTACCGAGGCCACTGGCAAAGTTCTGTGTTGCAGCCCCATGATCAAACCCTCTTCTGATTTGGCAGTAATTTCCAGGCAGTCCGGTAAAGAATTTGAATCCACATAAAGACTGTGATAACGACCAGCACTGAAAGGATTCTGCAGCCCCGAATAAAATGATTCATCATTGTGAGATATCCTGGCAGATTTGCCATGCACCGGATGCTCAAGAATCAATAATTTTGCACCAAAATGTTCTGCAATTCCCTGATGTCCAAGACATACTCCGAAAACAGGAATTTTTCTGGCAAGTGCTTCACCAACAAGTTCCGGCACATTTTGTTCACTTGGAAAGCCCGGACCCGGTGAAATGAAAAGTAAATCCGGAGCTATTTCGTCCAGCATTTTATAAGGGAAACCGGAGCGGAGAGTAATAACTTTTGCACCGGTTTGCCTGACATAACCTGCTAATGTGTGAACAAAACTATCTTGATTATCAACAAATAAAACCGTTTTTGCCTCACCAGTTTGCGGTAAGTCAAAATCAACTGAAGTCGGTGGTTTGCTGCCTAAAGTTGCACCCAAAAAAGCAGAAGCCTTGATGTGTGTTTCCCGCTCTTCTGCAGCCGGATCAGAGTCATAAAGCAGGGTTGCACCGGCACGAACGGTGGCTTGTCCGTTTTTAAGATGAACTGTTCGTAAAGTCATACCTGTACTGACGTAGCCGTTAAACCACAAAAATCCGATGCAGCCGCTATACCATCCTCGCGGTGATTTTTCCATATTTTCAATGGTTTGCATGGCAATTGGCTTTGGTGAACCAGTCACCGTACAGGCCCACATGTGAGTTAAAACAGCATCTAAGGCATCTCTGTCTTTGTTTAAAATACCTTCCAGATGATCAACTGTATGAATCAGGCGTGAGTAACGTTCCAACAGTCTCCGGCCGATTAAACGGACACTACCTGGCTCACAAATTCTGGCCATGTCATTCCTGTCTACATCCGTACACATTGTGAGTTCTGATTCCTCTTTTTCCGAAGAAATTAGTGCCTTGATACGTTCAGCAGTTTCCATCGGATCACCGCCGACAGCTACTGTTCCTGAAATGGGGCTGGTTTCAAAACGTTCTTCTTTGACACGCACATACATTTCCGGAGATGCACCAACCAACTGCTCTTTTCCCATGTTAATCAAAAAACTGTAGGGACTGGGGTTTTGTTGACAAATTCTCTTGAATAAATTGGCTGGCCGATCTGCAAATCCGGTAGAAAAAGCTTGAGAAAGCACAACCTCAAAAAAATCTCCCCGGCTACAGCCTTCCTGAATTTTTTTCACCTTCTGCTCAAACTCACCTGCCTTATGATCACATTTAATTATCCCATCCGCTTTTCCAGCAGTCACAGGGAATTCCGTACCTGTGTTCCACCAGCTTTCAGTCATGCCGTCTAGAGTTTCAATGTGATATTCAATTTTATAAGCTTCTTCCTTCTGCCGATCAACAACCACCAATTCTACCGGCAGGAACAAATGACAGTCTATTTGTTCCGGATCCCGCTGATGTTTTGCTTCAATATTTTCAAATTGAAAAACCAGATCGTAACCAAATGCACCATAAAGTCCAAGATATGGGTCTGTACTGCGGAACAATTCAAATATTTTTCTAATGACAGAAAACAGACTCGGCTGTCGGCTTCTCTCTTCTTCAGGAAAGAAATCCGGCATTGGTTTCACAGAACCTGAAATTTTTTCTGCAGGCAGATCTGCTGTAGCTTCAAAAACAAAAGACTCCAGATGCGGATGTTTTTCTAATGCAGGTGCTATCAATTTCAGCAGGCGGGTTCCATTTGGATTGAGAGCATTGATTTCGAATTGCCGTTTCCTGGCAATCAGTTCCAGCGCAGGATGTACAAAGCCCAAATCCCAACGTGAATACCGATCCGGAACTTCGTAGTTACTGACAAAAAGTGCACCCTTATGCGTATCGATATATTGATATATCTTGTCCAGTGCGTGGGAGGAGTCCAGCGGTGTGATAGATTTTTCTATCTTGACTCCACCATCTGTTGTAAAAATTGAGTTGTTCATGGCTTCAAATTGTCTTTATAAGGTTGAAATAATTCATTTTCTAAGATTGTTAATAAATTTTTCAACTCGCCATAAATCTTTAATACCAGGTTCACTCTCGACACCACTACAGACATCTACTGCCCAAGGTTGTACTTTTTTGACTGCCTCAGCAACATTTTCAGGTGTCAGTCCACCTGCTAGAATCAGCTTACCCACAACGGATGCTTTTCCTGCCAGCTCCCAGTCAATTGTTTTTCCAGAACCACCATAATGAGTTTTGCTGTAAGCATCCAATAAAAATGTTTCCTGTCCGTATTCTTGAATTTGCTCTAATTTAAATTCCGGAGAAACTCGAAATGCTTTGAACCAGTTTGGAGTTAATTTTTTGCAGACTTGAGGTTGTTCATCTCCATGCAACTGTGCCAGATCCAGACTTGATTCATGCATAATTTTTGTTAATATTGCTGTTGATTCGTTGACAAAGACTCCTACCGTAGTGACAGTTTCCGGTAATGCAGCAACAATTTTACGGGCTGTATCCGGATTCACATAACGGGAGGAACCGCTCCAACAGTTAAGTCCTATCCAGTCTGCTCCCAGCTCAACACAGGCTAAAGACTGCTCAATACTGGTGAGACCACAAATTTTGATTATTGGTGCCGTACTATGATTCATCTGTATTAGCTTCTGGATTGGTTTTTTCTAACTGAAACGTTATAATGTGCTGTTGTTCTAAGATACGAAGACTGGAAAAATATGCAATGAAAAAATTCTGCTAAACCGGATGTCTGTTCAAAATTCTGCTTTTCACTGGAATAGAAACACTTTGGTACTGCATATTATGCTTCAGCCCCGTGCCTCAAAAAATGAGTGGTCAGGATTTTTCGACGGCAAAATACGTCTTCGAGTTACTGCAGCACCGGTTGACAATCTGGCTAACAGAGAATGTGAGAAGTTTGTTGCAAAAGCACTAAAAACTGCAAAAACAAATGTCAGGGTAGTACGCGGACACAACAGCCGGACTAAAACTGTAGAAATACAGCAAGCAGATTCAAAAAGCTGGCAAAATATATTAGCTCAATTGAAGCCTGTACACCCTGGATAAAAGGTTTGCACTCAATTCGGTTGCAGTTTTAAAATTTAGAGTATACTTGTTTATTTAGACAAACACGTGAAAATTAATAACCAAAAGATACTATCTAAACTGAGATCCACAGGCGTTCCTGCTTTGATGCTGAGTCTTTTTCTCTGTTTTGGTGCCGGCACAGCTGCAGCACAGTGCTGGACAAGTGATCTCAGTGAAGAAGAACAGTTAGCAATAACACGCGAGACATTTGAGGCTGAATTGTATTCAGAATCAAGTGAGGCGGCAAAATGTTATCTGGAAGATTTTCCGCAGGGCTCCGGTCGTGAAGAAATGTTATTTCTGCGGGCAGAATCTTTTCGTAAAGGAGGTGATCTAAAAAGAGCTGCCGAAGTGTACGAGGAACTGCAGAATAACTTTCCAAAGAGCAAAGCGTATTTGGATAATGCCATGCTGCAGGAAGGGATATCGCTGGCTAAAAGAAAACAATATTCTGCTGCAGTTAAATCATTAAATTTAATGATAAACGACTACCCTAAATCACCACACAGAAATGAAGCACTTTTTTGGCTGGGCTATGTGTCTTCATATAGAGCCGAGTCGTTGCGTAAAAATGATAACGAAAGGGCACTGCTTGATTATCAAGCTTCTGTGCAGCATTTCAGGAATGCAAATCCAGAATTTTTGACTTCTAAGCAACAACAGGAACGTTGGTATTTGTTGGGAAGAGCCTGGTGGTTTCTTGATAACGTGACCAAAGCAAGTCAGGCCTGGAATGAATACATCAACCTCTCAGACAGCATCACACCGCAACATGCTTTGAATCTTAAATTTCAACTTGCAACAGGTTTTCAGCAAACTAAAGATTACGAAAATGCAGAGAACTGGTTTGCACGAATTGTAAAGGAGCATCCTGATTCAAAACTGGCTACAGAATCTGCATTTTTACGGGCAGAAATGGCTTATGCTGGTTCGATTCTTAAAACACATACGGCAGCACTGGACTCCCAGCTAAAAAATCGTCTGGTAAAATATTACAAACTGTACTTGGATCGCAAAAATAAAAAACATCGTGCGCTTAGTTATTATCGCATAGGAATTTTGCTTCAAGACCACAGGCCACAGGACACAATATCTGCTTTTCAGAATTATTTGAACACCAAGGACAAAACATATGCTGCTGAAGTACACTATCGTTTAGGATTTTTATTTATTGAAGCTAAACAGCAGAAAAATGCTATTCAAATCTTTGAAAAATATTTAAAAACCAAAGACAAAACATATGCTGCCGAAATACACTATCGTTTAGGCTATTTGCTTATTGAAACAAAACAGCAGAAAAAAGCTATTCAAATCTTTGAAAAATATTTAAACAGCAAAGACAAAACATATGCTGCTGAAGTACACTACCAGTTAGGGTTCCTCTATATAGAAAGCAAACAGCAAAAAAAGGCCATTCAAATCTTTGAAAAATATCTCTCAGGAAAGGATGAACGATATACTGCCGAAATACAAATTCGCTTAGGTTACCTCTATATCGAAACCAAACAGCAAAAGAAGGCAATCAAAATCTTTGAGAAATATCTTGCAAGCGGAGCAATCAAAAACACGGCTGAAACACAATTAAGTTTGGGTTATCTCTACGTGGAGGCCAAAAAACCTTTTCTGGCAATTTCTGCATTGGAGCAAGTTCGCATGCATCCGGATCATCAAAGAAATTATGAACTGCTAAAAACATTAATGCTGCTTTATCGCGAAAATGTTTCTGAAGAAAAATATGAACAATTTCTCTTGAAAGTAAACAGTGATCAAAAATTAACTGAAAAAGTCCGGCATGAATTTCAAACTCAGTTAGTTCTTGAATATTTTGAGCACAAAAAGTGTGACAAATTGATCTCAGAATTAAATATTAAACCTGGTTATCTACAAAAATCTAAAAAAACAAATCCTGAAGAGTGGCAACACTTACTGTATATGAGAGGTAGTTGTCTGCTAGAAACAAGAAAGTGGGACGAAGCACGCTTAGATTTACGTCAAATCCGTAATACTGAAAAATATCGTCAGCAAGCAATTCAGATGCTGCTTGAAGCACATAGACAGTTAGAGGACTGGAAGTCAATCACCTGGGAATTCCAGGAGGTTTATGACAGAAAATCACCAGCACTAACAAAAACAGATTTTCAGCTTTGGGTTTTTGCTGCACAACGGAGAGATGATTTTCAACGTCTTGGTCGTCTAAAAATCATTTACGAACGCTGGAAGCAAGCCTACCCTGAAGATTCGCAAAATTTAGCAGAAATTAATAAATATATCACAGGAATGCGTCTGCAGGAATTAACTGCACAGGAAAACTGGAAAGCAGTTTCAGCACATATCCGGAAGCAGGTTCAAACTGGGTTCATATCCCTTGACGAACAGCATTTTTCGCAATTACTCTTTGCAGAAAACAAACTGGCTAACTGGGCAGGTGTCCTGAGTGCATATGTCCTTTTGAGTAAACATGACCGGAAACGTGCTGAAACACTTGATGCCTTGATCAGTAGAGCTAAAGTTGCAGAAAAACTTGAAAACAAAGAACTCTCAATAAAATTTTATCAACAAGCTCTAAAAGTAAAACCTCTTAATCAAGACGATAAAAAAAAGCAGGCTGAAATAAAAAACTTCCTGGCACAAAGATCATTTCAGCAATGGATTAAGAAGGGTGAGTGGGCCAAAGTCAGCAAGACAATCAGACAGGAAGTGGCTGCAAATCAGAGAAAATTGGATGATGCAAATTTTGAACTGCTGCTGTATGCAGAAAACAAACTGGCTAACTGGGCAGGTGTCCTGAGTGCATATGTCCTTTTGAGTAAACATGACCGGAAACGTGCTGAAACACTTGATGCCTTGATCAGTAGAGCTAAAGTTGCAGAAAAACTTGAAAACAAAGAACTCTCAATAAAATTTTATCAACAAGCTCTAAAAGTAAAACCTCTTAATCAAGACGATAAAAAAAAGCAGGCTGAAATAAAAAACTTCCTGGCACAAAGATCATTTCAGCAATGGATTAAGAAGGGTGAGTGGGCCAAAGTCAGCAAGACAATCAGACAGGAAGTGGCTGCAAATCAGAGAAAATTGGATGATGCAAATTTTGAACTGCTGCTGTATGCAGAAAACCAAAAATCCGGAAGCAAAAAGTATAATGGAATTTTGGATGCTTATGCGCTTTTGGCAACCTTTCACAAAAACAAGACGGTTACAGTCAAGGCCCTGATTGATCAGGGATATGCTGCTGAAAAACTAGGTGGGTTCCGGCGTGCAAAAGGATACTACAGAAAAGCTCTCATAAAAACTCCAGACAAAAATATTAAGCTTGTTCTGCAGTTGACAGGTGAACTGAAACGACTATATGAACGTTCAAAGGATTACAAGTCTTTGGTACGCACATACAAACGTGCATATAGTGCACTCAAGAAAAGTTCCCTGCCAAAAAAAGAATACCGTACTTATGCCTACCTCATTGGCTACCATCAATCAACTCATCTTAAACAAAATAATAAAGCCAGAATCTGGCTGATGCGTTCTGATGGCGGAGGCTCTACATCACAGGAATTACAGGCAGTATTTTGGGTGGCTAAACTGGACCGTGAAGCCAACAAACCGGAAATGGCAATAAAACGACTTAAGGAATTAGCCGGAAGGAAAATTCCAAAGAACTCCTCTTTATATGTACAAATACATTTTGAGCTTGGGACACTTTACCATTTTAAGGAAAAATGGAAATCTGCTTTACGGCATTATGTTCTCGCGTCAAAAGCCCGTGCTCCAAAATCATTAAAACAATTTCAAAAAGCCGCAAAAGAGAAGGCACAAGAGATCGATAATTACCTGAAATCTATTCAAGCTTCAAAAGGATGAAAGATAAACTCAAAATAAAATATCCAGAAAATATTCTTAGTCTCATTTCTGACTATAGCAGACAAACTAGACAGTCGTTCAAAAGGCATATTTTTCTGCCTTGCCTGCTGGTACTATTTTTTGTGGGAACACCTTTTTCCGCATTTTCTCAAAATACTGCACCAACAAACACGATAATTATCAAAGGCCAGGTAAGGTTACCCTCAGGAGTAAATATGCCTGCAGATGCTCTTGATGTTGTACTCTTGAAATTTGTTTTAAGTACTGAAGGCCAGGTCACTCCGGCCGGTCCGCAGGGTAGAGTAAAAACGAACCCTGAAGGTAAATATGAGTTTGTCGGAGTTAGTCCGGACTTACGTGCAGGATTTCAACTTGGGACTCGTGTTGAAACTAAATTGTACAGTTCAAAAATATTTTTCATGAGAGACGGAGAAACACTGATTGAAACAGACATCATTATACCTGGAATTTCAACAGCTGTTGAAAACCTTGAGACAAATCAGATCTCAATGGTAGTTGAAACAGGTTTAGCTCAAATCACCGTGACTGAGGTTCTACTCATTAACAATTCATCTCCTGACAGAATTGACAGCAGAAGCAAGCCTCTGCAACAAAAACTACCCATAGGCCTGAAAAATTTCAGGATGTTGGAGACAAATTCCGGAACCAAGATTCAACATACGTTGGTAGACAATTTTTTAAAAATAGAAAATATATTTCAGCCAGGAAACACACAAATAATTTTTCAGTATAACCTGCCGGTCTGGTTTGGCAGTTTGGAAATAAACAGGAAATTTAATCACTCTCTGGACAAAGTAAGAGTTTTAACACCAGAAGGTGTCTTGCAGATTGAGTCTAATCAACTCATTTCTTCTGCAAAACAAAATCTGCATGAAACTGTATTTGTGACCTGGAACGGCAAAGCTTCAGATTCAACTCAACTAAATTTCAAAATCAGCAATGTTACTGCAAGTTCACTGCAGTATAGCGGTGTTGCCGCAGTGTTACTAATTTTATTATTTTCTGCAGTTGCATTATTTTACCGACAACGACTGCTTCAGCAAAAACAAATTGAGGACCCTGCTTCCTGAGCTTTCCCATGACATTAGTTTCAGCTATTTCCGTAACTGATTGGAATTATTCTCGGTCACGGCAATATATTTTGTTTGGACTGTTGCTGCTGTTTGCTGCACTTTTGTTTAATAATTTTTTGCTGCAGCCTGAACTGAGTCACATAAAGCTGCTGCAGACTAAAATCCAGCAGCTTAACAAGGGATTGCTACAAATAAAAACCGCAAACAACAACGCAAAACAATTAATTAACTTTCAGGCTCTGCAAGAAAGAGAAACTGCATTAGAACTCTTGTTTCCCAACGAATGGAAAAGGGTTGATTTGCTACGTTGGCTTACAAAGTCGATTCAGAAAAATGGATTGATTTTTGAGCGGCAGACTTTGCTGGAACAAACACCAACCCAACTGTCTCAAGCATTGAACATCCATTTATTACTGAGAGGCAAATATCAGCAACTCCAGCATTTTTTGAATCAGTTAAAGCAAAGTCCCAGATTACTGGTCTTGAAAAAACTTCATTTGGAAAATACAACACCTGCTCTAAAGGAACCAAATCTAAAAATTGAACTGGTTTTATCTGCCTTTAAAAAGCAGGAGTATTCCTTAGCAAAAGATCTCAAATGAACTGCGGAAAGCTGTTTTTAACATTCATCTTCCTTTTCCAGATTGCAGCTGCTGAAGTTTTTGCTGTAAATGACATGCTGAAAAAGAGTCCTGCTAAAACAATTTTAAAAAATCCATTTCGCAGTTTGCTGCCTACAAATAACAACTTAACTCCACTTGCTCAATCACTCTCAAAAAATACTATTCAAAAAAATGATAAAACACTGTCGCTCAAGAAAAAAGAAAATAACAAGAAGTTGATGACGAAGGAGCCTGAAGTTCTGCCTGAACAAAGAACCGATATTTCCTCACAGGGAAAAAAATTATTTCAAAGTCTTAAACTAAAGGATATTCTGGAAACATCCGAAGGCCGTTATGCATTAATAGACGAAAATAAAATAACTTATTTTGTTCAAGAGGGTGAGTGGTTGAATCAAGTTCTTCTCAAACAACTTAAAAAGAACAGTGCCGAATTAAAAGAAATTGATGGAGAAACAACCATTATCTTAAAACTACAAGATTGATTTTTTATTTCTCTCTCAAACTGTTTTGCTGAAGTCAAACTGTGAATATTTACTGATACAGCATCATTGGCAACGGCTGCTGCTCTGAATTGTCAAAGATTTAAACTATAATAACCACATGTATACCTACCATCCGGTTGTTGAAATATTGGTTAAGGACTATGGAACTACCCCCGAGTCATTGGAACCGCTGCATGAACAACTGCTGGCCTATCGTGAAAATACTGAAGGTTTGAAAGAAGCCTTGCTTAAACACAAAGTAACCAGCGAAACCCAGTTTCAGCAGGCATTGGCTTCCTACTATGATTTGGAATATCGCGAAGATTTTAATGATACTCCGGTGGTCAGAGAATTTACTGACTTCATTCCGATACGTTATGCAAAAAAAAACATTTTCTTTCCCCTGAAAAAAGAAAATTTCAGACTTGAAGTGGCCATAGCAAATCCGGAACTTTCACAACCGCTGGATGATCTTGCCCGACACTTCAAATGTCATATTGAGCCGGTAATTTCACATAAACAGGCTGTGTTGAATTTGATTAATCGTGCTTATGATGAATCTTCTGCATCTACCGAAGAAGCAGTTGAGCAACTTGATTCCGATGAAACGTTCGAAAATATTCTAGCAGTTGAAGAACCCGAAGATTTACTGGATGCAACTGATGAAGAGCCCATTAAACGTTTAGTCAACAGCCTCCTTTGGCAGGCAGCAAAAGATGAAGCCAGTGATGTACATATCGATCCAACTCCGCGCTCTTCCATTGTGCGTTATCGAATTGACGGAGTACTGCAGCAAGTAACTGTATTCCCCCGTCAGGTGCATGTCACAGTAGTTAACCGTATTAAAGTCATGTCCCGCCTGGATATTGCTCAAAAAGGTCTTCCGCAGGATGGGCGGTCGATGGTCTTGATTGCAGGTCGTAAAATTGATATCAGGGTTTCAACTGTACCGACTGTCCATGGCGAAAAGATTGTCATGCGTCTCTTGTATCAGGATGAAAAAATGATGCAGCTGCGTCAACTTGGATTAGCAAAATATATTCTCAATCCATTTCTGCGCATGGTAGACAGCAGCGGTGGGATCATCCTTGTTACGGGACCAACCGGTAGTGGAAAAACCACCACACTTTATGCCTCTCTTGCAGAAATTGATCACGAAGCTCGTAACGTAATAACCATCGAAGATCCTGTAGAATATAAAATTTCCGGTTACAGTCAGATCGAAGTTAAACCCAAACTCGGTTTAACTTTTGCTAATGCTTTGCGTTCAGTTTTGCGTCAGGATCCTGATGTAATTATGGTTGGAGAAATGCGCGATACAGAAACTGCAAAAATTGCCATTCAATCTGCTTTGACGGGACACCTTGTTTTCAGTACAGTCCACACAAACAGCGCCCCCGCCACCATCACCCGCCTGATCGATATGGGTATTGAGCCGTTCCTCGTTTCCTCTACAATTATCGGCGTGCTTGCACAACGTCTCGTACGGAGAATTTGTCAGGATTGTCGCAATAGTTATCAGCCGCACCCGGAACAACTTCGTGAATTAGGGATCAAGGAAGTCAGTTTTCGCAAACTGGGTCGAAGTTTTTTTAAAGGGGAAGGCTGTGACAAATGTCGAAATACCGGTTACCGCGGTAGAATAGGAATCCACGAACTATTGATAATGAGTGAGAATGTTAAAAACACAATTCTTGAAAACAGCGACTCTGCAGCCATAAAAAAACAAGCTTTGAAAGAAAAAATGATTACCTTAAGACGTGATGGCGTAAATAAGATTCTACACGGCTTAACCACTGCTGAAGAAATCCTTTCAATTACTACTGAATAGCTTAAATTCAGCTAACAATTTGTAATCCGATGATAGAAATGTAGCTAAAATAAATAATTAGACGCTATCAACTCTTGCTATTTCTTAATAATATCAAAATAATGCTTGCATTGTGTTTTAATCATTGTTAGATTTACTGGCAAAAAGCTGGCCAGCTTCCTCGCAAGAGGTTTTATATGGTTCTTTTTTCTGTAGAACTCTTGTTACTTGCCTGTGTTGGGCATAGCGGAGTCGCTTCTTTCGAATTCTTTTTTTTCGAATTTCAGTCGGTTCTGTATTTATTCCTCTAAATCAAATGGAGAGTCATGATTAAATTGAAAACTATTTTGTCCGGGTTGTTGTTGACAACTTTGTCAGTTTTTGGAGCATCGACTGTTATTGCAGCCAGTTGCCCGATTAAAATCGGCGGACTTGCTCCGCTTTCCGCACCGGGAACGGTTGTCGGAGGAGAAGCCATGCGCGATGCTATGTTGATCGCACAAGATGACATCAATGCCAAAGGTGGAGTTTTGGGATGCGATGTGAAGGTTGTCATTGCGGACACCGAAGGTCTGCCGGAAAAAGCGGCGGCCATGATGCAGAAGTTGATCACTCAAGACGGCGTTGTTGCCGTTGGTGGTGGTTATCATAGTTCAGTCGGTGTTGCCGGAAAAGATGTGGCAAATGCGCGTGAAATTCCAGTGGTTTTTGCGGAAACATGGAACGACACCATTACCGGTGACAAACAGAAGTTCATCTTCCGGATTGCCCCTTTGAGCTCCTGGGCTTCATCCACAATCTGGAAACACGGTCTCTTGGTTCCTGGAATCAAGAAAGCAGCAATTCTCACTGAGAATACAGATTATGGAATTCCTGCTGCTGCGGAAACAACCAAAGGTTTAAACTCCGGTGGTGTGGAAGTAGTTACTTTTAGCGTTGATATCGGCACACAGGATTATGCCGGAATCGTTGAACGTATCAAAGCGGAAAAACCCGACTTGATCATCGTTTTGGCAACTGGAGAAGCAGGTTACAATTTCACCCAGCAATCTGCGGACGCCGGAATTGGACCAATGGATATTCCTTTTCACACCGGTCAAGTTTCACTGGAAAGTAAAGCTTACTGGGAAAATGTGCCTGACGGAAATTTAGCCTTCGTCCAGCGTATCGGTGTTCCGGAAAATCTGTTCACTGCTGAAGGCAAAAAATTCGCCAAAGTGTACAAAGCAAAAACCGGAAAAGGTGACGTTGAAAGTTATGCAATGGAAGCTTACGATTCGATCGCAATTCTCGCCCAAGCCATTAATGAAGCCGGTTCGACTGACGGAAATGCCATTGTAAACGCTCTTGAGGACATCAGCCATGCTGGTACTTTGGGACGTATCTATTTCCCCTACGGAACAAAGAAAGATCCAAGTGCTGACGGCAAAGGTTCCGAGTGGTGGCACCAATGGCCGGATGTTGCTTTGACCGTGATTCAGTATCAAAAAGAAGGTCAAAGTTCCGGTGACTCTCCAATTGTGTTTCCGGATGCCTATAAAACCGGAGAACCTATTTACGTAAAGTAATAAACTCTCTCAACAAATTAATGCTTCCCATGTTCTGCATGGGAAGCATTTACTTATCCTTATTTCTTAATAAAATATAAGCTAAAGCTGAATGGAAAATTCTGCCATTTTTTGGTGGACCACCCTCTGGATGCTGTTTTGGGGAGTGGTCGGAAGTGCTGTCACACGCCGGGTATATTTGCACAAAGACCTTGATACCTCAAACTCGGTTCTGGTAGGTTCGTTGGTTGGAGCAGCATTTGGACCAATTGGGTTAATTCCTCTCTGGAAAAAATCCCCTGAAATCAGCAGAAATTTAATTCTTTATCCTTCCCTCCTCGCTGTCGGTATATTGATGGCCGCATTTGCTCTTGCTGATCCGGAAAATAATTGTGTCTCCAGTCTTTCATTTGTTTCATCACAGATAATGAATGGCTTAATCATCGGCATCATTTACGGATTAATGGCTCTCGGGCTGACATTGATTTACTCAATTTTGGGTCTTGTCAGTTTTGCTCACGGTGAATTTTATATGATTGGCGGTATGATTGTTTATTATTCTACAGCCGTCTGGTTTCCCGGACTTCCTCCGGTTATGGGTGTACTGATCGCCTGTCTACTGACTTTTATTTTCGGTGCAATTTTTGAAAGATTATTTTTGACTCCGCTGTATGACGGCCGTATTGACCGTCCGGTGGAATACGGGATTCTCATTACCTTTGGACTTGCCTTCACAATGCAGTATTTCGTACAGGCAATCGGTGGTGCAAATCCGGTTAAAGCAAGACGTTTCTTCGATTTTCCCAGAATCCGACTGCCTGATGCTGCAGATCCATGGTTGATTAAAACGAGTCGTGGCAACATGGAATTATTCGACACAATTTCCATTTCAAATCCGCGTTTTGTGGCGGCTGTCATTTCTATTCTGGTGTTATTCGTACTCTTATTTTTCCTCTACCGAACCTGGACCGGAAAAGCCCTGCGTGCAGTCAGTCAGGATCGTGAAGCAGCGACAATTGCCGGAATCAATCCACATAAAATGAATATGCTGGCCTTTGCCTTGGGCGGCATGATTGCCGCGTTATCCGGAGCGACTTTGGTGCAGGCCTTTTCCTGGTTGCCGCAGGTAGGTGCAATTCCGGCGATGCGTTCCTTCGTGATTGTTGTACTGGGCGGATTGGGTTCACTACCGGGAGCTTTCATTGGCGGAATCATCATTGGTTTGGTTGAGGCAGCAGGTACAGGTTGTATTCCTGATCCTCAGAAAGCAGCTTCTTATATTCCGGCCTACGGCATGATCGTCCTTACTCTTACCTTACTGCTGCGTCCTACAGGTTTGTTGGGCCGTCGATTTGCCAGCGGAACACACGGGAAATTCCTATGAACCGAAAACAAACTCTAAGTTTGATCAGCCTGATTACGATCGTGTTTTTTCTTGCGTTTCCGTTTGTCTATGCGCAGCGGGATTATGATTACATCATGCACATTTTGATCACCGGATTTTTCTATGCGATTCTGACTTCCAGTTGGTCAATGCTGGCCGGATACGCAGGGCAATTTTCTTTTGGTCACATGGGTTTCATGGGGCTAGGGGCCTACGGGACAGCATTGTTCAGTCACTATTTTTATCTCTCTCCTGTGCCGACAAATTTATGTACTGAATTTGCAATTGGCGACACATACCTCATTATCAAAAATCCGATTGGTGTAACTTCCAGCACTCTTGTTCAGGACTGCTTGACTAAGACAATGGCTGTCTGGGACGGAACTGTTGAAGTAACTCCGATGCCGATTTGGATAGGAATTCTGATAGGCACACTGATCGGTGGAATTTTCGGATTCTTGATCGGTTTACTGGTTATGCGTTTGCGTGCAGCTTATCTTGCACTTTTTACTTTAGGATTTTCAGAAATTCTACGTGCAACCATCAGTGCAGAAATCGAAATTACCCGTGGACAAGCCGGGATTGAACTACCGCATCTTTTCGAAAATGGGATTACTATTTTTGGACATGCCTACACAAAAACGGATAAGATCCCTCCATATTATGTGATGTTCTTTCTGTTGTTGATCTGTTTATCGTTTTTGGCCTGGCTGGCTAAATCCCGTTTTGGACTTTTTGTACGTGCCTTGCGTGAAGATGAAGATGCAGCGGCAGCATTGGGAGTCAACACGATACGTTACAAAATAATGGTTTTTGTAATCACATCAACCATGGCAGCCCTAGCCGGAGCAGTGCAGGCACACTATATAGGCATAATTACTCCTAACAATTTAATGCTTTTGCAAATGAGTTTGGTGGTAGCAATGGCAGTAATTGGCGGATTAGAAAACTTTGCAGCAGCAGCAATTGGAGCAATCCTGATTGAATTTTTGCTGGAATTATTGCGGGAAAGTTTTGTGATTGGAGGAATTGAAGTGGACATGACAATCTGGCGTCTCGTCTTTTTTGGCATATTGTTGATGTTAACTTTACGTTTTTACCGCAACGGTTTGATCACGCCGATAATCAATTATTTCACCCGCGGCCATGTGGCTTCCGAAACAGTTGAGAAAAGAATGGCCTCCGATACCGACGCTCAGCAGGGAGTTACGAATCAAAAATGATAGAGCTTGAAGTTAAGAATTTAAATAAACGTTTTGGGGGACTTCACGTTCTCAAAGATGTATCCTTTAATGTTAAAGGAGCAGAACTAATCGGGTTGATCGGTCCTAACGGCGCCGGTAAAACCACACTGACCAACATCCTCGACGGAGCCATCAAACCCAACAGTGGAACTGTTTATCTGAATGGAGAACGTATTGACCAGTTGGCACCTTTTGAAGTGGCTAAAGTCGGATTGGGAAGAACTTTTCAGGTTACACGTTCATTCAGGAGGATGACAGTACTGGAAAATCTTTATGTGCCTGCTCTTGCAAAAGATGTGGTGGCGCACCAGTCAGAAGTCATGGAAAAAGCGCTGGATGTTCTTGAATTTCTTACCATGCGGCACTTACGCAACGAGTACGCCCAGGCACTATCCGGTGGGCAGCAAAAACTACTGGAACTAGGACGGTTGTTGATGCTCGATCCGGATGTGATCATTCTGGATGAACCATTTGCCGGTGTTCATCCTAAACTGATGGAAATTATTTACGGCTACATCCGCAGAGTGAATGAAGAAGGGAAAGCTATAATCCTCATCAGTCACCAGATGGATTCTATTTTTACACTTTGCAAACGTCTTTTAGTGCTCAATTATGGTGACTTGATTGCGGATGGAACTCCGGACGAAGTTAAACATGACCCGATAGTGATTGACGCATACCTTGGAACTGACGAAGAGGAAGAGGTAGAGGTAGAGTAAGTGAAAAATGAAACAACATCACAATAACAGCGACTTTTAAATCAGACTGAATATGCCGGAAAATAGCGAAGCAAATGTGGTTCTTGAAATCCAAAACCTCTATGTCGGGTATTACCGTGATTTGAATATTCTACAGGACATCACCATCAAGGTCCGCAAAAACCAAATCACTGCGATTCTTGGCGCAAACGGAGTAGGGAAATCAACCGCGCTCAAAGCAGTTTTCGGATTTTTACGACCAAATGCGGGTGACGTTTTACTGGAAGGTGAAAGTGTACTCAATGTGCCTGCACACCAACGTATTTTAAAAGGACTGGCTTATATTCCTCAACAGCCCGGAGTTTTTAAAGATATGACTGTTGAGGAAAATTTGGAATTAGGAGGTTGGACTTTCAGGAAAGATAAAAAACAGGTACGTGATAAGATTGAAGCAAATTACGAAAGATTCCCTGTGCTGAAAGAGAAACGCAAGCAAATCACCGGGGAACTTTCCGGAGGACAACAACGGATGGTAGAAATCAGCAGGACTTTGATGGTTGAACCAAAAGTACTGTTGATCGATGAACCGACTGCCGGACTTTCAAAGATGTTAGCTGAGGAAGTGTACGAGATGCTTTCAATGCTGACAACTCAGGATAATTTGAGTATTTTAATTGTCGATCAGGAAATACGACAAGCCCTCAAAATAGCTGATTATGTTTATGTACTGGAACTTGGACGTAACAAGTTCGAAGGACCCGCCTCTGAATTTACTGACCTTAAACAAGCCTTTTGGGTTGGAACTTGATCTTGTCGTTTAATTAAAATAATTTAAGTAGACAAAGTAACATTTCAACTTAAACGGTAAATCAAGTCTGCCAAAAAGACTGAAACAAGAACCGCAAAGAAAACATCTGCTCAGCTTTGCGGTACTATAGCGAAACTCTGCGGTATAATTGCAGTAACAACAATGCTCGCATTTTTCGATCCGGAACAATTAAAACACAAACCCAAGTTTTCCCTCTTCAGCGGTGCCCCCAAACCAAATTCTGAAGTTGCAGAAAGAGCGAAAGTTTTAAGAGCAGCACTTTTGCAGCAGGGTCATGAGCTCAGAATTGCTAAACCTCATGGAATTTCTCCGGTGGCTGCAGTTCATTCACAGGACTATCTCCATTTCCTCGAAAATATTTATCAACGCTGGCAGGAAATTCCAGGATCTTCAGCAGAAGTAATTCCAAATATTCATCCTAACCGCACTTCCGGAAACGAACCCTGTGGAATTCCAAAATCTGCTGTTGGACAAGCAGGATGGTACATGGCAGATACCGCTTGTCCGATCAGTAATGATACCTGGAACTCTGCTTTGGCAAGTGCAAATAGTGCTGTTGGTGCTGCAAAACATGTAATGGAAGGACATGACTCTGCATATGCACTTTGTCGCCCGCCCGGACATCATGCCTTTGCTGACTTAGCCGGAGGATTTTGTTTTTTAAACAACTCTGCCATTGCCGCACAACATTTAAGATTGAACTTTCAGAAAGTTGCAATTCTTGATGTTGATGTGCACCACGGCAACGGAACCCAAAGCATTTTTTATCAGCGTAATGATATCCTGACAGTTTCACTGCACGCAGACACCGCAAATTTCTACCCCTTTTTCTGGGGCTATTCGCACGAACTAGGAGATGCTCAAGGCACTGGTTTTAATTATAACTTTCCCCTGGACCATGGAACAAATGATGAAGAGTACCTGCAAACTTTAAAAACGGCGCTTGAGCGCATAACTGAGTTTTCAGCACAGGCAATGGTCATCGCTTTGGGACTCGATGCTTACAAAGGTGACCCCTACAAGGGACTCGGAGTCAGCACCCAGGGCTTTGCAAAAATTGCGGCTGAAATTGCTAAATTAAAATTACCCACCGTTTTAATTCAGGAAGGTGGTTATCTTTCTGAGGCACTTGGTGACAACTTGAACAGTTTTCTGAGTGGTTTCGAAAATGGCTGAAATCCCAAAATGATTATCATACGAAAAGCTTTAAAAAAAGATGCTGGAATCGTTTTTCAAATGATCCGTGCACTTGCAGAATACCATGGTGAGAGTGCTGATTTCCGTGCAACTCTTGAAGATGTTGAACGAGATGGATTTGGAGAATCTCCGCTTTATGAATCTTGGCTGGCAGAAATTAACGGAACTCCTTTAGGATTGGCTACATTTTTTCTCTGCTACTCAACCTTCAAAGGCAAACCAAGTCTGCTGCTTGATAATCTTTTTGTTCAGGAGTCTGCCAGAGGTGCAAAGATTGGTGAAAAATTGGTAAAGCAAGTCAGCAAACGTGCTCTGGAGTTGAACTGCTGCAGAATGGAATTGCTCGTTGAAAAAAACAATCCTGCACGGGCCTTTTATGAGAAACTTGGATTTTCTGAAACTGCCGACCGCGTTTACAGTATCTACAGCGAAAATTTTAATAATCTTGCTGCTTTGAATTAGTAAAGACTGGTTGTAAGACACAATTAAATTTAAAGATGATTAATATACGTATAATTCGCACAAATAGCGGATTTTTACTCAGAAAATAACATGTTTTTAGTAAATAAAGTAAAATAATACTTTACTTTACTGAATTTATAATGTAAGGTTTTCGGAAGATGGAGGAACTACCTCCAAATCTATCCTGTTTAAGTATTCACTCAGGACAGGTTATAACAGCCATTAGGACTAAGAATCCTAAATCAGAAGTTAAGTAATGCAAAATCCGGGTTCACGTCCTTTTTGGTAAACTGCTAACAATCAATTTGGAGTTCAAGTATGGATCCTAAAATTGTTTGGCTGTTCGTATTCGTAATCCTTTACTGGGGTTACTGTATTTTCTGGGGGATAAAAGGAGCAATTGCTTCTAAGACCGCCAGTGACTACATGGTTGCAGGAAGATCTATCCCACTATGGGTTTTTGTCCTCGCAGCAACAGCAACATCCTTTTCCGGTTGGACATTCGTCGGCCACCCGGGTTTAATCTTCAGAGACGGTTTCCAATACGCCTACGCCTCCTTTTACACCATTACCATTCCGTTCACTGGTGTCATGTTCCTCAAACGCCAGTGGATGCTGGGTAAACGCTTTGGTTACGTAACACCCGGCGAGATGCTAGCGGACTATTTTAAAGGGGATGGGGTCCGTGTACTGACCGTAGTAGTCGCGCTTTTCTTCTCCATACCTTATCTGGGCGTGCAATTACGAGCCTCCGGCTTTTTGTTTAACGTTCTGACAGACGGAATGCTGTCAGTAAATGTAGGCATGTGGATGCTCTCCATTGTAGTATTCATTTATGTGGCTTCAGGCGGGTTACGGGCGGTAGCGTATGTAGACACACTACAATGTGTTTTATTGGCCTTGGGTATAACTGCAATCGGCTTTATCGGTCTGGACGCTGTAGGCGGCTGGACTGTCTTGAAGGCCAATATTATTACTCTGGTCCAAAATGATGCCAAATTAACACCGGATGGTTACAGCCATTACATCGCAATTCCGGGTGTCATACAATTTGTTTCATCTGGACCAAGTGCTGCTGGTGGAGCCTGGACGGGTATGATGGTCCTGACCTATATGTTTGCACTGATGGGTATCCAGTCCGCACCGGCCTTTTCCATGTGGTCTTTTGGTAACAAGAATCCTGAACCATTTGCTCCACAGCAGGTTTGGGCTTCCTCAGCAGGAATCGGTTTCATACTCTTTTTCTTCACAGCTATTCAGTCATTTGCGGCCCATTTCCTTGGTGGTGACAAAGTCATGCTGGATGCAGGTGTTGGCAGTAATGCCTTTGGAGTTGAAAGCTGGTCTGAAAAAACTGGACTCTTTGCTCAAGGGAATCTGGTCCCGGAAATGATTAACCTTGTTGGCAGCACGACACCCTGGCTGGTTGGTTTACTGGCAGTCTGTGCACTGGCGGCAATGCAGTCAACTGGTGCGGCATACATGTCCACTGCCGGTAGTATGCTGACTCGGGATTTGTACAAGCACTTCATCAACAAAGAAGCAGATCACAAAACTCAGATCTTCTTTGGACGTGTAGGTGTCTTGTTTATCGTCGGTTCTGCTCTAATTGTGGCAACCACTTCCGCAGATGCACTTGTCTTGTTAGGTGGTTTGGCTGTAGCCTACGGTTTTCAAATGTGGCCCGCACTGATGTCAGTCTGCTGGTTCCCCTGGTTTACCAGACAGGGAATCACCTGGGGACTGTTCTTCGGAATTATTGCTGTCACGCTGACAGAAACAATTGGAAAGAACATCTTTGGAGATGCTCTTCCCTGGGGTCGTTGGCCCTGGACCATGCACTCAGCAGCATGGGGGATCTATTTCAACTTGGGTGGAGCAATCATAATTTCTGCCTTGACTCAAAATAGTGATGACAGAAGTCACAGACAGACCTATCATGATTTCCTTCATGAACATGCAGGTTTGTCTGATGAAAAACGTGGTTTAGTCCCCGTTGCCTGGATAATCACACTTGCCTGGTTCTTCTTTGGAATTGGACCCGGTGCCGTAATTGGAAACACTATTTTTGGTGATCCAAATGCACCTGACACCTGGGCTTTTGGAATTCCATCCATCTGGACCTGGCAAATCATTTTCTGGGTACTTGGTGTTGGAATGATGTGGTTCCTGGCCTACAAAATGGAAATGTCTTTGGTTCCTAAAAAAGAAGTAGAAGCTTTAGTTGAAGATATTGGTGACTCAGTCAAAGCCTGATTTACTACACTTTTCTACCGGAAGAAGCCAAGCAGTTTCTTCCGGTAGTTTTGTGATAATTCAAAATCATTGTCGCACCCCGCCAACAAAGTTCGCTTTCCATTTATGTGCTCATTCGTTATCATAAGAGCACTTTATATTTAAACATTTCTGGTAGTTTTTAGTCCACATTCAAGAGCAATTGCATGGATGAAACAAGTATACAGCTTTGGTATTGGGGTAGTTCCCTTGTTTTAGCAGTATTACTGTTTTTCCCAGTAGAAAAAATGCTCTGGGTCAAGCGTGTGCGTAGTACAGAACGCAGGTTAAAACGTGAGACCAGTCTGGAAGAACGAGACGAGGAACGCCGCAAAGCCCGCTCGATTGCAGGAATAATTGTGATCAGTTTTTCCTTTTTATTTAATTACACTTTTTTTTAAAAATATGGCCTCCACTCTTGCTGACCCGCAGATACAAAGATTTCTAAAATGGATGGCTATTTTAACTGCGATTCTGGTGGTTGGATACAGTACTTTTCATTACATCTCAGGTGGTTCAGAAGAAGTAGGAGAACTTCATTACAGAACCGGTAATCTTAGACTGGAAGACAGAGATTATCAGGCTGCACTGACTGAATTCAACCTGTTGCTAAAAGAAGAGTTTGCTAATCCTGCCGGACTACTGGGAAGAGCTCTAGCCTTAAAAGAATTAGGGCGCCTTAACGAGGCACTTGAAGACATAACTGCAGCTCTGGAACTAAAACCTGACTTTGCGGCAGCTTTTGCTAACCGCGGAATTATCCTGGATAATTTGGGGCAATATGAAAAAGCTCTCCTGGATTATCGAAAAGCAGTTCAACTGGATCCGGAAATTGGAGAGGGTCCGGATTGGATTACCCGTTTTCTCCGGAATCAGGCAGAATCACCTTCAACCATTGTGGATCGGGCAAATTATTTAGAATTAGAATTAAAAAAACCTGCTGCTGAACAACATCTCAACAACCCTGAAGAAGATGCAAAACAACGTTCTTATAAACTTGAGGGAAGTTTTTCAGATTAACAACATTTCAACCTGTCGAGAAAAATAGTGCTGGAAAGTACAGAGTGGACTGATTATGCATTTGTACTGATAATCGGATTTATTGCTTACCACGGCATAAGCTATCGAGACTCTGAAGGTGAACGTGAAATGGTTCATCTGCTTTTTGGCTGTATTGCATTATTTTATGGTATCTGGGTTTTAGGCCGCGACATTCTCGGTGTGCTTTAGTCTGAATCCCCATTTCCTTTTCTGATCCCATCATTTACTTATGCAAAAAACCAAACCACATGGGATTTCTCCTTTCAAAAACAAGATGGCCGACCTCGTAAGTCGGCAAACAAAGAGCATTCCTCACCATCTTCCAGTAAGTGTGGTTGCCCAGCAAATGGCTGACTCAGGAATCAACTCAATGGTTGTTGAACAAAACGGAGTGCTGGCCGGAATAGTAACCTCTACAGACTTAGTTCGTCATATACTGGCAAAAAACCTGTCGGGAAGTACACCCATATTTTCAGTGATGAGTGCACCGCTCATTTCAATTGATCAGGAAAGTCCGATCTTTGACGGATTAATGTTGATGGTGCAAAATAAGATAAAGCACCTTGCAGTAACTACAAACGGAAATATTTCCGGAATTGTTTCCGGATGGGATTGGCTGACTTTTCAAGAACGTCATCCTGCAGCATTGTTCAACGAAATTGCTGAAGCACCAAGTTTCCAGACAGTAGCTCTTTTGAGGACAGAAGCACTTGAGCTGGTGGAACAATTATTTGAGGAAGAGGGTAATGCACGGTCTCTGACACAACTAATTACTGAAATAAACGATCGTGTAACTGAAAGAATCATTCAACTCACACTTGAGAAACTGAAAGCGGAAGGAGAAGGCAATCCTCCGGTAAAATATTGCTGGATTGCAATGGGAAGTGAGGGCAGGAAAGAGCAAACATTAAGTACCGATCAGGATAATGGTCTTGTCTTTGAAAATACTTCGCAAGCAGAATTAGATTCAGTCAAAAACTGGTTTTTGAAGTTTGCAGTAATTGTAATTGAAGGTCTGGTCCTTTGTGGATTTCCACGCTGCAAGGGAAACATCATGGCCAGTAACCAGGATTTATGCCTTTCACAGACAGAGTGGGAACAACTCTTTGTAAAAATATTATCAAACCCTGATCCCTATGCTTTACTAAAAGCTTCGATATATTTTGATTTCCGCTCAATATACGGCGAATCAAAGCTAGTAAATTCTCTGTGGCAGAATTTGACAGACAAAATACGGCTCAGCCGTGGATTTCTGAGACATCTGGCCCAAAACAACATCGAAGCCGGACGCCCTCCTATTTACACATTGGAATGGAAATTCCGCAGTTTTTTTTCACTCTTTCTTCCTCCTGTTGACCTCAAGAGACAAGCGCTCACACCTTTGGTCATGAGTATCCGTACACTGGCACTGGCTCATGGAATCAAGGAAACTCACACACTTTCACGTATTGAAGAGCTTGTTGCTTGCCAAGCTCTACCTGCACAATTAGCAGAAGCTGTCTCCAATGCCTATGACTTCATAATGCTATTGAAAATTCGTCAAAACTTTGAGTTTCAGGCAGATTCTTCTGCAGTTACAAACGAATTACAAACGAAACTGCTTAATCCTCTGCAAAGCAGCTTTTTATATGAAACTTTAAAAACCATTTATGATCTTCAGGACTACGTTAATGATATCTTTGGTAATTGATCACCTGCAGGGATCAACAATATATGGATTATTTTTCAGCAAGCTCTGAAATAGAGAACAAATCATGCCAAAAAAAATTTTAATAATTGAGGATGACCCTGCAATTGTTGTCTCACTGGAATTTTTAATGTTGCAACAGGGCTATGATGTTCAAGTTACTACAAATGCAGAAGAGGGAGAAAAAACAATTAGACAGCAAATGCCTGACTTAATTCTGTTGGATATTAACCTGCCTCAACGTTCAGGCTTTGAACTTTGCCGGCAGTTAAGAGCAGACTCAAATTTTGATCAAACAAGGATAGTGTTGCTGACAGCAAAAGGCCGGGAGGTGGACTATCAAAAAGGAATTGCATTTGGAGCAGATGAATATATTATCAAACCTTTTTCCACCAGAGATCTAGTACAAACTGTGCATGATCTGCTCTCAACTACAAGAAATTTAATATAATGAGACCCCGAGAACGACTGACTTTCAGCTGGTTACTCCTCAGTTTTGTTTTGCTAACCTCTCTTGCGGGTATTGAATTTTATGTTTTTGTACAGTTGAGTGCTGCACAAAAGGGACAACTTTTAGAATTACTTTTTCCTTATCGCTACTTCATTCTCGTACCAATACTCATCCTGCTTGGTTTAATAATTTTTGGTGCAAAGTGGGTCCTGGAAAATTTGTGGCTGCCTTTAGCACAACTGACTGATGAAGTGGAATTGCTCTTTAGCAGCAGAACAAGCAGTAGCTTGACTTCCAGAGTTCCATTACATTTCCAGCGCATATCGTGTTTACTGAATGAGCAGTCAAAACGCATAGAAAAACTGCAAAAAGGGATTGAATCCAAAATTTCACAGGCAAAAAAAGAGTTGGAACAGGAGAAAAATGTTTTTGCGGCTCTGATAGAAGAGTTAAGTGAAGGGGTAATAGTCTGCAACAGTAGCGCCTATATTCTCCTCTATAATAAGTCTGCACAGGAACTGTTTGTAGATCAAGAGAATGGAAACACTGCAGAAAATACTAACAAATCACAACTGGGATTAGGACGTTCGTTCAACACAATTTTACCAACACCAAGATTAAAATATACACTTAATGAACTACAGGAGCGTCACCGACTAGGAAGTTCACACCTGGTTCAGCATTTCAGCACCTGGTTTGGTTCTAAACTGCTACGTGTTCAAACAATTGGGATTCTAGATCCGGAAAACAAACTTAGCGGTTTTGTTTTTATCTGTGAAGATCTTGCTCCACATTCGAGTGATTATCACCCGCATGAAGTACTTGAGCTACTTCATGATGAACAGAGACGTGCCAGTATTGCCAACATCCGCAGTTCAATTGAAACATTGCAGGATTATCCGGAAATGCCGACAGAAAAATATCGGCTGCTGATGAAAACAATTCAGGAACACTCAGTAAAACTTAGTGAGCAACTTACCCACAACCCAATGCATAATAAAGCTGAACTGCGTGTACTTTGTCCTCTGGAACTTACTCCAATTCAGGAATGGTTGCAAAGTTTGAATATTAATCCTGAACGACCGCTAAAATTAACCTGTATCATGGCTGACTCAAGTCAAACTTGGTATGTCCAACTGAACCGCTATTTTTTCAGTCAAGTCCTTGAATTCCTTTTTCAGCAGCTGCATCAGCTTCTGCACTTGACTCAACTTGAAATAAGACTGGACCGCAAGGATCAATTTATCATGTTGGATATTTGCTGGCAGGGAAAAGAATTAGCTCCTGTGGAATTGCGAAATTGGCTTAACCATCCTTTGAGATCTATTTCAGAAGATCAGACTGTTAACATTTCAGAAATTTTACGACAACATGATGCCGAAATTTGGTTTGAAGGTCTGCCGGACAGCCTTGAACACGGACTGAGGTTATTTGTTCCTTGCCTTGATGAAATGGATCCAAAATTTGAGTTGAAGAGCCATATTAATTTAGGTAGCCGGCCCGTTTTTTATGATTTTGACCTTTTCCACAAAACATCTTTGTCAAAAAAATGGAATGAAGTACTACTGACTGAAGCAACTTATACAGTTTTTGATACAGAGACTACCGGACTCAATCCTGCAGGAGGTGATGAAATCATTTCAATTGGAGCTATCCGCATTGTTAATGGTCAAATATTAAGGAATGAAACATTTTCTCAACTGGTCAATCCGCAGCGTGAAATTTCTCCACAGTCGTTTCAGATACATGGTATCTCCGTTGAAGAACTGCAAGATAAGCCACTGATATCTCAGGTGCTGCCTCTGTTTCACAGCTTTGTGCAGGATTCAATTTTGGTGGCACATAATGCAGCCTTCGATCTGAGGTTTCTGCAAATGAAAGAAGATTCGAGTGGATTAATCTTTGATAATCCTGTGCTCGATACTCTCTTACTTTCTGCGGTCATACATCCCAATTTAGACAAACATGATTTAGACACGCTTGCTCAACGTTTTGGTTTAGATTTCAAGCAGCGACATTCAGCCATGGGTGATGCTGAAGTTACTGCTCAAATCCTGCTTGAGCTTTTTCCAATGTTAAATTCTAAGAGAATCAATACAATACAGGATGCCCAAAGTGCAGCAAAGAAAAGCTACTATGCCCGCCTCAAATATTAACTCCAAAAACTATTTGTTCAACTGCATTCTCTTGCTCTTTTGTGTTCATTCAATTTATTCTAAAAACACAAACATGACAGCATGACATAAAAATTGCGGATTATTGAAAATAATGAAAAACTTGAATTATATATATTTCTGGTAATCATACAATACTGTTAATCAAAGTCTATTGCCGGTATAAAGTGCTTAGTTTAGCGGATTATAAAACCAAACTTTTTTGATCAAGGAATTGATGATTCTAAAAACAAATGGAGAGCGACTGTGGAACTCACTGATGGAAATGGCAAAAATAGGTCCAGGTGAACTTGGCGGTAACCGCAGGCTTGCATTGACAGATGCAGATATTGAAGGGCGTGAGCTCTTCCGTAAATGGGCTGCTGACGCAGGCTGTACTTTTCGACTGGATACAATGGGAAATCTATTTGCCTGCAGATCTGGTAAAAGTCCTGACGCTGCACCTGTAATTGCCGGAAGTCATTTAGATACGCAGCCTTCCGGCGGTAGATTTGATGGAATCCTGGGTGTTCTTGCTGCACTTGAAGTTGTCCGTTCACTTAACGATCACAATGTTATCACTGAATCTCCAATTGAAATTGTAGTCTGGATGAATGAAGAAGGTGCACGTTTCCCCCCGGCAATGATGGGTTCAGGGGTTTTTGCTGGTATTTTTGAACAGTCAGAAATCTACACGCATCAGGATCCTGACGGAACCACAGTAGAAAGCGAATTAAGGCGAACTAAACAGTTGGGAGAAACTTTTTGCGAAGCCTTCCCGATCAAGGCCTATTACGAACTGCACATAGAGCAGGGGCCAATCCTTGAGGCAGAAGGCCTCAGAATCGGAGTGGTCACTGGCGGTCAGGGTGCATACTGGACACACATAACCCTACATGGACAAGGTTCACATGCCGGCACCACACCAATGAACTACCGCAGAGACCCCATCATGGGTGCAGCCAGAATTATCACGGAACTGCGGAAAATAATACGGAAGCATCCTGCTGCTGTTGGTACAGTCGGCCGACTGGAAACTCACCCTTCTTCTATCAACACAATACCGGGTAGAGTTTTTTTCACAGTTGATACCAGACATCCGGATGAAGAAATTCTGGCACAAATCAACCAGGACCTGGAAATCCTGGTCCAAAAAATTTGTACCGAAGAGCAACTTGAAAGTGAGTTGACTAATATCTGGAAAGCTCCAACTATCAACTTTAATCAGGATTGTGTCTCCAAGGTCAGGAGTGCTGCTGAATCTTTAGGCTACAGTCATCAGGATATTGTTTCAGGGGCAGGTCATGATGCATGTCAGCTCAGCCACATTGCCCCGACTGGCATGATCTTTATTCCCTGTGAAAACGGATTGAGCCATGATGAAGCTGAAAACGCTTTACCGGAAGATGTAACTGCAGGAGCAGATGTCCTGCTCAACGCTATTTTGGCAAGCGCAGCTAACTAACAGCTAAGAGAACTCGCTGATTTTTTTTAAAATTCAAAAGTCAGTACCAAGTATTTAAGAAAAATTATGTCAGTTGAACAACTCAAAACAATTGAAGTCGCCGGAACTCCAAAAGAAATTGGTTTTGCAATTGGAAAAGCTGATGCTGATTCAATCCGGCAACAGTTACTTACGCTTACTGAATTTAGTGCTTTGGAGCAGTACTGGCAGGGCAGCAGTTATCTTTGGCGACTTGATGCTGCAGCTCGCAGCGTTTTTCCGGAATATGTTTTAGAGCTTGAAGGAATGGCTCTGGGAGCACAAGTCGCATATGAGTCTCTTTTTCTTTGGAACTGCAGAGGTGATTTGCCGCTAAACGAGGGGGAAAATCCCGAATCGGTGGAACATGCACCCGAGGGCTGTACAACTCTTCTTTTACCGGCAGTCGACGGTCGCAGTGCGGTAATTGCACACAATGAAGACGGTCCGCCTGAACTGAATGGACACTGTTACTGGCTCACTGTCAGACAGGACAATGGTACAAATTATTCTACTTTCCATTATCCCGGAATGCTGCCGGGGCATACCTTTTCTGTAAATAGCCGAGGTCTGGTGCAGACTATCAACAATATCCGAGTTAGTGATCTGAAAACCGGAATTCCACGGCATTTCATTTGTCGGGCAATTTTGGATAGCAAAACTTTGGACGAGGCTCTTGAGTTTCTTCAACGTCAGGACCGTGCCAGTGGATTTCATCACTCACTCGGACATAGTTCAGGAAACGAACTGCTTTCGGTAGAAGCTCCTGCCAGCGGTTGTGCAGTCAAAAAAATAAAATCAGCCGCCACACATGCCAACCATTTACTGAATGAAGTGTTTTGCGGGCTCTCACAAACTGTAACGGAATCTTCCGCCTTTCGTCAAAACATGTCTGAAAAACTGATTTCAGAATCTGTTTCCACAGATCCAAAGTCCATCCTTTTTCATCAGCCCTCTCAGGGACTTTCCATTTTTCGCAGGCCAAACGACGGAGGTGATGATTATGCTTTCACTCTGGCAACAGGAACTTTCTGCATCTCCGCGAGCGGAGTCAAGTGGCAGATTCATCTCGATAAAAATGAAATTCCTGCTCTTTCAAATTAAGCTTGATTCATTCCGCAATTATAGTGTAGTTATACACTGGAATTGCAGAGAAATAAATTTCTTTTATCATTTCTAGTGAAGCCAATAATCTTAATGATATTAGTGTGGTTTTCTACTAATAATTTCTTGCTCCGCTGGAAACGACGCGAATTAAAGACTTTTTGAGAAGCCATCAAAGATAATTTTCCAAAACAAAAAATTCATGAGCAAAAACTTCTTCAACAATCTAAATGAGAAACTGGAAGAATTAACAAGCGCAGGATTATATAAATCAGAACGGATTATAACTTCCCGGCAATCCGGAAACATTTCCGTTTTGCCCGGCAACAACGTGCTAAATTTCTGTGCCAATAATTATCTGGGGCTGGCAGATAATCCGGAGTTGATTAAGGCCGGAAAAACGGCACTTGATGAAAAAGGTTATGGAATGGCGTCTGTCCGTTTCATCTGTGGAACACAGGATGTGCATAAAGAACTGGAAATGAAAATTTCTGAATTTTTGGGAATGGAAGACACAATTCTCTATTCCTCGTGTTTTGATGCCAATACCGGTTTATTTGAAACACTATTGGGAGCAGAAGACGCAATCATATCCGATGCTATGAATCACGCATCCATCATCGACGGTGTACGCCTGTGCAAAGCACGTCGTTTCCGTTATCTCAATAACGACATGTCGGATTTGGAAAAGCGTTTGCAGGAAGCCGCAGATGCGCGTTTTCGTTTGATTGCTACTGATGGAGTGTTCTCCATGGACGGCATCATCGCAAACCTGAATGGCATTTGCGAACTTGCGGAAAAGTACGATGCGCTGGTGATGGTTGATGATAGTCACGCGGTCGGCTTCATGGGTAAAAACGGGCGTGGAACTCCGGAACATTGTGGTGTTGCAGACAAAATTGACATCTTAACCGGAACACTTGGAAAGGCACTTGGCGGAGCTTCCGGAGGCTACACCAGTGCGAAAAAAGAAATCATAGAATGGCTGCGTCAACGATCCCGTCCTTATCTGTTTTCGAACACTTTGGCGCCTGTTATCGCCGCAACAACTATCAAAGTGCTGGAATTGATTGACATCCGTCCGGAACTCCGTAAAAAGCTTTTTGAGAATGCGGATTTTTTCAGAAAGGAAATGACGACACTTGGTTTTACACTCGCGGGTGCTGGACATCCGATAATTCCGGTTATGCTTGGAGACGCAGAACTGGCCCAAAATTTTGCTACAAACATGCTAAAACAAGGCATCTATGTGATCGGATTTTCTTTTCCAGTTGTTCCTGAAGGTCAGGCCCGGATACGGTCACAAATGTCTGCCTCACACAGTCGAAATGATGTTGAATCCGCGATTCAGGCGTTTAAACAAGTTGGACAGCAGCTGGGAATAATCAAATGAAAAATGCGAGCAGAAAAATTATGAAAGCACTGGTCAAAGCAAAACCGGAAATTGGACTGTGGATGGAGCAGGTTCCAATACCGGAATATGGTCCAAACGATGTTTTGGTTAAAATCAGGAAAACGGCAATCTGCGGCACCGATGTTCATATCTGGAAGTGGGACGAATTCATTTCAAAACTTGTTCCTGTACCAATGGTCGTCGGCCACGAGTTCTGCGGAGAAATAATTGAAGTTGGAGCCTCAGTCACAAAATATAATGTGGGGCAGCGTGTCTCCGGAGAAGGTCACGTCATATGCGGAAGTTGCAGAAACTGCAGGGCGGGGCGAGGACACTTATGCCGAAATACACTTGGAATCGGCGTACAGTTGCCAGGAGCTTTTGCTGAATTCCTACGTCTGCCAGAAGACAATGTTGTGCCTATTCCAGCAGATATTCCGGATGAAATCGCCTCAATTTTTGATCCATTCGGAAATGCGGTTCATACTGCTCTGACTTTTGATTGCGTTGGAGAAGATGTGCTGGTAACAGGTGCAGGACCAATCGGCATCATGGGTGCTTTGGTTGCCCAAAAAGCAGGAGCACGTAAAGTTGTTATCACTGACATCAATCCACAGCGCATTCAGCTTGCCGAAAAAATGGGAGTTAATTATGTGGTCAATACCGAAAATGAAGATTTGCAGGAAGTCATGCAGAAAATCGGCATGCAGGAAGGTTTTGACATTGGACTGGAAATGTCAGGTGCAGCTCCTGCCTTTCGTGATATGATTGATAAAATGAACAATGGAGGAAAGATTGCAATTCTTGGCATCTCCTCAACCGGATTTGACATTGATTGGAATAAAGTCATATTCAAGATGTTGAAAATACACGGAATATACGGCAGGGAGATGTTTGAGACCTGGTACAAAATGATTGCCTTTGTGCAGTCCGGTTTAGACCTTTCTCCCCTCATCACCCACCGTTTTCCAATTGATGATTTCCAAAAAGGATTTGCTGAAATGCTGTCCGGAAATTCCGGCAAAGTAATTCTCGACTGGGAATAATGCTTACAAAAAGGGAAGTTAGTTGATTCTTTTTTAGAAATACTCTTCTTTGAGAGTCTTTAAAAAAGTTTGAAGTCCAAGTAGTATCTTCGACAGTTTGCCTTGTCATTTCGAGCGAAAAGACAGATTTTTTTGATCTTTGTGCAGTTGCTTCAACAAGATTTTTCGCACAACTCGAACTGACACCGATTCAGGACTTTATACCAGAGGAACTTTCTTGATTTTATAATATATCTTTACATTTACTTTCCAGAGAGTTAGCGTAAACAAGCGGTTTGTAAGAGTACATTAGTTTTCTTGCGGAAGCTCAGAAATAATTCGGAATCAGTTCCTAAAGGAACGAAAATAATTCTATCAACCTTGAGGTGAATTTGGATTACCGCAAGACTGCCCTTTTGGTGGATAATCTACACAAGTATTTTGGTCAGGAAGAGGTACTAAAGGGGATTTCGCTGGAAGCTTGTGAAGGTGATGTGATTGCAATGGTGGGAGCCAGTGGCTCCGGTAAAAGTACTTTTCTGCGCTGTGTCAATTTGCTGGAAACGCCTACAAGTGGTAGTATCTATGTGCGCGGTGAACTGATTCGTATGAAACAGAACCGCAATGGAGATTCTGTACCTGAGGATCTCAAACAGGTTGAACGAATCCGGACTAGACTGGGAATGGTTTTCCAGCAGTTCAATCTCTGGTCACATATGACCGTTTTGGAAAATGTGATCGAAGCCCCGGTACATGTCCTGAAAATAGCAAAAAAAGAAGCTGTTGAACGAGCTGAAGAGTTGCTGTATAAAGTTGGTATTTACGACCGGATGCACTATCACCCTGCGCACCTTTCCGGAGGTCAACAACAGCGTGTTGCCATTGCAAGAGCGTTGGCAATGGAACCTGATATGCTTTTATTTGACGAACCAACATCCGCACTTGATCCGGAACTTGTAGGAGAAGTTCTGCAGGTTATGAGAGATCTGGCAGAAGAAGGGCGGACAATGATCGTGGTTACCCACGAAATGGGTTTTGCTCAGGAAGTCTCATCAAGAGTAGTTTTTTTGCATGAGGGTAGTATTGAAGAGGATGGCCCACCCTGGAAGGTCTTTAAAAACCCTTCCTCAGAACGGTTTCGACAGTTTGTTTCAAAATATGTCGAAAATTGAAAACTTAAGCCATTCAGGCTTAAGTTGGAATAATCCAGCTGGTTTTTCCAGTTATTGTTTATAACTACCAAAAGGAGTAGCTAATGAAAAAGTTAATTACTGTGGCCTTGTTGGCCTTGCTGACACTGGGAACCAGTGTTTCTGCAAAAGAATGGAATAAAATTCGAGTTGGTGTTGAGGGTGCATATCCTCCATTCAGCTGGGTTGAATCTGACGGGACACTGAAAGGATTTGACATAGAGATTGCAATGGCGCTTTGCAAGGAAATTGGCGCTGAGTGTGTTCTGGTTCCGCAGGACTGGGATGGAATTATTCCAGCTTTGCTGGCTCGAAAATATGATGCAATCATTGCATCGATGTCAATCACTGAGGAGCGCAAAAAGAAAGTTGCTTTCTCGGATAAATATTACAACTCACCTGCCAAGTTCGCCCGTAAAAAAGGTTCCGGAATCACGATTTCCAAAGCAGGACTTAAAGGCAAGACTGTTGGGGTACAACGTGCGACAATTCACGAAAATTTTGTCGTCGGACAATTTGGAGACAGCGTGAATATCAAACGTTATGGAACTCAGGATGAAGCCTATCTTGATGCAGTTGCCGGTCGTGTGGATCTACTCCTTGCGGATTCTATCGCCATGGAAGATGGGTTCCTCAAAACAGACAAAGGCAAAGGCTGGGAGTTTGTCGGACCGGGTTACTCTGATCCAAAATATTTTGGTGATGGTGCTGGAATTGCTGTTCGTAAAAACAACGGAGATTTGGTTGAACTTTTTAATAAAGCCATTAAGGCTATCCGTGCAAATGGTGTTTATAAAAGTATCAACAACAAATATTTTGCCTTTGACATCTATTAATCATGATCCCGTTTGAGGCTTCGCTGCAGACTTCGGTGTAACCCTCAATCTTTTCTGATTATACATTTAGTTTGCCACGGAATTCGACAATTCCGTGGCCTCCCTTTCTCTCTCCCACAAAAAACTGATGTTTGACTTACACGGTTATTTCCCGATGATTCTGGACGGAATGCTGTTAACTGTGGAGGTCGCTCTGCTTTCTCTTTTAATTGCTGTCATACTTGGTTTGCTGGGTGCTTTAGCCAAGCTTTCAAATTCCAAAATTGCCCGTACTCTCGCAACAGTATACACCACCATTATTCGAGGAATTCCTGACCTAGTCTTGATGACTCTGGTTTTTTTTGGCGGACAAATTCTACTTAACAACATTGGAGACTCTCTGGGTTGGGAATATATCGATATCAGCCCCTTTATTGCCGGAACTCTGACCATCGGTTTTATTTTTGGAGCATACATGACCGAAACTTTTCGTGGCGGAATTCTAGCAGTTTCACGTGGGGAGATTGAAGCTGCCCTAGCATTTGGCATGTCAAAGAGGAAAGTTTTTATACGTATCACCTTACCACTAATGGTACGCCACGCACTTCCAGGATTCGGAAATAACTGGATGGTGCTGGCCAAAACGACTGCTCTTGTTTCTGTAATTGGACTGCACGATATGGTCTACAATGCCGGTGTTGCCGGAGGATCAACTCGCCAACCTTTTACCTTTTATCTGGTAGTCGCTATGTTGTTTTTATGTATCACCGGACTTTCAGATCTCGGTTTGCGCTGGGCCAACCGCCGTTACAGTATTGGTGTAAGAAAGGTTTGAGATATGGATTTTGAAGCAATTATTGATAATCTTCCACTCTACCTGGAAGGTCTCTGGGTGACAATCCAACTGGTGGTTCTAGCTTTAGTTTCCGGATTTGGCTTAGCTGTTCCTTTGGCGCTGCTTGCAGTTTCAAAAAACTCTTTCTTAAGCTTTCCTGCAAAAACTTATATCTATTTCTTTCGGGGAACTCCTTTGTTGGTACAGATGTTTCTGCTTTATCACGGATTAGCCCAATTTGAAGCTGTCAGGGAGAGTGTTCTCTGGATTGTTTTTAAGGAAGCCTATTGGTGTGCCGTGACTGCTTTTGCTTTGAATACTGCCGCATACACTGCAGAGATATTGCGTGGTGCAATCGAGCAAACACCTTTTGGAGAAACTGAAGCTGCTCAGGCTTGCGGGATGTCAAAATTCACAATGTACCGACGTATTATTCTGCCTGGCTCATTCCGGCGTGCTTTACCGGCATACGGCAATGAAGTAATTTTTATGCTGCACGGCAGTGCACTGGCAGGAGTGATTACGATTGTTGATTTATTTGGTGCAGCAAAAATAGTGAATGCCCGCTATTTTGTGCCTTTTGAATCGTTCATCACTGCAGGATTCTTTTACTTATGCTGTACATTTATCATTGTCTGGTTTTTTAAATGGGTTGAAAAACACTGGTATGCGCATTTGCGTCCCAGAACTTCCTGAGCAATATTTTACATAGCCTCAATTTTTGTTTTCAGCTTGCCCGGGATAACTTTTTTAGTTTAGATTTGCCCTAACATATTTCAAAATATCTGTAATTATTTTGAGAAAATGACTTCTCCAGAATCACATCTTTTTTACCAATCCCGTATACGCCGCCCTTTGGTGGATCGTGCGGAAGGTATTTATCTTTGGGATCAATCCGGAAAACGTTACATCGACGGGTCCAGCGGTGCAATGGTCTCCAACATCGGACACTCAAATCCCAGAGTGCTTGAAGCCATGCATTTGCAAATGCAAAAGGCAACTTTCGCCTACCGACTTCATTTTGAAAATGAACCGGCGGAAACTCTGGCTCGTCGACTTGTCGAATATATGCCGGAAAATTTGGACAAAGTTTTTTTTGTTTCCGGAGGTTCTGAGGCCGTGGAATCCTGCCTTAAAATGGCACGGCAATATGCGCTGTCAAAAGGTGAGCCTCAACGCTACAAAACAATCTCCCGTTTTCCGTCATATCACGGCAGTACATTGGGTGCATTGTCCTCAACCGGAATGGCTTTGATGTCTGCACCTTTTGATCCAATGATTCAGCAAATGCCGAAAATTCCGGCACCAACTGTTTATCTTGACCGTAACCGGAAAACTCCGGAAGAAGCCGGATTGTATTATGCAAATTTTCTGGAAGCAGAAATATTGCGTCAAGGGCCGGAAACCGTTTTGGCATTTATCATGGAACCGATTGGTGGAGCTTCAACCGGTGCTTTGGTTGCGCCGGACAGTTATTACGGACGCATCCGGGAAATCTGCGACCGCTACGGTGTTCTCTTGATATACGATGAAGTCATGTGTTGCGCCGGACGCAGCGGACGCTATTATTTAGGCGGTTCACATTGGTCGGCCAAACCGGATTTAATCGCCATGTCCAAAGGTATGGCCGCCGGATATTCACCCTTAGGGGCCATGGTTGCTTCAGAAAAAATGGTGAAGGCTGTATTGGATTCCGGCGGATTTATTCACGGTCACACTTATGCAGGAAATCCTTTGGCGTGTTCTGCCGGACTTGCAGTTTTGGAGGAAATTGAACGGCAAAATCTACTCGCAGAAACTGAACAAAAAGGAGACTTGCTAAAAAAACGATTAGAAATATTGATGGAAAAATTTCCTTTTATTGGTGATGTTCGCGGAAAAGGCCTTTTGCTGGCAGTCGAATTTGTGGCAGACCGGGAAACGATGCAACCGCTTCCTACGGAACTGAATGCCCACAGCGAATTAGTAGAAATGGCGTTTGAACGAGGATTGATTATTTATTCACGCCGCACCCGTGGCGGACGCATCGGCGATCACTTTTTGATTTGTCCGCCGCTGATTATTGAAGTAGAACAAATCGACGAATTGCTGGAAATTTTCACGGACACATTGGTAGAATTTGCACATAAACACGGTCTTTTATGAACAAACAAAAAGAGATAACTGAAACCATTGCCAAAATCCCTTCCGGAGCAACTGTCATGGTGGGTGGTTTCGGTTCACCAGGAACGCCGTTTACACTACTTGACGAACTGTTGCGTCAGGGACAGGACCGGCTGACGTTGATCAAAAATGACGCGAATGAACCAGGTTACGGTATTGCCAAACTTATTGAAGCAGACCGGGTGGACACCCTGATTGCCTCACATATCGGACTGAATAGACAGGCAGTGGGACGCATGAATTCCGGACAATTGCGGGTTGAGTTTTATCCACAAGGAATTTTGGCAGAAAAAATCCGCACTGCCGGAGCAGGACTTTTCGGTTTTTTGAGCGACATCGGAATCGAAACTGAAATTACTGATCCAAGTCAAATCATTGAATGGCAAGTCGACAAATCCGTAACCAAGCGTAAACTGAAAGTTGAAACCGCACTGCACGCGGATTTTGCTTTGATTCACGCAGCACGAGCGGATCATTTTGGGAATTTAATATATACTGACAGTGCAATCAACTTTAATCCACTGATGGCAATGGCTGCAGAAAATGTTTTTGTCGAAACCTTTGATTTACAAGCTCCGGGTGCGTTCCCACCGGAACAGATTCACACGCCATTTGCTTTTGTATCTACGGTAGTTCAAGTTGATCTCAGCCCTGAATATGAATTGATGGAACATTATGTCTAAGCCGGAACGTCCGGTGCGAACCGAACGAATTCTTCTCCGGGCCGCACAGGAAATTAAATCAGGACTTGTGATCAATCTGGGAATCGGTTTACCGACTTTGGTTCCGGATTATTTACCGGACGATTTTGACGCTTTGATTCATTCCGAAAACGGCATTCTAGGTTGTGGACCCATAGCAAAACGGGCACAAGCACGAGCGTCTTTGATTGATGCCGCCGGACATTATGTTACGCTCCGTTCCGGAAGCAGTTGTTTTGACAGCTCGGTCTCTTTTTCCATGATTCGGCGCGGACGCATTGACCTTTGCATGCTCGGAGCTTTTGAAGTGGATCAATCCGGAAATTTGGCCAACTGGAAAATTCCCGGAAAACTTTCGCCCGGAATCGGCGGCGCAATGGAATTAGCACAAAAAGCAAAACGACTGATTGTGCTCAGCACCCACACAGACAAACACGGACGTCCCAAAATTCTCGAACGCTGCCGGCTGCCTTTGACCGCCCCTGTTTGTGTCAATCGTATCATTACTGACGAAGCCGTTATCGATGTAACTCCGGACGGTTTGCTGGTGCAGGAAATTGCGGAAAATATTTCTGCAGAAGAATTGCAAAATCACACTGAAGCAAACTTGATTTTTCCAAAAACAAATTTAACCGGAACGTCCGGTGTGAGGAGATTCAAATGACAAATGAACTCGAACAAAAAATCCTTGCCAGCTGCGACAAACTGTTTCCGGCAGTGCTGGATTTTACGGAAGAAATGGTAAAACAATACAGCGTCTTGAATCAGGAGCAGGGCGTTTTGGAAGTAGTGGAGAGACAGTTATCCGAGATGAATTTATCTCCAATTCGTGTGCCAATTGATCTGGAGCGACTCGGCTCGCATCCACTGTTTGCCCCTGTACCCTGGGCTTATGACAAGAAATATAATTTGGTTACCGTACTCAATCCCGGAGCTTCCGGAACCAGTCTGGTTTTCAACGGTCATCTGGATGTGGTTCCGGCGACTCCGTTTGAAATGTGGACGAAACAACCAAATGATCCCTGGCGTGATTCGGAATGGTTATACGGACGCGGTTCCGGAGATATGCAGTCCGGAGTGGCCGCCATGATTTATGCCGTGCAAGCTGTCCGGGAGGCCGGAGTGGAGATTCGCTCACCGCTGACAATTCAAACTGTGGTCGAAGAAGAATGTAGCGGAAACGGGGCTTTAGCTTGTGTGGAACGTGGCTATGACGGAGATTTTGTTTTGATTCCGGAACCCTTTGGACCGACAATTTACACAGGACAACTTGGCGTAATGTGGTTCAAAGTTATTTGTAAAGGTTCCCCGGTTCATGTTCAGGACACATCGGCAGGTGAAGATGCGATTGAGCGGTTATTGCTGCTGATTCCTGCACTCAAGGATTTGGAAACGGAGCTTAATGAACATCATCGCGTACCGCCTTATGACCAAATGGAACACCCCTTTAATCTCAATATCGGTAAAATTTCCGGAGGTAATTGGGCTTCCAGTGTTCCGGCACATGCAGAATTTGAAGCACGTCTTAGTTTCCCTCCGGGCATGACTGCCACGCAATTTATGCAAATGGTGAGCGATCGCATTGAAAGAGAGCCTTACACCACCGCCGGTCGCCATGATGTTTTCGCCACAGAACGTCCGGTTGTCCGTTTCGAGGGTTTCCGTTCAGAAGGGCATTTGATTGATGTAAAACAACCAGGAATTCGGATGTTGGAAAATTGCCACCGCGATTTGACTGCACAGGGTGCGGAACATTATCTTTCCACCTGCACCACAGATTTACGCGCTTTTCATTTTTACAGCCGCACCGGCGGAACTTGTTACGGCCCCGTAGCCCGCAACATTCACGGTGTCGATGAAGCAGTCAATATCGAGTCCGTGCGACACACATTGAAAACTTACGCCCTTTTCATCAGCCGTTGGTGCGAAATTTCTCCGGCTTAATAATTTTACTGAAGCAACCTTTTAAATACTAAAACTTAGTCATTGCTTTCATAGCGATAAATCTTATATCAGCGCCCAAACTAATACCTTTAAGATTTCTTCCGACTGTCGAAATGACAACAATTTAAGTATGCAACAATGAAAACTAAAATCATTTCTACACTACCAAAAAACGACAACAATTGCGGCTGGATAAAACAACTTCCGTCGCGCACGAGTCAACCTTCTCTTGCCCGTGAGGAACTGGCAGATTGGGTTGTACTTGGTGCCGGCTACACAGGTCTTGCCACAGCACGGCAATTGTCGAAATTGCATCCTCAGGCACGCATAATTCTCCTGGAAGGACAAAAAGCAGGCGAAGGATCGAGCGCCCGAAATTCCGGATTTCTGGTGGATTCAATTCTAAATGAAAGTCATTTTTCTGCGGCAGGGCTTGAAGAGTATCGGAAAAAATATGAGATAAAACATGCCGGAGTTAAAGCTGTACAACAAATGGTTGCTGAACTCGGCATCGATTGCGATTTAGAGGCCAGCGGGAAATTTCATTGCACAGCGACTAAGTCAAATGAGAAAAAACTACTCAATTTCAGCAAGCTGCTGTCAGAGTTGGAATTGAAGCATAAAATTCTTGAAGGTGAGGAATTGCGGCAACGACTCGGCAGTTCTTATTACCGCATGGCTTTGTGGACAGCAGGTGGAGTGATGCTGCAGCCCGCAAAACTGGCACGCGGGATGCTGGATAAATTACCGGAACAAGTGGAACTGTTTGAAAATTCTCCGGTTTTAAGCTGGCGTAAACTCAGTAATTCCGAGGGTTATCAATTGTCCACGCCTTCAGGACAGGTGAGCTGCAAAAAGCTGATTGTGACGGTGAATGGTTTTTTGGCAAGTTGTGGTGTAAAAGCGAATCGCACTTTTCCTTTGACACTGACGGCCGGTCTGACCCGCCCCTTGACAGCTGGAGAAGATGAAGCCATTGGCCGGCCGGACTCCTGGGGAGTATTGTCAGCGCAATCAATGGGAGCAACTGTGCGGCTAACCAAAGACCGCCGGATTTTGATGCGTAATACTGTCGAAGTCTGGCCGTCAATAAATATGAGTACCGCAGATTTGCAGACCCGTAAAGAAAATCATATTATTGGGTTGAAGCGACGTTTCCCGCAACTTGGTGGTGATTTATTTGAATCCAGCTGGTCGGGGACTATTTGTATCAGCGGCAACAACGCCAATGTATTTACAAAAGTAGAAGACGGAGTGTACGCTGCTGGTTGTTATAATGCCAGCGGAATTGGAATGGGAGTCTTATTCGGAACAGAAATTGCCAACCTGGCCAGTGGTGAGATGACTGAAGAGATCCGGATGATTCAAACTAACTCCAAGCCAATGTACCTTCCTCCACAACCTTTTCTTCGCTGGGTTGTTGGATTACGTATCTTACGTGACCGCTTACTGGCTCGACATGAGCAATAAACACAATCAGACCGACTACTCAGAGCAAAAGAGACACAAAGACGAAAGGATTATTTTATTTGTTTTGTTATAAATTATCCTCTATCCGTGTTTTAAACTCAGGAGAAAGAAATAACTTGTCACAATATTATAATTACTCCGACCCTATTTATTTTTTACCTGCTCATATTTCGATATTCATTTACAGCATCTTATATGTATTACAAACTTAATCATCACAAATAAAACTCAAACCATATAATTATCTTAAGAAAGGAACCAAACTATGGCAGACTTATTTAACGAAAAAGCAAATGACTGGGATACTAAAGAAGTTGTACTGACACTCTCGACTGCAGTGGCAGCAACAATACTGAAAAATATACCACTTAATGAACGGATGCAGGTGATGGACTTTGGTGCAGGTACAGGCTTAATCAGTTCACAAGTAGCGCCTTTGGTTGAAAAAATTGTTGCAGTTGACACCTCTGAATCAATGCTGAACCAGCTTGCTTCAAAAGCTGAATTACAACAGAAAGTTGAAATTGCCTGCCAAAATATTTTAACAAATAACTTAGCTAAAAAGTTTGACCTGATAATGAGCGCCATGGCATTGCATCATGTGGATGACACAAATAAGCTTATGCTTAAATTTGCAGAACATCTTCATCCTGGAGGGCTTATTGCTTTAGCTGACCTAGATCTGGAGGACGGAAGTTTTCATGCCGAGGGTACTGAAGGTATTTTCCACTTCGGTTTTGACAGACATAAACTTCAGTGCACTTTGGAGGACTCAGGATTTGTCGAGATCAATTTTGTAACAGCGCATACCATCCAAAAAGAAGAAAAGGAGTATCCAGTATTTTTGGTTGTTGCAAAAAAGAAGTTCTCATAAAACAAAGCTCAAAATATTATTCATTCCTGTATATCAGCCTTACTGCACTCATTGTCAGCAGACATTTAATTGAAACCGTGCTATTTTTTGGTGAAATTTTCTGAATGAGGTGCTACACTATTATGTTATTTAGTTTTAAAACCTCATAGGAGTTTATTCAATGTTTACATTCAGCACAGTAGCTTATGCACAATCTGCAGGAGCAGCCTCACAGCAGAGCCCGTTTTTCCAATTTATCCCGTTGGTTTTAATCCTGGGCGTTTTCTGGTTTCTAATTATACGACCGCAACAAAAAAAACAGAAAGAACACGTTCGCATGGTTGACAGCCTGAAAAAGGGCGACAAGGTTGTCACAAATGGTGGTATCTTTGGTACAATTGTAAAAGTAGGCGACGACCGTATCACTCTCGAGATTGCCAGTAAAGTGCAAATCCAAATTGAGCGACAGCAGGTAGCCCGCATGGATCAAAAGTCGGGTGGAAACAAGGATGTAAAAGCTGATGAACCTGAAGAGAAAAAAGAAAAAAAGAAGTAAATCCAACTTCTTTGCAATGTCGTGTAAATAACTAAAATTGCAGCCCTACATTTAACCTTGAGAACCTGAATTCAGATATAAAATCCCTGGTGCCTGTTTTGTTATAATCCCGTCTAATAATCTAAAATATATCCTTAATCAGTAAATCTAAAAACTAAAATCATGGACATTAAACTCAAAGGATCCATCATACTTATCGTCTTAGTTGCAGCATTGTATTATGCATTTCCAACATTCAGGGCATATCAACCAGGTGTCGATCCACAAACAGTGGACAATAAGGTCAACCTTGGCCTTGACTTACAAGGCGGAATGTATCTCGATATTGAAATAAAAACTGAGGCTGCCGTCAAAGAAATGTTGCGCAGAACTGCAGTTGAGCTGGAGGATTTGCTGATTGATCAACAAATTGATTTTGTAGAGGTGCGACAAGCAGTCGATTCTCTGATTGTCGAAATGGAAACCGGAAAAAAAGTAAATTTAGAGCTTGCTCCATACGACCGCTTTCTGGATCAATTTGAGCAGACTTTACAAGGTGATGTAACTTTTCTTAATCTAATGACTGAAGATGCAGAGCGTATCCGGAAAAATGCTGTTAGTCAGGCACTTGAAGTATTACGGAACCGCATAGACAGCCTGGGTATCAGCGAACCTTCTTTGCAGCAGCAGGGAGAAAACAATATTGTCATTCAGCTTCCTGGCTTAAAAGACAGAGACCGTGCTATTGAGTTGATTGGACCGCAGGCTATTTTACAATTTCAAATTGTCAATAATAATGCTACTCCAAGCACTTATAATAGGCTGACAGAAGTTGTTAAATATCAAGAAGTTTGGGACAAAACAACTAACAAGCTGATTTCCAAACGACCCTATGTTTTAGAAAAGAAGATCTTAATGACGGGTGAGTTCATTCGTGATGCCCGTGTCCGCATTGATTCCCGTGACAACCGCCCCTATGTTGCACTCTCCTTTGACTCAATTGGAGCTGATCGTTTTGCAAAAATCACACGGCGCAACGTTGGTCGAAATATGGCGATTGTGCTGGACAACAAAGTGCAGTCTGCCCCTGTCATCAGAGAGGCCATTACCGGAGGAGAAGCCTCAATTTCCGGTCAGTTCACTGTTGAAGAAGCAGACACTTTAAAAATAGTTTTACGCTCCGGATCACTTCCTGCGCCCATTGAAATTCGTGAAGAGCGGACAGTTGGAGCGAGTCTTGGGGAAGATTCGGTGGAACAGGGACTGACATCATTGATGATCGGAAGTGTACTGGTCTTAATCTTTATGATTTTTTATTATCGGCTGGCAGGAGTCTTTGCTGCAATAGCCCTGGTTTTCAATGTCATTTTAATAATTTCAGTTCTTGGTGCATTTGGAGCAACACTTACCTTGCCGGGTATGGCCGGTATTGTGCTGACAATCGGAATGGCCGTTGATGCGAATGTTTTGATCTTCCAACGTATACGCGAAGAAATAAAACGTACTGAAAATCCTAGAGCTGCAATTCAGGAGGGCTTCGGCAAAGCATTCCGTACTATTCTGGATGCAAACATAACCACCCTTTTTGCGGCACTTGCACTGCTACAGTTTGGTACAGGGCCCATCAAGGGCTTTGCCGTCACACTTTCGGTAGGTATTCTTGCCAGTATGTTTACAGCAATTGTCGTGACCCGTTTCTTTTTTGACTTTGTTTATTTACGAAAAACAAAATTACGATCACTCAGCATTTGATTTTCACCACCACAGCAAATTAACCAACAAAATAATTATGCAATTTCTTACATTTAAAGACGGTCAATTTATAGATTTTCTAGGTTACAAACGTCTGGCAGCAATTTTCTCCGGAATTTTCGTAATCGCAGGAATTGTTTCAATTGCAGCACACGGCGGCTTGAAATACGGTATTGATTTCCGAGGTGGAACAAATGTGCAAATTCAATTTGCGACTCCACCCAATCTGGATCAGTTGCGTAGTTTTTTTGCAGAAAAAGGTATGAAGAATGTAGTCCTGCAAACTTTTGGTGATGCTGCTGATCAGGAAATTTTACTGGGACTTCCGCTTAACAGTCCACTTGGTACAGGCGAGAATTTAACAACAGAATTGCGCAAGATTCTTGAGCTGCAGCATCCAAAACTGGAAATTCGCCGCATCGAAACAATTGGTCCAAAAGTTGGCGACGAACTAAAAGTCAGTGCAGTGCAAGCCATTTTGATTGCCTTAGGACTGGTTTTACTCTATATCACAGTACGATTTCAATGGCGGCAGGGTGTCAGTGCGATTGTGGCCTTAGTACACGATGTAATGATTGTTATAGGCATGTTCTCGATATTTGATAAAGAATTTTCATTGACTGTTGTAGCAGCTTTACTGACAGTAGTAGGATACTCGCTAAATGATACTATTGTCGTTTTTGACCGGATTCGTGAGAATCAGGGAAAATACCGCAAAAAACCCTTTGAAGAAACCATCAACTTGAGCATTACTGAAACCCTGAGCAGAACACTAATCACTTCCGGAACAACATTGTTGGTTGTGTTGGCCCTATTTTTACTGGGTGGTGAAATCATTCATGATTTTGCATTTGCCCTGCTTGTTGGTGTTTTGATCGGTACATTTTCCTCAATTTATGTTGCCAGTCCTGTGGCAGTATTTTTGACAAAATTTGCTCCACCGGCAGGAACTGCTCCTGCAACAAGCTGAGTTGGATAAATGTCTGCTTCCGGATTTAAACCGTTTGAGACATTAGCAATTGTGGGCCTCGGACTGATCGGAGGTTCATTTGCCAAAGACGTGCGCCGTTTAGGCCTGGCTCAGCGTATCATCGGATATGAAAATAATCCTGAATATCACACAGAAATCAGCAACAGAGAGCTGGTTGATTACCTGTCCGCTGAACCTGATGCAAAACTGGCTGAGGCTGAATTAGTATTGCTTGCAGTTCCAGTCAAAGCCTTAAGTCAGGTACTTAGCCAGATCCGCCCATTTCTCTCTGCATCAGCAATTGTAACTGATGTCGGTAGCGTTAAATCTCCACTTGTAAAAATTATGATCTCTCCTGAATATTCGGACATACGCTTTGTAGGCGGACATCCGATTGCCGGTTCGGAACATTTTGGTCCTGGTGCCGCACAGGTTAATTTGTTTGCAGGAAAACGCTTTATTCTGACACCCAGTGAAAATACCGACCCGAAACTTATCAGCATAGTCAGTGCGCTTTGGAAATCACTTGGAGCCGAAGTCTCAGAAATGGACGCCGATTCGCATGATAAGATGTTTGCTTCAGTCAGTCATTTACCACATCTGCTGGCATACGCAAGTATTCAGGCCATAGCAAATTCTGAAACTCCGGATGCTCTAAAACATTCCGGTGCCGGTCTGAAAGATTTTTCCAGAATCGCCTCTTCCAGTCCGGAGATGTGGGCTGATATTTTTCTCGAGAATCAGGATAACCTGCTCAAGAGAATGAAAACTTTTACAGCTGCAATGACTGAGCTTGAGGATGCAATGCAGAAAAATGATAAAGAAAAACTGATTGAACTGCTGACACAGGCTAAAAAAGAGCGAGACCGCTGGATGACTTAAGCCAACTGGGATATATTATGCTCAGTGTTTAATCTTGGGCCAGTAAGTCTCAAAATTAAACAGAGGTGAGTGACTGCCCTGGTGACAGCCAACACAGCTGGATTTTGGATTTTGGAGCGCCGGTGGAACTTTGTTATTTTCGAGATGCGCACGTGCGGGACCATGACAGTTTTCACACTGTACATTTTTCAAATGTGGTGTAGTTTGTAAACTGAGAAAGCCTGTGCCACCCTCAAATTTGAGAGCAGATTCCGGAGCAGTTACAGGTGCCTTCCAAGGTTTCAGTCCAACCACATGACATTCAAGGCATTCAGGATCAAAGTGTTTACCCTTATTTTCCAGAGTCCTGAAAGCATGAGCATGGCGGCTTTTTCCCCAAACAGTTATACTCTCTGCATGACAAACAGCACAAACTTCATTTCCTAGAAAAGGAGACTCCTTGCGCTGCTTTTCCATGCGCTCCAAATTACTAAAAAACAGTTCTTTTACTGCAGAATCATAAGCCCGAAAGGTTTCTTCCAGTTCCGGAGCATCCTCGAAATCTCCCCGCAACCAGGTCACAGACAAACCTGCCGGCACACCATTTTTATTTTCCGGAATCAACTTTCCTGACTCAGTCAGTTTTCCTGTTAAAAGCCCCTGACCTTTTGTTGGAATCATCGGATAAGTCTTCCGCGGAATCTTAATTTCCATTACTTGCTGCAGTTCATTATCATTGGTGCTGCCAACAACAATCAGATCAAAAATGCCGGACTCTCCGAATTTATCCAACTCAACCTCATTACCACGAAATAAGAGAATCCGGAAGGAACTGTTTTCATTGAGCGCTTCTTCATGCCAGCTTGAGAGCAGCCTAGAATTCACCGGCAAAATGACAGACTCTTCATTCTGATTTTGGTAAACAAGTTGAGGTGACAAATATCCTGATACAGAGAGAGTCAGGCCTCCCTGTTTAATTGTTTTAGAGTTTAATAAATTCAGTTTGCCGCTTTGATTGCTGAGCAGATAGGGGACATCATCATCTAGAGACTGCAGACCGTTAAGCCATTCGTTTGGACCAAGCAGGACTACTTGAGGATTCATTTTTTTCAGGGAAGCATGGATCAGACTTACTTTGAGGTCACCCTGTCCGGAGGGTTCGGGAAAATTATTTCCAAGGTCGAAATATAATAACTTTGGATTATTTGAGAGTTGCTGTTTGAAAAAAGTCAGCCGCCGTAGCAACCCCCCCATGTCACCTTCTTCCGCACAGCCGCAGGGTTGGATTTCTCCGCGCAAATCTCCTGAGAATACCAGTAGTGTCCCCTGAGCTGGTAGCAAATTTGGACTAAGAAACAACAACCACAAAAAAACAGCTGCCATTGAGCGCTGCATTTTAATTTTCGCCAATGCAGATTACCTCACGGAAACTTACTTTTCCGTCACCTTTAACTGCAGTTTCAACACCAAGACTACGCATATTCTTAATTGCAGTGTAGAGATTGCTTTCTGCTTTTTCGTAGGAATCCGTATATGTTGTGGCAGGACTATCTGTAGCGTAAATCAGTCTGGCTTGGGTCATAGCTAAACCACTGACAGTTACAGCACTTAAACTACTGTCAACTGAACTGGTTAAATCTGTCAGGCTGAGCAAATTCTTGCTTTTTAAATCAGATGATGAGGTACTATTGTCGGCGGGATTGTTAACAAGTAGATACAACACATCATAGGTGGCTGCTGCAGTGCAGATTCCGTCGTTTTTTGCTTTTGCACCATTATCCAATTTACTCAAGCCATCAGAAAGACTTTTACGCAGACTGTTGGTAGTACTAATGCCGAGTGCAGCAAAATCACCGTCAAGGGCATTAGAAATGCTGGTCAATTCACTTACCATAGTTATTTTACTGGTCAAACTACCTCCACCGGAGATATCAGTCATACTTTCCAATTTGAAAATCGGTCTGATTTCAGTAATCGTCACACCATCTGTAACAGCCTTTGCTGCGCAATTGCTGCCCGAACTTGGATCTAACACATAATTATCTGCATAGGTAACACATTTACTCATATCACTATTGGAAATATATGAAGTGCTGCCGGCAACAACTTCATAGCGGCTGTAAGCACTTATGGTAGTACCACCTCCGGAGCTATTGACAGCTGAAGTATTTAGTTTCGAAAAATTATTTACTTCAATACTGGAAACTGTGCCATTTGAATCATTATCAAGCATCCCATAATTGAGGTAAATCATGTCTGCGATATTGGCAAACATTGAAATTTCAATTTCCTCATTTGTACGCGATCTTGAACTTCCGTTGCAGCGGCTGGATGTCAGAATTGAATTAGCTCCAATCAAACACAGCGCATTTGTAACATAACCTCTATTCCCTACTGCATAGTCTGTGGCAGAAGTCAGCTTTGAAATTCCCAGTGTTTTTGTCAGGTTGTCAGTTGCACCTTTCTTGAGAAAGTTTGCAAAGGAGACTCCTGCCTGTCCCAGATAACCGCTGGCTCTTTCGTAATTACTGCAGTTGGTATTTGCCGCAACTGTTGAATATTTTTCTTCATCAAGCTGTACCGCACAACTTTGGGTAGACTCTTTTTTGTCTGCACAAGCAGTCAACAGCAGTATCAGTAAAAGCAGAAAATAACTGAAAAGAGATTCCCACTTAACACTATTTTTGAAGATTTGATTTAATGAATACATATCCACAAGTTGTTAAAGTGTACCATTCAGGTTCTGAAGTACAGAATCTATCTTGTGCCGTGTAACCACATCCTGGTCACTTGCAAAGGCCAGCCTCAGATTGGCCTCTTCCGGAAAGACCGCAGCACCGGCAAGGATTGAATCAAGATAAAGTCTGCGCAGAGACAAGTTTTCGGCAGCCTCTGCTTTTTCCACTAAAGCTTCAAACAATGGTCGCGGATTATTTTTTTGCAGCTTTATTGAAGAATACAAACTACCGATCATTTTTAGTAAAGGTGCCAGCTCTGTTTCAGTGCGTGCTCTTTCAATTGCTTTTAAGACTCGTACCGTCAGCTTCTTCGTATCCAAGACTAGTCCTTTTTGTAAAGCAAATGTCATATTTTCCAGCATTATTTCCCGCTTGAGCAGATCTTCTGGGGATTCATCAAATGAGTTAAAAGCAGTTTCTACTGGGACCGGCAAGCCTGTATCAAATCCACTGCGCTGTCGCTCATGCTGCTGATGCAGGACTGCATCAAGATGAGTTTCTACAAAATTAACAGAACCTTCAAGGATCCCACGATACTTCTTTTCAGCAAGTACAGGTGATTTTTCTGCAGGAAATCCATAGAGTTTTACCTTTTCACGGGTTGCCCCAAGCAACTGCCTTAAATCTACAGAAATATCTTCATTTTCTGCCCAGGTTGAAATTTGCTCCCGAAAATCATTTTCTTTTTCTTCCTGGAGATAGAAGTTTTCAATTTCGCCTGCAAACCGTATCAAACGCCCCCGAATTAAAAACTGACTGTCCAGATCTTCCAGAGGATCTTCCATCCAGTCCCAGACAACTTCCTTGAGATTGTCCATCTCTTCATTCCAATCTTCACGTTGGTCAAGAGGAACGCGTTTTGTCGCAGGTCCGTAGGCACCAGCTTCAACTGCAGTCTGATCTGCATTATCCGGTATTGCGTTTTTAACTTCTCGTCCAAGATCCCATTCCTCCTGATTTTTACGCACATTTTCATCACAAATATTTTCCGGACAGTTTGCCAGTGTCGGTTCAGTGAGTAACAATCTGTTGAGTGCACTAACTGAATGGTACTGTAGTTCCGGAGCAAGACCCTCAAATTGATTTAACAAAAAAGACAAGGCATCTTTCCTGATGCCATACTTGACGCCAAAACGCATATCCAGGCCATCATGTTTTTCCTGAAAACCCAGATCTCCGCTCACAAGATTTACCACATTATCAATAACGGAGAATTTTAGATGAGTTGGCCAATCCGGCGATTCCAGCACAGTCTCCAGACGTGAGAGGCTTCTGTCACGAATATCACCATCATCACTGGTAAAGGCCAGAAATGTTAAAGCTCCAATTGCAAGTTCCCGTTTTCCGGGTTCACCCATATGTTTGGAAATATAACGGGCTTCACGCAAGGCACTGACTTGTTCCTGAATCGAGCTCTCATATTGACTCTTGAGTTTTTCCATTGACGAATCAAGAGCTTCATAACTAAAGCTCTGCTCAAACGTCAGATAGGTCAATCTTCCCTGCGTAGCACATCCACTCAACCACATCAATGATATGGAAATCATCAGGAAAGTTATATTTTTCATAAGAACCCTTGGGGTCATAATAGTTGGTCTAAAAAATCAATGATGTTTGAAAACTCCAGCGTTTATCTTCAAGCTCTCCTGCATATCCACCGATTTCCTGTGAATACTTTGCCAAGTCAATCTTGAGTTTCCAGAGGTTGAATGACATTCCCATGCTGTTGTAAGTACCGTTTCGTCCTAACCTTAAAGATATTAAGTGATGACCATTATTCAATTTGTTCCAGCCAACCTCAAAGCCCATTTTAAGATTGCGCTGTGTAATCATACTACCTTGCGATACCAGTTTGTTTGCATCTGCCAGGTCGTGATAATCTGCAGCAAGGATAAAATCAAAACCGCTTAACTCGGATTCTGTGCTTGCACCAATGTTGAGCGTCATTGGAACCTTACCGGCACCCTTAAAATTCAGTCCACCTATATTTTGCAGACTCACTGCAACTTTTGGTTCAAGGTTATGAATACTGTCAAAATGATAAACTGCACCTGCATCCGGTGCAAAAGAGGCTTTGTTGGAAAATTTCTTTTGGAGTTTGGTCGTTTTTTTATCTTCAGTAACTTCTATGACTGCTTCATCAAAGACATGTAACTTTGTATCGATTCCTGCCCTTTGTACCAGCTTGGCACCCAATCCGACATCTAACTGATAATCCAGAAAGCTCCAAGCCATTCCACCGGCTAATCCGGTTTGCATGTAGGCTTTTGACTCTAAGTATGGAAAAACTGGATTCCTGACTTGAATATCCAAGAGTCCATTTGAAAACAAAGACCAGCCGAATCTGGAATTCACATGACTGAGAAATCCCAAACCTCCTTCTGCATAGATTTTTTTTCCTGTCAAAGAACCTATTCCACCTTGTTCGATATTTATATTATCAGGATCAATACTGGCATTTGAGGTATAAGAGGAGAGAGGATTTTTTGGTAAGCCAACATTTGTGGTCATGTTGAAGCCCACCAGTTCATACATATTGTAAGTGACTGAGCGTAATCCTGCCGTATTGTAAAAAAGCAACATTTCGTCGTTGGCCACCGCAGTAAAGGCATTCCCCATTCCGCGTGCACGAATGCTTTCACGTACAAAGGCTGGTTCTGCGGCTTGAAGCAGTGGAACAAGCATGATCCACATAGCCAGCAAGGTGCTTATCTTTTGTAAAACTCGCAAAATCGTTCTTCGTTTCTATGGTCAATGTTTAAAATCAGCAGTCAACCTGTCCTGAGTCAAAAAGACCATGCGAATAATCGAGCATGCGTTGCTGAATCTCTGCATGATTTTCATCTGGATAAATATCCTGAAATATAGTGTATCCTAACATGTTCCAGGCAACAAGTCCATCATCCAAATTCAACTCATTTTCGTCCAGCAAACGCAAAAAACTACGGACAGTTTGTTCAATTTGGATTTTACGTTTTGCATCATCTAAAATGGATGACTTTGCAGACATATTTTCTGTCAAATAGGCGGTTTCAGGAAATTGTTTTCTCCTGAAATCCGCCAATAAAAAGGTTAAGATGCTGCAACCGGAGGCAATTTTGCCAAAGCATCACTCAAAGATTGTTCATCATAGTTTTTGTCTTCAAGAGATCCGGAAAAATAATCCGTATAGGCTGCCATATCAAAATGACCATGTCCGGATAAATTGAAAAGAATTGTTTCGGATTTACCCTCTCTTTTGCAGCGCATTGCTTCTTCAACTGCACCTTTGACTGCATGCGAAGATTCCGGAGCAGGGATTATTCCCTCAGAACGTGCAAAAGTAACCGCAGCTTCAAAACATGGAGTTTGATGGTAGGCTACTGCCTCCAGTAAACCAAGTTCTTTGGTATGACTTACCATTGGTGCCATTCCATGATATCGTAATCCACCTGCATGGAAACCTGGAGGCATGAACGATGATCCCAGAGTGTGCATCTTGGTCAGCGGAGTTAAATTACCAGTATCTCCAAAATCATAGGCATACTGTCCGCGTGTCAGACTTGGGCAGGCTGCAGGTTCAACTGCAACTGCACGAATACTTTGACCACCTCTGAGTTGTTCTCCGATAAATGGGAAAGCAATTCCCGCAAAGTTGGATCCGCCGCCGGCACAGCCCACAACAACATCCGGGTAATCTCCAGCCATTTCCATCTGCTTCAGAGCTTCCTGTCCAATTATAGACTGGTGTACCAGAACATGATTCAAGACACTACCAAGAGAGTATTTAGTATCATCTCTCTGAGCTGCCAATTCAACTGCTTCTGAAATGGCAATCCCCAAACTGCCTGGCGAGTTTGGATCCTGTTCCAGAATAGCACGTCCAGATTGAGTTGTATCAGAAGGTGAGGCAATACAGCTGGCCCCATAAGACTCCATCAAAGCGCGCCTGTACGGTTTTTGCTGGTAACTGACTTTCACCATAAAAACCTGAACTTCAAGATCAAAAAATGCTCCTGCAAAAGCCATTGAAGAGCCCCACTGTCCGGCGCCTGTTTCCGTTGTGATTTTTTTAATTCCTTCTTCTGCATTGTAAAATGCCTGTGCTACTGCAGTATTTGGTTTGTGACTCCCTGCGGGACTGACACCCTCATACTTGTAGTATATCTTAGCGGGAGTATCGAGCGCTTTTTCCAATCTTCGAGCCCGAAACAAAGGAGAAGGTCTCCACTGTTTGTAAATGTCACGTACAGGCCCAGGTATCTCAAGATAGCGTTCTGCTGAAACTTCCTGCATGATCAAAGCCATTGGAAACAGAGGAGCCAAGTCATCCGGCCCTACCGGTTCGTGTGTCCCGGGATGCAGTACTGGCGGAGGAGGTTCTGGAAGATCCGCAACAATATTATACCAGTCTTTTGGAATATCTGATTCAGGAAGCAAATATTTTATTGTATCACTCATGATTTTATCCTTATTAATGATGAAGAAAAGATGGTGATTCTAAAGCAAATCAACCACCACACGTCCTTGCTGACCACCAGCAAGAATCTTGTCTATTTCCGGATTCAGCTCATCCAAAGTACATTCAGTGGACAACTGATTAAGCTGAGGGATTTTCCATTCCCCGGCCAGCTTGTTCCAGACCTCTTTACGAAGGTTCATCGGAGTTTCTCCGGAATCAATTCCTAACAAACTCACTCCTCGTAAAATAAACGGAAAAACGGTTGTCGGCAAATCAGCAGATGCTACTAACCCTGTTGCCGCAACAGCTCCTCCGCGTTTCATTGCTTTAAGTAGCGTAGCCAGGGTAGTGCCTCCCACTGTGTCTACTGCACCGGCCCAACGTTCTCTCAGCAACGGTTTTTTTGAATCATCGTTGATTTCATTTCTGCTTATAACTTCTTTGGCTCCCAGTCCGCTTAAAAATTCTGTTGCAACTGTTTTTCCTGTTGAAGCCGCAACAGTGTAACCTAAATGTGAGAGCAGTGCAACAGAGACGCTCCCAACTCCACCAGTTGAACCACTCACCGCAATCTCACCCTGCTCAGGTGTAATTCCATGTTTTTGTAAGGCATATACTGAAAGTGCCGCAGTATAACCTGCAGTACCATAAATCATGGCTTCCCTGAAAGAAAGACCTGCAGGAAGCGGAACCACCCAGTCTGCAGGGACTCGAATATACTGTCCAAATCCTCCTGAGGTATTCATACCCAGATCATAACTCGTAACGATCACAGAATCACCTGCCTTGAAGCGTGAGTCTGAACTTTCTGCCACCTCACCTGAGGCATCTATTCCAGGCGTGTGTGGATAATTCCTCGTTACTCCAGGATTACCAGTGCAGGAAAGTCCATCCTTGTAATTCAATGAAGAATAGCGGACGCGGACCAACACTTCACCTGCAGGCAGATCATCAAGAGAACGTTCTATGACTTCTCGGCTGAAAGTACTATCGTCAGCTTTACTGACCAGCAAAGCACGAAAGGTAGAAACACTCATATTAAATTTTGGTTTGTTGTTAAGTAAAAAATTTTACCAGCGGCTCAATTGCAACTAAATCCTCTTCGTCGCATGTCTCCAGCCAGGATTCTTCTTTGCCGATTTTAACAATCAACATCGGCCCCCAACAGGGGTTTTCGTTAAATTCCCACTCTGTCTGTCTTTCCTGTGAGGCACCTTCGCCGTCAAAATAGGCGAGAAACGGTCCGCCCAATTCTTCCATATCAGTGGAATCACATCTTAATAAATCACAAAGTGTCTCTAAATCAAGAGTCTCTTCAATCAGTTCTGTGTTCTGCTCGTCTGGGTCAATATAAATCCAAGTCCCATGTTGACTAAAATCTGACTTCATCTAAACCATAAAAACTATTGCAGAATATCAACACCATAATTCTTGTAATTTGAAATCGCAGTCAAGTCCAGTTTCTGTTATAATGTGATTCTTCCTTCAAAATATTCAGCAAAATATGTCCAAAAATACTGTTATAATCTACACTGACGGAGCTTGCTCGCCAAACCCTGGAATTGGAGGGTGGGGTGCAGTTTTAATTTCAAAAGAACATGAGCTCCGCACCGAACTCTCTGGTTCAGAAGTTGACTCAACCAATAACCGTATGGAATTGACTGCTGCAATCAATGCTCTCAGAGCACTAAAAAAACCATGTCAAGTCAGGCTTTTCACAGATTCCAGTTATCTGAAAAATGCATTTGAACTAAAATGGTTAAATAACTGGAAAACCAAAAACTGGAAAACCAAAGGCGGAAAACCGGTAGCAAACAAGGACCTTTGGCTGCTGTTGCTGGAAGTCAGCAATAAACATCAGGTCTCCTGGCATTGGGTCAAAGGTCATTCAGGTGATCCCGAAAATGACCGTTGCGACGAACTTGCAGTGAATGCCAGACTGGAACTTGCTGCATCAATAAAAACGAAAGCCAGCTGAAATAAGTTATTGGCCGACCGCTACAAATTATCCCAGACTGCCTTTACTATTTCTTTAACCTGAGCATCAGTGAATTTACCGTCAACACTGTAAAGTACCTTCCCGTCTTTACCAAAGAGGATGATATCACTGTTGTCGTCACTCAAACCCCACTTCTCAACCATAGTCTTTTCCAGGTCTTTTACATAAACGGTTGATTTGTATTCCTCTTGTTTGCTTTTCAACTTTATGTTGATAGCAAGGTTTGGCAACCAGGTCGCAGCCATGTTGATGACCGCAACAGAACCATATTTTTCTGAGGGATAATTTTCTGCCTTGAGGGCTTCACTGACATGATTATTGAGATCTGATTCGTCTGGATCCACGTAAAACAGGACCAGCACTTTTCCGGAAACCAACTCCTCACTGCTCCACTGGGTTCCATCAACTCTGCCACCCAAATCATCTTTCAGTACAATTGTTGGCGGAATTTCTCCAATTGGCAATTCTGCAAATGCAATTGTGGAAGAGAGAATAAAAAAGCTCAAAATTACAAGTATTCTCATAGTATCTTTTCTGGTTTGAGGTTAAAGAAAAAACACACTATAGCTTAATTTTACACAATGGAAAGACAATAATTTATTTACTGACTTTTTTTGCACGTATATCCGGGATGTTCAAACATGGCGGTAGCTTGATTGAACCGTCTTTCTGCTGTCCATTTTCGATGAGTGCAATCAAGGTACGTGAAACCGCAATTGCAGTACCATTGAGCATGTGTACAAATCTATTTTTTCCTGTATCAGCATCTTTGAAGCGAATGTTCATCCGTCGTGACTGATAATCTGTACAGTTTGAAGTCGAAGTTACTTCACCCCATTTCCCACGTCCAGGCATCCAGGCTTCCAAGTCATACTTTCGATATGCAGGTCCACCAAGGTCTCCAGTGCAAATATTAACCAGTTGATATGGAATACCCAGTTCCTGATAAATTTTTTCTTCTATTTCACGCATATTTTCATGCATTTCTCCAGATTTTTCTGGATGGGTAAAGGCAAACATTTCGATTTTAGAAAATTGATGTACCCGGTAAAGTCCGCGTGACTCTCGGCCTGCAGCACCGGCTTCGGTACGGTAACAATGTGAAAGACCGGCATACATAATCGGCAGGTCTTCTACCTTCAAGACCTTGTCCATCATTAAGCCCCCAAGAGTGATTTCAGCAGTTGCAATCAAACAGAGTTCAGAATCTTCGACTGAATAAATCTGAGTCTCTGCTCCACGAGGGTTGAAACCAATTCCATCTAAAATCTGCTGACGTGCCAGGTCCGGAGTAATATGAACCGTGAAGCCTTCGTTTTGTAACAAATTAAGCGCATATTGTGCTAATGCCAACTCCAAAAATACTGCCTGATTTTTGAGGTAATAAAATTTTTGACCACTTACTTTTGCTCCTCCATCAAAGTCAATCAGATCGAGATTTTCCATCAGTTCAAGATGGTCTTTTGGTTCAAAGTCAAACTCCGGAACTGTGCCAACCTGCCGAATCGGTATGTTATCTTCATCCGTTAAACCTTCAGGTGAATCCGGATGAGTCAGGTTTGGTATCTGCTTCTGCAAATCCAGACGCTGTTCTTGAAATTCCCGTAGCAAAGTTTCTTTTTCCGACTCTTCGTCGCGCAGTTTTTTTGCTTCCTCAATCAGCGGCTGACGTTCATCTGGTGAAATCTTACTTTTCATTTTATTGCTGATTTCGTTTCTTCGCTGCCTGACAGAATCGACTTCAGTAGTAAGTTGTCTGACTTGAGTATCAAGTTCCAGCAATTTTTCCAGATCTACCTGGACATTTCGTTTACGGCAATTTTCAGCAATTTCTTCGGGCTGATTTCTTATTAATTTAAGATCAAGCATTCACAAATTTCAGTATTGAGAATTATGGATTTTTATTATTTTTGAGCAAAATATTTTCCGGACGAAGTTGATGATATTCCGTCACATTCTGAACAGCAGCAGCGGTAGCTAAGAGACTGCGGTCCTCAAATCGCCGTCCCATTAACTGTAACCCAACTGGTAACCCTGCTTTGGTTGGGCGCCCAGGAATTGAGATTGCAGGCGTTCGAGTTAGGTTTGCCAATACACTGCAAATATCTGCCAGATACATGGCCAGCGGATTTTCAGTTTTTTCAGCCAACTTGAATGCAGGAAAGGGTGAGACTGGCCCCATAACAAAATCAAATTCGGTAAATAACTGTTCTACCTGCTGTTCCATCCAGGCTCTAACCTGCACTGCTCGGCCGTAGTATTGATCATAATATCCGGAACTTAGTACAAATGTTCCGAGCATTATTCTACGTTTAACTTCCTCGCCAAATCCTTCTTTCCTGCTGCTTGCATAAAGTGATTTCAGGTTTGGCTGCTCTTGCTTACGGACTCCATAACGAATTCCGTCAAAACGCCCCAGATTGGAACTTGCTTCTGCAAAGGCAAGAACATAATAGGTCGGAATTACATATTTCAAAAACTCAAGTGCTCTGCGTTCAACTACTGCCCCCTGTTTTTGCAGCATCTCAACTAATTCATTCACACTTTCCACCACTTCCGGATCAGCAGATTCCACATCAACGTATTCTTCCGGGAGACAAAATCGCAACCCTGAAAGCTCTAATTCCGGAGGTGCGGAAGGCAATACGGTTTTGGCAGAAGTACTGTCATTGACATCATGTCCGGCAATGACAGCAAAAGCATAACTACAGTCTGAGGCATTCTGAGCAAAACAGCCGATTTGATCCAGTGATGAGCCGTAAGCAACCAGGCCGTAACGTGAAACTGTACCGTAAGTTGGTTTCAATCCAGTCACACCACACATTGACGCAGGTTGACGTACAGAACCGCCGGTATCGGAGCCCAACGCCAGCAAAGACATTCCGCAGGCAACAGATACTGCTCCACCGCCGCTGCTTCCGCCAGGAACACGCTCTGTGTCCCATGGATTAAGAGTAGGCCCATATGCTGAATTTTCAGTGGATGAACCCATTGCAAACTCATCCATGTTTGTAGTTCCAATTATCAGTGCATCTTCAGCCAACAATTTTTCCACAACAGTAGCATGGTAGGGTGAATGATACTCAGCAAGAATTTTTGAACCACATGAGTTACTCAAATCCGGATCATTGATACAGATATTATCTTTGATTGAAACCGGAATTCCTGCCAGTTTACCAACCGACTTACCGGATGCAATTTTCTCATCAATTTGCCGGGCACGTAAAACTGCAATTTCTCTGGATAAGAGACTGCGGAAGACATTCAAAGAAGAGTTGTAAAGTTCAATCCGATCATAAACTGCGTCCATCACTGCTGCTGCAGAGTAGTCTCCGGATTTGATCCGTTCAACAAGTTCTATTAATGACAGTTCAAAGGGCATGAATTTTTTTATCCTGCTGCTTCTGCTTCAAGTTTTTCAACTAGTGAGATATACTCCTGTTTTGCTTCATCAGTGGATTTTCCAGAAAGTTTATTCCAAGCATCAAACTTTGCCCGTCCCTCAAAATCAGCGAACCCAGGCCGGTCACCCGATGCATCACCTGCATTACCCTGTTTGTAGAGTGCATAAAGTTGAAGTAGAATATCATTTGCAGGACGTTTAGGAAGCTGACTCACACGTTCAGCAGCAAAATTAAAATCATCATTGAGGGCCATGTTGTCTCCTTTTTGTAGTTATATTCATACCATTGACACTAGCAGAGTGCTTGGAATTTTCAACACAAAAACACAGTTTAGCTACTGTCTAAATTGATCAGGACTGAAGTTCTAAAAACCTGATTTAACCTCGTCTGTTTATGCGGGAACGAGCTCAAGTATATAATGCAGTGTTAGCTCGCATGAATCGTGCATAACCCTTCCGGGTGTGATATGCTCATAACAAATGTCAACTACTTTAACTGCCACGATTCAGTGTGCTACTCAGTTCTTTTACTTTAACTTTGAATTCAGGTACGATGGCCTGCAGACAGGCATCAATTGAAAGGAAAAAATTATGGTCACCCAACCAGTATTAATTGTAGACGATGAAGTTGAAATGCGGATCGCCATGTCTGAAACTTTGAAACACTGTGGCTATCCGGTAGAAATTTCACACAATGCCATCGATGCACTTAAAAAATTCAAGCAAAATGAATATTCTCTGGTTATTACAGACATGACTATGCCCAAACGTAGCGGACTGGAATTGCTAAAAGATATTAAAAACATTTCACCGGGTAAGCCGGTTATCATGGCAACTGCTTATGGTACTGTAGAAACTGCGGTTGAAGCTATGAAATATGGAGCGTTCGATTATATCCGCAAACCAATTAATTTTGACTCATTCCAGTTTATTGTTCAACAGGCCCTGAACTACAAAGGTACTTCGGAAAATGCTGCATCTACTGCAGAAAGCCGGCCTTCAAAATCAAAACCTGTCAGTCTGAGCAAGGAAATCATCACTCAAAACAAAGCTATGCTTTCTCTTCTGGAAGTAGCCCGCAACGTAGCAAAAAGCAAATCAACGATGATGATTCAAAGCGAAAGCGGAACCGGCAAGGAGTTGCTGGCTTATTTCATTCATGAAAACTCTGACCGGGCAAAGAGACCATTTGTGGCCATTAACTGTGCTGCACTGCCTGAGACGTTGTTGGAAAGTGAACTTTTCGGTCACGCAAAAGGTGCTTTCACCGGTGCAATAAATGATTACCGCGGCAAGTTTGAACAGGCTCACACTGGCACTATTCTCTTGGATGAAATCAGCGAGATGGCACTCCCGCTTCAAGCAAAACTGCTGCGCGTACTACAGGAATTTCAAATTGACAAAGTTGGAGGAAAAGAACCTATTCCTGTTGACGTCAGAGTCATTGCAACTACTAACCAAAATTTAATGGGGATGGTAGATGCAGGTAAATTCCGTGAAGATCTCTATTTTCGACTTAACGTTATTCCTCTGGCACTGCCGCCTCTGCGTGACAGAATGGATGATGTTCCGGTACTGGTCACATATTTTATCAAGAAGCACTCTCTTTTAAATAAACGTGATTGTCCCGCAGTCAGTCGTGAGACTTTAAATATCCTCACAAACTACCATTGGCGCGGTAATGTGCGGGAGTTGGAAAATGTGATGGAGCGTGCACTGCTACTCTGTAATGGGGAGGAAATACAACCCAACCATTTGCTCATGTCCTCGCAAATGGGGGAATTATCCCTGAACGATGATTTAGCATCAATCTCTCCTTCAATATCAAAGGCATCACAATCTGCAACAGTAGATCATGATGAGGTTTCAACTGAAGCAGATTCGACAGACACTGCTGATCTGGGAATTGAAGTCGGCATGTCAATGAAGGAGGCAGAGAAGAGATTTATTTTCAAGACACTGAATGAGACAAAGGGCAACCGAACTCATGCAGCTAAGACATTAGGTATCAGCATCCGCACTTTGCGTAATAAACTCAATGAATATCGAGCAGAAGGTGAAGATCTTGAGCTCGAACCAGAAGACTGACCCACAAAATTTTCCTCGACAATTGCCGCAGATCGGAACCGTCGTCAGACGCACAAAAAGTTTCTATTATGTAGATATTGGCGAGACGGAACCCCGTCTGTGCCGTATCCGTGGAAACTTGTTTCAACGGAATTCGTACACAAATAAAATATCAGTTGGTGATCAAGTAGAAATTGATCTGACTGCAGCAACAGATGCCGGCTGGATAATCCGGATGCTCCCCCGTAGCACTACTCTTTCACGCCGCCCCAGCATTGGTGCACCGGTTCAGGTTTTGGTCAGCAATGCAGACACGCTGTTGATGGTTGCATCATTACGTAACCCCCCTTTTCGCAGCGGCTTGATAGATCGCTTCATGGTCGCCGGATCATGTGGTGGCTTAGAACCGGTACTCATTCTCAGTAAGGCAGATTTGGTACCGGCAGCAGAAATAACTCCCATAAGAAAACTCTACTCAGCCCTCGGCTGTACTGTTTTAGTCACCAGCATTCCTGATTCCAGGGGGCTCAACAAATTGCGTGCTTTTCTGAAGAATCGCACATCAGTTCTTTCCGGACATTCCGGTGTAGGAAAATCTTCTTTAATTTCTGCACTTTTTCCTGATTGGAATCTTCGCATCGGCAGTGTCAGTGATAAATCAGGAAAGGGACGCCACACAACCAGGATGGCAGAAATGTTTCGGCTACCGATCGGAGGTTTTATTGTGGACACTCCAGGAATTCGCGAACTGGAGCCGCTCGTGACTTCGGAAGAGTTGGATACACATTTTGTGGAATTTAATCCATACTTGGGAAAATGCCGCTTCAAGGGTTGTACTCATCTCCACGAACCACAATGCAATATTAAAGACGCTCTTGCTGCAGGTAATATTACAGAGCAACGTTACAAAAGCTACTGTGCCATCTTTGAATCGCTAAAAGCCTGATCCTCAATAATTGAGCTATCTTCACTCAAGCAATTTCCTTATTTTAGCAAACTGCACATTTGCACCAGGAGTAGATTTTGTGAAGTTGGTTTTCAATTGACTGCAGTTTTTTTCAATGACAGCAGACCCATCTGCCTGAGAATTCCCCTGCAACATGGAACGCAAACGAGTTTGCTCTAAATCCAATTCAAATTTGGGTACAAAGGCAATTCGCTGCAAAACTTCCTTCAAATCATCACGCATTTTATGTAAATGCTGAACCAGCCAGTCTGCACCAGGTGTACGTTTTAAATACTCAAAACCTTCCGCAGTAGAAACATAAAGGACCAAAACTGCATGCCCGCGTGAAACACGATGTATGAAAGCCGGCATGCAGCGCTGATGTACTTCTTCCGGAGTTATTTGCTGCCAGTCTTTTGCCAGCAGAGAGACCTGGTGCTGGTCATATTGTGCCTGACCAAGATCACCAACATGACAACGAATATCATCCAATTTCAGTTCCGGCAGTAAACGCAGAAAAATACCCAGATAGGATTCAGTTTCAAAGCGTAGTGCCTGAGCGATGCTGCCGTCATAGACTGTCAGGTGCAAAATTGTTTGCTGTGGTTTAAACCTGACTTTATGTTTCAAAATCTCAATCTCCTCTTCAGAAAGAGTCCGTTTCAGCTTTTTTTGCAACTTAGCATATAATTGTTCTGAGCGCTGAAAAGATTCTCCGTACATTTTTTCTACAACCTGACTAAAGTCGGATTTAACTGTTACTTTCGCAAATTCTTTGGCAAATTCTGTATTTATTGTGAATTGACGCAGGACTGAGATATTGCGTGGATAGGCATTCTTTGCTAAAAAATTATCAATCTTGTCAAACCAGAGCTTTCGCAGTTTTACTAAGTAGAGTAAATGCTGCTGTCCTGAGGCTTCAAAAATATTGCGCAGGATTGACAGTGCATCTCCGTATGTTTCTTTTTCAGCAGATCTTTGATAATGAATTGAACGAAGAAATTGCGTTGCTAAATTGCGATCTTGATCCTGTTGAGGTAAACTAGGCATAACAAATTAATTATTAAGCTATAAAAATTTCTGATGCAGAGCAGTCAAGTCCCCGGTATCCTTGTGGCAATGCCGACACTCAATGATACTTATTTTGAAAAATCAGTAATTCTTCTTTGCAACTATGACGAGGATGGAGCTTTTGGATTGGTAATGAATCACCCCTCTACAACTCTCGTTAAAGAAATCCTCACAGAAGAACTACAGGAAAATTTTGCTTCCGACACCACTTTACTGCTCGGAGGTCCTGTAGAACCTGAATCTTTTTGGTCTGTTCACAGTCCGGATTTTTCGGTTGAAGAAACTACTGTTTTGTCATCAAAAATACATTTGAGTTCTGCAAATGTTATCCTTGCATCAATTGCAGCAGGTACTGAAATCAAATCCTATCACTTAGGTGTCGGTTATGCCGGCTGGGGTGCAGGACAGCTTGATCGTGAAATTCAGGAAGAATCATGGTGGCTTGGACCACTTGATGAATCCTTGCTGTTGGATCTGGACTATGACCTGCGTTGGGAAGCAACCATGGACAATCTTGGTTTTGATCCACTAACTACTGCTTTTTCTCAAACAGGCATGGTCTGAATTATATTAATTCCAGTTCAATAAATTCAGGGTAGCTTGCCGAAAATTCGCAAAACTCATCCCACAACTTATCTACAGAGGTTTCCTGCTGAATAAAACTCTCACCCAGCTTTTTTAACAGTACAAAATTTACTGCCTGTTTTTGTGCCTTTTTATCGTGCAAAATTAAATCCCGAAACTTTTCCTGACTCAGAGGAGGAAGTTTCAACGGAGTTAATATTTGTCCCAGATAAACCCGGATGCGCTGCCAATCTTTTTCTGCAAGTTTCTGCCAACGCCAGGAAACAAAAGCGGCAAAACACATTCCTGCTCCAACTGCCTCACCGTGTAGATATTTTCCGTAACCGGCATGTGTTTCGATTAAATGTCCTAAAGTATGTCCAAAATTAAGTGTCGCCCGAATACCAGTTTCCGTCTCATCCTGTTCAACAACTTTGCCCTTGATTCCACATGAACGAAATATTGCTTCTTCCAAAAAAACAAAATCCAGCGGTTCCAGAGATTTTCCCTGGATGGACTCAAATAAGTCTGCGTCATGAATAAATCCATGCTTTAGCAGTTCAATGAATCCAGCCTTTAGTTCACGGGAAGTTAAAGTTTTCAAAAATGACAACTCTATGCAAACATACTCCGGTTGTTTAAATGCACCAATTGTGTTTTTACCTAAAGGATGATTGACCGCAGTTTTTCCGCCCACACTACTGTCTACATCTGCCAGCAAAGTCGTAGGGATCTGAATGAACGGCATTCCACGCATAAAAGTTGCAGCCGCAAATCCTGCCATATCACCAATTACACCACCTCCGAAGGCCAGCAGCAGGGTTTTTCTGTTTGCACTTACTTTGAGCAGAAAATCATATATCTTTGAGAGAGTTTCCAAGTTTTTGTAGCCTTCACCATCTGCTAAAACACAGGTACTGACCTTGACTTCGGAATTTTGTAAAATTTGAGAAATATGCTCTGGATATAATTCCTGCAGAGTTGTATTTGTAACAACAACCAGTTGATCTACAGCATTATTCCGCACGACTTCCGGCAGTAATTGCTCCAGAATATTAAGACCAATATCGATCCTGTATTCTCTACCTGGTAAATTTACTTGAAGGCTTTTCATTAAGTTGTCCTTATTATTTTAACTTTACCGAAAGTCCTGCAACACACAAATTGACTTCATCACAGGCCTTGCCGAGAAGTTGTGCTATTTTTCCAGACAAATCTGCAAATTTTCTGGCAAGTGCATTATCCGGAATAATACCAAATCCAACTTCGTTCAGTACAAAAACAATATCGCACTTCAACAAAAGCAGGCTTTTGATTTCTTCAACAATTTTTTCTTCAGAAACTTGATGATGCATTGCGTTATTGAGCCAGACTGTCAAACATTCAATCAAAACAGGACTTTGATTGTTCTGCAGGACCTCAACCAGATTCAGCGGTTCTTCAATTGTCTCAAATTGATCACTTCGACGTTGACGGTGTTCCGCAATACGTTCCTTCATTTCCAGGTCAAGCAGTTCTGTTGTTGCCAGATAAACCGGTTTTAGTTCTTTGGACATTTCCAGTACCCGCTTTTCTGCCAGACGGGATTTCCCACTTTTTATTCCGCCAATAAACAATATTTTCATAGTGAAAAAAACGGTTTAAATTCAGTCAACCACAACAAACAGCTAAAAAGTCCAGAAATAATTAACGTACTTGCCAGTGCCAACCTGCTCACAAGTTGGATATCCATTGCAGTTGCACCTTCCCGATCCTCGGCGTTGCCAAGCCAATAATTATGAGCCAATTTACCTTCACGCCAGATTGGCCCGCATAGTCTGATTTTCAAAGCTCCTGCTGCAGTGGCTTCGCACCAGCCGGCATTTAAGCTGGAAAGTTTTGCATGATCCTGCCAGCCAACTTTGAGTGCCTTCCTGCCGGAATATCCTGGAAATAAAGCTGCAGTTGCTGACAACAAAAGCCAGCTGATCCTTGCAGGAATCCAACTTAACAGATCATCCAGTTTTGCACTGCACCAACCAAAATCCTGATAACGTTTATTTTGGTATCCAACCATTGAATCCAGAGTGCTGACAACTTTAAATAACAGCATTCCGGTTATTCCAAAGATACTAAAAAAGAAAAGTGGTGCAATCACACCATCATTCAAATTTTCACTAACGCTTTCGACTGTAGCACGACCGCAGGCAGGCAAGTCCATTTGTTCGATGTCCCGCCCGACCAGCAGCCCTACTTCTTGTTTTGCTGCAGATAAATTTTCTATAACCAGCGCTTCTTTTACATGTCTGGCGTGAACCAACAAATCCTGTAAAGCCAGTAAACTCCAGCCAAGATAAATAGCCCAGAGCCAGCTCAAACTCCAGTGGATGGTTGTCAGTAAATAATGAATACTCGTACTTACTGCAAATGCACTGCTTAGCAGAAGCAATACTAGGAGCAAGCCGCCTAATTTTCTATCAAATCCTCGAGAACGTAATTTGCTTTCATAGTACGACAATAAGTTGCCAAGCAGCCGCACAGGATGCCAGCCATAAACAGGATCACCTAAAAGCAAATCCAGACCGAGGATTAAGGCCAGCATGAAAGCAGGATGCAGCAATAATTCTTGTATATCCACAGTCATGCTTTACTGTTCAGCAGCTCATCTGGAAGCCAGAGTTTTTGCTGAAATATCCAGAACAAACCTGCACCAGCAAGTAAGACACTAATCGCATATGCTGCAAGAACCTGATTGTCAGCAATAATAAAATATTGATTATCCATTCTGAGCGGAGTTAACAGGGAACGTAAAGCAGAGTAACAGAGCAGATAAAGTGCACCAAGCATCCCGGGACGATAATTCCTCTTCCGGAGTTTCCAAAGCAGTGCAAGAATAAGAAAATTTCCCAATGATTCGTAGATCATTGTAGGGTGAACAGCTGCACCCTGAGCATAACGGTCAACAGCAGTGCCTGCAGGAAAAACAATACCAGTCCAAAAATCAGTTACCGGACCTGCGGCTTCTCCATTGGTAAAGTTACCCCAACGACCAAGCGCCTGACCTAAGATCATGCAAAGTGCACCAATGTCCAGCACGGCAGCTAGTGAAATATTCTTTATGCGGCAGTAAAAATAGAGTGAAATGATTCCGCCCAGTATTCCTCCATGAATTGCCAAACCGCCTTCCCAGATTGCCAATACTTTCCAAAAGGGTTGAAACCTGTAATAATTTGACCACTCGAAAATAACTTCATAGGTCCTCCCACCCACTAATCCTGCAAAAAATATCAGCATTGTCATATTCATTGCTTCTTCCTCATCGAGATTAATTCGCCGTCTGACAATTTCTGCTAGCACAATTTGTGAACCAATCAACACTGCAACTGCATAAAATAATCCGTAAAAACGGGGCTCAAGAGTAAACCCAAACCAAGGAATTTCAAGCGAAAATATATATGGATACATAAGTTATTTAGTAGTTTAGTTTAGACTGCCAGCTCGTTTCCTAAAACGAACTTTTGTCCTGCAATATGTGATCTGATCCCTTGATCTGCCAAATCAAGCATCACATTCAGTTGTTCACGGGAATAAGTTTTACCTTCTGCTGTACCCTGGACTTCAACAAACTCTCCTGACTCCAGCATCACTACATTCATATCTACTTCTGCAGCTTTGTCTTCATCATATTTCAAATCAAGCATTGCCTGACTCTTAACGATGCCCACACTGATGGCAGCAAGGTATTCTTTTACAGGAAAAACTTTGATATCCCCTGCCTTAAATATTTTTCGCAGTGATATAATCAGAGCAACATATCCTCCTGTAATTGCAGCTGTTCTGGTACCGCCGTCAGCTTGAATAACATCACAGTCAATCCAGACCGTATGTGTACCCAGTGCAGAAAGATCAACCACTGAACGTAATGAACGGCCAATTAAACGTTGAATTTCCTGGGTCCGTCCGTCAATTTTACCAGTTTCCCTGCGTCTGCGGCTGCCGGTGGAACGTGGCAGCATTCCATATTCAGCAGTAACCCAGCCGTGACGTGCTTTTTTATCCTGATCCAAAAGCCAGTCCGGCACCTTTTTCTCAATTGAGGCAGTACAGATTACTTTCGTGTTTCCTGAAGCAACAAGTACTGAACCTTCTGCATGCATTGTATAATCAAGTATTATTTCCAACGGACGTACTTCGTTGTTTAGACGTCCATCGGTTCGCTTACTGTTTGTCATGATTTAATTATATTCTTTGTTTAACTGTTCAATTCCCTGTGCATCACCAATGATAGTCAGGCGGTCACCCTCCAGTAAAACCGTCAGGCCTCGCGGAACAATTGTTTCTCCTCTTCTGCGAATAAGAGCAACGAGGCAGCCTTCCGGCATGTGGATATCCTTCAATGAGTGTCCTATTAAGCCGGAAGAAGGAGTACTGCTGCGTATCCGGAGCGACAAAAATCGTTCGTCACGTAATAATATTTCCTTTAATTCCTGTTCATCTGCTGCATCCATCCAGTCTTTGAGAAAATTATCGTCATCAATCCTGCCTGCAATTTGGGCCAAAATCCGCAGATGCTGACCAGGATTATCACTGGGACTGATTAAATAAAAAAACGCATGTATCGGACCCTGAAGTGAGATTTTTCCGGAAAAATCTGGTGCCTCTACAAAACATAATTCATTAACCCGGACGATCACCATTTCTGCCCGTTTTAGATCCGGAAGACGGATGTGAGGCAAAGCGGCACCATGAGAAATCGGAGTTGCTCCGATCCTGCTGCCCTCTAAAAATCCTTGTTCCAGTTCTTTTGCAACAACACCAAGTTTACGTCCAAATTCTTCGGAGACCTGACGGGTTATTTCCTCAAAAAAATGTTCACTGGTAAATTCCATCACCTGGGCCCGTGCAACTACTTCGTCAAAAGGATCTTCCTCACGAACCCCTTTTTCTTTCAGAATTCCTCGTAGTTCACGATCAAGACCTTCAAATCGATGTTCTCCAAGGCGGGCAAACAAGTGATAAATTGCACCAGAACGAACTACACGATTCTGTGCATATGCAAAATACCAGACTGTACCAAGCGTGACCAGTCCAAGTGAGAACAAGATTGGAAGTGCCCCCATTTCTGCAATCAGCCACAAAGGAGAAAAAACTCCAAATATTTGCATCCAGGGATAAAAAGGTGAGCGGTATCCTGGATCATAGGCTTCAATTTGGCTTTCACGCATCACGATTACTGCTAAACAAATCAAGGCAAACATCAGCAGTTGAAAAGCACTTGCCAACTTGGCAATCCTGGCAATATCAAGAGTGAGTACCAGCAAAATAATCAGTGCCACTGTCACAGCAATTCCATAGTGCGGAATATTCCGTGCAGTTAATTTTGCTAATTTTCCTGGAATCAGATGATCACGGCTCATGGCTAGAGGATATCTGGAAGCACTCAAAATCCCTGCATTTGCAACTGAGGCAAAAGCAATTACTGCTGCAACAGTTACAGCAATTTTACCCCAGTCGCCAAACAATATTTCTGCTGCAGAAGCAACCGGTGTCAAATCCTGTGACAACTCTTCTGCCGGAAGCACTCCTACCATAATCGTTGTTCCAACGGCATAAACCGCAATTGCAGTTCCGATGGCCAGAAAGACTCCAAGTGGAAGATTTCGTTCTGGGTTTTCAATTTCTTCTGCAACACTGGCAATGTTTGTAACCCCAACATAGCTGATATAGACAAGTCCTGCAGTTGAAATAATTGAAACAGTACCTTTCTCAAAAAACCCTTCAAAATGCAGAGCATTAATTTCAGGAATTCCTTTGCCGATGAAAGCAAATAAAATCAGCAGTAAGGCAAAGACCATCATTACTTGAAACGTCCCGGTTTTTTTTGCTCCAAAAAGATTTACAACACCAAACAGGAGCGCCAAAATCACTGCCAGTATGACAACAGGAACTTCCGGCCAGAAAATGCTGAGATACGCACCCATCCCAATCAAGGCAAATGCTGTTTTGAAAACCAGTGCCAACCACGTTCCAAGTCCGCCGATCGTACCGACAAAAGGTCCCATACTCCTGTCGAGAAAATAATATGCACCACCAGCTCTCGGCATGGCAGTTGCCAGTTCCACCATACTGAACATTGCAGGTATCAACGGGATTGCAGCAATCATGTAACTTAAGACCACTGCAGGGCCCGCCTCATTGAAGGCAATTCCCGGAAGCAGGAAAAAGCCTGCACTCAATGTAGTACCAGTGGCAATGGCATACACATTCAGTAAAGTGAGTTCTTTTTTAAGCATATTTTACTACTTTCCGGCCTCAATCACTTCCATCTCCGCTGTGACTTTGAATTCAAAAATATGATCTTCAAGCAGCAAGTTATACTGCATGGATTCCAGAGCAATTGTTCGATAATTCCCCTGTCTGTCCATTAACGCAATTTTCTGCAAATTGTAGTTTTGCGGATGCACAGCTAATTGGATAAAGGCTAAATTGGCTGTGTCTTTTTTTGGTTCCAGTTCAACAATCACGGCTTCCGAACTTTTGAGCAGGAGTTGACTGATCTCTCGGCGTTTAAAATCAGTCTGTAGATCTCCCAATCCCAGTAAAAAGGACAGTGCTGTTCCAGCAGTTATTTTTTCGAGTTTTTGGATAGTCACATTTTCCAATAGTGGATCATAGAGCCATAATGTTTCACCATTTGTAACCAATAATTGCTCTTCAGGAGTTTCATAGAGCCAACGCATTCTTCCTGGTCTTTTGTAAGATACCTGTCCTTGACCTCGTTTTGGTCCTGTCTCAGAGTTATTACGATGGCTGGTCTGCACAAAACGACCTGAAAAACTTTGAATACTCTGATATTGTACCTGGATCAGTTGCAGTAGATTTGTTTCCTTTGCCTGTAACAACACCGGCAAGCCTAAAAACATTAAGGTGATCAATAAAATTGAGTTATATCTCATACAAAAAACTGTTGATAATTTAGATTTCAATATTAAATTTTTTAGGTCTGGCTTTGTTTGCCCAGTGAACTTAGAATGTCAAAGATATTTTGGTGGTTCTGGTTGCTTTTATACAAGCTATAAAGTCCAAACAGCCAAATCAGCAGTGGAGGCAACCACAGGACATACGGCTGATAACCCAGGTTCAATGTCATTTCTTTTGCCCCCATCCACAAAATATAGTAGCTTACAACTAAAATCAATCCCCGCAAATATGCTCCGGAACGTCCACGACGTAAATTAATCAACCCCAGTGGGACCATTGTTACTGCAAAAGCCACACAGGCCCAGGGAGTAGTCAACCGCAGAAACAACTCCATTCGTGAGGTCTGACTTTGTTCCTGCAAAAGTGCTAAAGTTGGAACCCCCCAGATATGACCACCTTTTGTAGAAGGGACAATCTGTGGTGGACGAAAAATATAATGGAACTGCTCAAATGCAATTGTGCGGTAATTTTCAGCAGATCCCTGAGAATGAATTAAACCGTCTTCGAGGTTTAAGAGTAAATCTCCCTCACCTTCACGAATTTTGATTCGTCCACGCTCTGCAAGAGTTACCATCGAAGTTTGTGTCATTTCCAGGTCAGTAATAAATACTCCGCTTAACTCTTCATTCTCATCCTTGCCCTGTACATATAATACCTTACCAGGAAAATCATAATTCAGCACCAGAGGTTGAATAGTTTTTGCTGTTTGTGTTTTCAGCAGTTTTAGTTTTTCCTGTTCAAAAGCAGCGTATCCTGCAGGCTGCAGCCACAGAGTTATACTTAACGTAAGTGCAGTTGCCATTACTCCAAAGATAAAAAATGGCCGGCCAAGCTGCCAAAAACTTATGCCCATTGAATTCATTGCAGATATTTCATTATCTGTGGAAAGACGTACCATCAGCACCACACAGGCAATCATGACTGCCAAAGGCAATGTCACAGATAAAAACTGCGGAAGGCGGTAAAGCAACAGCAACCAGACACTAAAAACACTTACCCCACGTTCCACAATTAAGTTAATCAGACGATAAACTGTTTCCATCGAAAGGATAAAAGTCAGTATGCCCAATGCTAACAGAAACGGTATAATCAACTGCAGAAATATAGAACGGAAAAGCAGCATAAGCAGTTTTAAAGTTGATCCTTGATTTGCCAGGCTACACGCATTGCATTCAAACCATCTTCTGCAGTTACTTTTGGATTTATCCCTCTACGTACTGCAGTCAGAAAACTCTCAATTTCAGCCAGTAGGGCATCCCCTTTTTCTAACTGAAAAGATTCCGGACTCAGCGTCTCAGGATCGGGAGACGATCCTGAATCTACCTGAAGTCTGCGTGCCTGTCCTGTTCCATAATCAAGTGAAAGATAAAGTCCTGACTGAAAAATTCGCATTTTGCGTTCTGCTTTATCAGAAACGCGACTGGCTGTTAAATCCGCAATACAGCCTGAAGGAAAACGCAGACGCGCATTAGCCAAATCTGCAGTGGAAGTGATGATGTTTACTCCGGTACCTTCAACTGATTCCGGATATTCACCAACCACTGCCAAAACCAGATCAATGTCATGTATCATCAAGTCCAGAATTACATCCACATCAGTCCCGCGCTTCGGGAAAGGTGCAATACGGATGTTTTCAATGAATTTTGGCCGCTCAATCAGTTCTTGAAATTCAGTAAATACCGGATTGAAACGCTCCAGATGACCTATCTGCAGGCGTAAATTTTTCTCCCTTGAAAGCTGTTCCAGTTCTTCTGCTTCTTCAATCGTTGCTGCAAATGGTTTTTCGAGTAAAACATGAACACCATTTTCCATAAAGGCTTTTGCAGTTGCATAATGATGAACGGTTGGCACTACAATACTCACTGCATCTACACGATCCAAAACCTCCTTGAAATCCTCAAAAAACGGAACGTTCAGTTCATCTGCAACTTTTTGAGCCTGTTGCGGATCAACATCAACCACACCAATCAGTTCGGAATCTGCCAGTGCAGCATATTTTTGTGCGTGAAAGCGGCCAAGATAGCCCACACCTATTACAGCAGTTTTTATCATTTCTATTCCTTTTATAATTTAGTATTTACTGAAAAAGTGCAGATCCCACATGTACTGACAAATTATCTGTGCTTGACTGTTTTTTCAACACCTCCAGAAACCAGATAACAACGGTCAGTTGGAAAGTACCAATTAAAATAAACCGCAAGATTTGAGACACTGAAATCGTTGTTTTCAATACAACTTTATGTAAAAAAAACACATTTTTTAAATTGCTTAGAGCAATATGATTTTTTCAATTCATTTTGCAACAATTATTTTAAAAGCATAGTTGTTGTTTTTCAACAAAATCAACCGGCCAGTTTTTCCAACTCCTTGAGCTGCAGTTTCAAAGCATCCAGAGTTTTTTCGGTTGCACTGACTTTGTCACGCAATTCAGAGACAATCTTTTCAGGAGCTTGCTTGAGGAAACCTGGATTGTCGAGTTTTTTGCAGCTTTTTTCCACAAAAGAAGATTCCACTTTGAGTTTCTTTTGCAGACTTTCGATCTCCTTTTTCCAGTCAACAGCTGCAGCTTCAATACTTGCCAGTGTATCATTAAAATAGCTTCCTAAAGTATCGCTTGAAGTATCAGGAGTTTTCTCATTGATTACCAACTCACTTAAACGCGCCAGCCGGATTATCAAATCTTGATGCTGCCGGAAGAGTTGTGCGTTTTTTTCTGAATCTAATGTAGCAGCAACTTTTTTATCGAGTCCAATATTCGCTTTTTCACGTAATGTCCTGATTTGTGAAATTGCCTCACGCAGCAGTTCGATTCGACTGTGAGCTTCAGGAAAGGAATAAGTTTGTAGCTGTGGCCACTCGCTGACAGCAAGCATTTGTGGCTGTTGCAACTGCCCCCAGAGTGCTTCCGTCACAAACGGGACATAAGGATGCAGCAGTTTCAGCAGAGTCGTGTATGCATAAGCCAGCACCTGATTATCTTCTGGACTGCGTGCAGGATTTTTATCCATTTCCAGATACCAGTCACAAAACTCGCCCCAGAAGAAACTTCGCAGTGAATCAACTACATCCGACAGCCGATGTGACTCCAATCCACTTTGTGTGTAACTAAGCAAATCATTCAGCCCGTGCAGCAGCCATTGTGCCAGTTCAGAATTGACTTTTTCCGGAGGCTTGATTGTGGTTCCGGTTGGAATTGTCATTAAAATATAGCGTCCAGCATTCCAGATTTTATTGGCAAAGCGGCGGCAACTTTCCATTTTTTCTGGATAAAGCCGCAAATCCTGTCCTGGTCCTGTACCCTGAATCAGGGCCAAACGCAAAGCATCTGTACCGTGTTCTGCAATGCTTTCCAGAGGATCAATGCAGGTTTCCGGAACAGATTTGGACATTTTTTTACCATCACGTGTCCGCACAAGTCCATGCAGATAAACGGTTTTGAAAGGTACATCCTGTAGCATGTAGGTTGTCATCAAAATCATCCTTGCAATCCAGAAAAACAAAATATCGTAGCCTGTTTCCATGATATTCGTTGGATGGAATTTCTGAAAATCAGGACTGCGTTCCAACAAATCTTCCAGAGATAAAGAATAATCCTGGGCTAATTCCGGATCAATCAGGGTACTCCAGGTCCAAAGTGCAGATGAAAACCAGGTGTCCAGTGTATCCGGATCTTGTTGCCAACCCGTAAAATCTTTTGGTGGCTGAGTACTAGCCAGAGTTTCTCGGTCTTTGTAATAAACAGGAATGCGGTGTCCCCACCAGATTTGACGTGAAATGCACCAGTCCTGTAAATTTTCAACCCAATAAAAATAAGTAGAATCAAAGCGTTCCGGAACCAACTTAATATCTCCCGAACGAACGACTGAAATTAAAACTTCTTTAAGGCTCTGTTTTTTACCCTGCCATTCTACTGCCGGTTTATTAACATCAATGAACCACTGCTCGCGAATTTGCGGTTCAATAGCACCACCTCCACGACTGTTGAATGATTTACTATGCTTGTATTCGGAATCGGTATTAACCAGCAACCCCTTTTCCCGTAATTTTTCCACAATTTTAGGACGTGCCTCATCAATTCCCATTCCTGCAAATTCATTTGCAATCGACAACAGCTTGCCGTCAAAATCAATTATCGGCTCCTTATCCAAGCCATGCCGTTCTGCGATTCCAAAGTCAACATGATCGTGCCAGGGAGTAATCGTCATCACTCCAGTACCAAATTCCGGATCGACTGATTCATCTTTGATAATAGTTGCAGTGATAGTTCCATTGATCCATTCACATTCAAATGTTTCGCCGTGTTTGTATTGAGTGTAGCGTTGATCATCAGGATGCATCACCACATATTTGTCACCAAACTTGGTTTCCGGCCGCACAGTCCCAATTTGAAATGGACCATATTGAAAAGTGAAAAACGGGGAGTTCGTGTCTTTACGTTCCACCTCATCGTCCGAAACATTAGTTTTGAGCTGCGGATCCCAGTTTACAATTCGTGGTCCACGGTAAATCAAACCATTTTCGTACATCCGCACAAAGGTTTCATTCACGCAGCGGTTAAGCTGCGGATCCATCGTATAACGTTCCCTGCTCCAGTCACAGCTTGAGCCCAAAGCTTTAACCTGATTACGGATAGTCCCCTGCGAGCTGGCAACATATGCTGCTATTCGCCGTAAAATTTCTTCACGGCCAAGTTCTTCACGCGGATCAGCAATTCCTTCCTGAGCTTTGATCTGCTGCAAAACCACATTTTCAGTAGCAATTGCTGCATGGTCAGTACCCGGCAGCCAAAGTGCTTCGTGACCCTGCATTCGGTGCCAGCGCACAAAGATATCCTCCAGGGCCAGCATCACAGCATGACCTACATGCAGTTGTCCAGTGGCATTTGGCGGGGGCATGGAAATTGTGAACGCCGGTTTTTCGGAATTTGCATCCGCACGGAAAGCCCCACTGTTTTCCCACGCTTCAGCTATTTTGGATTCAAAGTCCTGTGGGTTGTAGGCTTTTGCTATTGAGGTCATTTTTTAATTTGTTCAGTATTTTTGGTTTAGTACAGCAATAAATCTTCACGAATTTCCCGTATCATTCTAGCCTTTCTACAAGAACACTGCCAGAAATCATTTTAAAAACGGCTCATAAATAATTAATACTGGGGGATTGTACTGGATATTATTGAAATGAAAATGTGCAACATTTTTTTATAGAGCTGGGGTCGGCTATTGTTTCTCAATCTCGGTGTTGCTTATTTGCGAACTCTGAATTATAGTGAGGATAGTTTTAGTTATTGAGGGATTAGCTGTTGCTTAAATTGATGCTTTACTACTTCATTGACCGGAACAATCACTATCATGTCTAGATGATTTATCCTCCCAAGTTAATTTGCTTTCGTAATTTAGTACTATGCAAGCACTGACTGATCTCAAGGCCATTCTGCATTCAAAAAGAGCAAATATTTACTATCTGGAAAAATGCCGTGTAATGCAAAAAGATGGTCGGGTGCTTTTTCTTACCGAAGAGGAAAAAGAGAAGCAATACTGGAATATCCCGATTGCTAATACAACTGTTCTTTTATTAGGACTCGGCACCTCAATCACTCAGGCAGCTGTCAGGATGTTGGCTTCAGCCGGAGTTTTAATCGGCTTTAGTGGTGGAGGTGGAACACCGCTTTTGATGGCAAATGAAATTGAATGGTTATCACCGCAAAGTGAGTATCGCCCCACCGAATACATTCAAAGTTGGCTCTCATTTTGGTTTGATCCTGAAAAACGGTTCAAAGTCGCCAAACAATTCCAACTGTCACGATTGGATTATCTAAACAAAGTTTGGAGCAAAGACAAGGATTTGCTGAATGAAGGCTTTAGTACAGATGATCCAGATCTTCAAACAGCACTTGCCACTTATTCTACAAAAATAGAGCAATGTCGAAATGTCACAAACTTGCTGTTAACTGAGGCACAACTCACAAAACGACTCTATAAAATTGCGGCACAGCGCACCAAGCTTGGGGATTTTGTACGTGACCATGAGAGTGTCGACCATGCAAATGCTTTTTTAAATCACGGAAATTATCTAGCTTATGGGCTGGCGGCAACTACATTATGGGTTCTCGGCATTCCCCACGGTTTTGCGGTGATGCACGGAAAAACTCGCCGAGGTGCTTTGGTTTTTGATGTAGCAGATTTAGTGAAAGACACACTCATACTGCCATGGGCATTCATTTGTGCCAAAGAAAATGCAAGCGAACAGGAATTTCGTGAACAATGTTTACTTAATTTTACTAAACATAAGGCATTGGATTTTATGTTCGAAAGCGTGAAAAACGTTTGCGCAAAGGCGGATCAATTATGATGGTCACTTTTGTTGCAGAATGTGAGAAAAAATCACTTCCGAAAACCCGCAGGGTACTGGATGCTTTTGCCAACCGTATCGGTAGCAGAACCTGGCAGACAGTAATTACCAATGAGGGATTGCAAGCCGTCCAAAAGCTACTCCGCAAAACCGCCAGCAAAAACACTGCGGTGAGCTGTCACTGGATTAGAAGCCGCAGCAGAAGCGAACTTGTCTGGATTGTGGGAAACAGGAGAAAGTTTAATAATCAAGGGGTGGTGCCAGTGAACTATGCGGAGAGTGCTTCAGAGCAATTCAGTGACCAACAGAAGTGGAAAACCAGCCCTGTTTTAGAGTATGCAGCGACCATTGCAGCCCTCTTTCATGATTTTGGTAAAGCCAATCAACTGTTTCAAGATAAAATTTCTCCCAATTCAAATACCAACAATTTTGAACCTTATCGCCATGAGTGGGTTTCCCTGAGGCTCTTTCAAGCCTTTGTTGGTGATAAACAAGATGATTCTCAATGGTTGAGTAGTTTAGCTAAGATTAATAGAGATGATTTTCCTACCTGCTTCCGAGATGGTCTCGATGGATCAGTTGCCAGCAATCACCCTTTTTCTAATTTGCCGCCATTGGCCAAATTGGTTGCATGGTTAGTTTTAACCCACCACAAATTACCACTCTATCCAAAATGGAAATTAAATAACCCCCCTAATTTTGAAAACATAGATAACTGGCTAGATGAATTTGATGCAACATGGAATTCTCAAAACTGTTTGGACAGGGATCAACAACCACTTATCAAAGAGAATTGGCAGCTAAAAAAACTCCCTGTATCCAGTATGCAGTGGCGTTCTAAAGCATGTATTGTTGCTTCCAAAGCACTTATCATATTACAGCAGGACATTGCGCAACAGAGGGATTGGCTCAACGATCAACTCTTGACTACCCACCTGGCTCGTCTTAGTTTAATGTTAGCTGATCACCACTATTCAGCACAGGAGCAGACAACCCCAGAGTGGCAAAACCCTGACTATAAAGTTTTTGCCAATAGTGACCGCAAAACCAAACAGCTTAAACAGCAGCTAGATGAACATCTGATTGGAGTTGCATATCATGCACAAAAAATTAGCCAAGCACTCATTAAGCTCAATAGGACTATGGGTCAATTAGAACCTAATCCACACTTTACTAATAGTGTGAGCAGAAATGATAAAGTCAATTTTGGCTGGCAGGATCAGGCCTGTAAAGAAGCTAAAAAGATTAGCAGCGTAACGATTGAACAAGGTTTTTTTGGAATCAATATGGCATCAACTGGTCGGGGAAAAACACTTGCCAATGCCAAAATAATGGCAGCACTAGGGAGAGATACAGGGCGAATTCGTTTTAGTGTGGCACTTGGGCTACGAACCCTCACACTGCAAACAGGTAGAGAGTATCGTAAACTGCTGGATTTGAGTAATAAAGAGTTGGCGATTGCAGTTGGTGGAACTGCAGTTAAGCAGCTTTTCGAAAATCAACAACAGAAAGCAGACTGCTACAAGCACGAGGAAAGCACTGAGCAGTCAGGCAGTGAATCTATGGATGAACCAGTTGAATCACAACTTTATGTAGACTATCAAGGGGGCATATATGAACACAGTTTAAGTCAGTGGACTGTCAAAAAAGAGCAGTTAGAAAAACTGATCCAGTGCCCTGTGTTAGTATGCACAATTGACCAATTGATACCAGCCACAGAAGGAACTAAAGGCGGTAGGCAGATTGCCCCAATGTTGCGGTTATTGACCTCTGATTTGGTCTTAGATGAACCAGATGATTTTGGATTAGAAGATTTGCCGGCTCTTTGCAGGCTGGTACACTGGTCTGGTATGTTGGGATGCCGTGTTTTGCTTTCTACCGCAACCATGCCTCCTGCTTTGGTTTATGCCTTATTTCAAGCATATCAAGAGGGATGGACTCAATACACAAAAGCAAATATTCAAAAGTGGAATGGAAAAATTTTGTGTGCTTGGTTTGATGAATTTACCAGCCTTAGCGAACCATATCTGGAATTTACTTCATTCAAAGAGGCGCATATAAATTTCATAAACAAAAGGGTAGAGAAGCTGCGAGATCAGGGACATCCTAAACACTTGGGAGCGCTTGCCTCTATTGATCAACAAGAGCAAGAGTCTGCTGTTATTGCTATGGCAAAATCTATCCAACTCAATGCAATAACGTTACATAAGCGACATCAACAGAGTCATGAAGGAAAAAATATTTCTATAGGTTTGGTTCGGATGGCAAACATTAATCCACTGGTTGCAGTTGCCAAATCATTACTGCAGCTAGCAGTAGAAGATAATGTAGCTATCCACTACTGCATCTATCATAGTCGTTATCCCTTGGCAATTCGTTCGCATCTGGAGTACAAGCTGGATAAAATTCTACTTAGAAAAGTAACTGAGAATATTTGGCAAGATGAGACTATACAAAAAGCTCTTACTAATTCTGATAAAATCAACCATATTTTTATCGTGCTGGCTTCGCCAGTCGCTGAGGTAGGGCGTGACCATGATTATGACTGGGCGATCATCGAGCCAAGCTCCATGCGTTCCATTATTCAAATTGCTGGTCGAGTACTAAGACATAGAGAGAAAATCCCAGAAGAGCCGAATATTCTGCTGTTAGAGAAAAACTATAAAGCACTATCAGGGGCTAATTTACACAGTTTTTCAAGGCCGGGATTTGAATCAGCTAATCTTAAATTGGCAAGCAATGACCTAAATGATATTTTACGGCCAGAGCAGTATCAAATGATCGATGCAACTCAGAGAATAAAACTACCAGAACAGTATTCAACTGAAGCAGGGAAGTATCTGAACTTAGTTGAACTGGAACATAAAGCACTAGCAAAACAGCTAATGACAGGTGTAAACCCTGCTAAAGTCTGGTGGGAGAAGCACCCGCATTGGTGCGGTGAAGTACAACGACAACAACGCTTTCGTAGCTCACAACCAGATGAAGCCTATTATCTTTGTCTATCTGATGAGAATTCTAAACCTGAATGGAAGTGGAAGTGGAAAAATGAAAATGTTTATCCACCTAAGTTTGGAGATGGCAGTATAAATATAAAATTTGATAGGACAGAAAAACTGGCTGAAGGTAATAACTTTTGGTTAGATTTAAGTGCCGAGACGGTTTATGCTGAACTTGCAAAGAGTTTGAATCTGAAATTAGCAGATGTGAGCCGTATTTTTGGAGAGGTTCGACTAATTGAATATAGCCATCAACAGCAAGAGTATCTATACAACCCAAATTTTGGTTTGTATAATGAGATGTAAAACAAGCCTGATTTAGACATGGACAAAAAAAGAGAAATAATAAACAAAGTGGACATTTCACAATTACTAAGCAACTTTGTGATATTCCAAACTGATAGTGGAAAGGTCAATATTGAAGTCTATTTTCAGGATGAAACAATTTGGCTAACCCAAAAATCAATAGCAGAGCTTTATGAAAAAGGACGTTCAACTATTTCTGAGCATCTGAAAAAAATATTTAACGATGAAGAATTAAACGAAAGAGTGGTATGTCGGAATTTCCGACATACCACTCAGCATGGTGCTATAAAAAAGAAAGAGCAGGTTAAAGATGTAAAACACTATAATTTAAAAGTAATCACCGCAGTTGGCTACCGTGTAAACTCTCATCGAGCCATTGAATTTAGAAAATGGGCAACTGAAATACTGCACGAATACATCATCAAAGGTTTTGCAATGGATGATGAACGATTAAAGCAGATAAAACATTTCGGGAAAGATTATTTTGATGAGATGCTTGAACGAATCAGAGAAATTCGTTTGAGTGAACGCAGAATCTATCAAAAAATTACAGATATTTACATGCTTTCTGCAGACTACGACAGCAAGGCAGATGTTACTACACAATTTTTTGCGACTGTACAAAATAAACTGCACTGGGCAATTACAGGAAAAACAGCAGCAGAAATAATTTATACAGAAGCAGATGCAAAAAAAATATATATGGGTTTAAAAACATGGAAACAAGCACCAACTGGGAAAATCCTTAAAAGTGATGTTGCACTTGCCAAAAACTATCTGAATGAAAAACATTTAAATAGCCTGAACAGAATCGTGACATCTTACCTTGATCTGGCTGAGAGTAGAGCCAGAAACAGGCAAGTGATGAATATGCAAGATTGGGATAAGTTCCTGGTGCAGTTTTTAGAGCTGACTGATCATCCAATCCTAAAAGATTTAGGTAAAATATCAATGCTAGAGGCAAAGCTAAAAGCAGAAAGTGAATTTGAGCAATACAGGGTTATTCAAGATAAAAATTACATTTCGGATTTTGATAATGTGATTCAATTACTATTACCTGAAGACAAGAGCATTGAGTAGTTTTACAGAATCAGGAAAAATTACCAATGCATAGACTTTGGAAAAATTTAAGTGAAGGAGCAACAAGATGAGTGAAGTGGTAAATAAACCTGAGTTTACAACTTGGACAGAGGTGATTCTAGATTTTTTTGAAAATCGAGTAGGCTCCTCTGCTCTGTATAAAGCTAGAAAGTATATTGAAAAAAAAGAACAAGATATAAAGAAAGAGAAAGAATCAAAAAAACTTCAGAAAGCTATTGATGCTAAAGAAAAAAAAGAGCAAGAATTACATCAGTTAAGGGGCGCTGCACCTTATACAGAGATAAGAGATTGGATAGAGAAGGAAAGCAAGAAAAAGATCGTCGTTGGCAGGCGAATTATTAATGCAACACATGTTCTGAAATTTACACATGGCTCTTCAGAGTCGGCAGGACTACTACTAAAGATAAAATCTGATGATCTGTTGCTAACAACAGCCTCCTTAAAAAAAGAGTTAACTTTAGATTTGGCGCATAATAATGGAGCATTAATAACAGTCTCCAGATTTTTAGCACTCTCTTTTAATAATGAACGAATCATCGATAAAATATTACGAAGAGAATTCGACTTCTTTGCCCCATTTTGTAAAAACGAGACTCAAAAAGATAGTTGGGAAAATGGGTTTAGTAACCTAGTAGAGGAGAGAGTAGATAAGACAGCAGATAAAGCAAAACAGCTCTATTTTCCTATTGCTAAAAACGTTTATCAGATCATAATCCTTCTGTTCCCTTCGTCACTGGCAAACGAGATAGATTCTGTTGTTACTGATATAAAGTTTGGAAATCAGAGAGAGATCAATAAGTTAAGTGTTACGGGTAAAGATGACTCAGAAAAGCGACCCAAATTTCACCAGCAGCACTCTCTAAATTTTCCTAACCTTGGTTCAATGAGTTTTGGCGGAGAGCATCCTAAAAATATCTCTATGCTTAATGCAGATCGTGGTGGTAAAAGTTATCTCTTCTCAACCAAGCCTCCAACATGGCAAACACAGCTTAAACCACCAATCTTTAAAAAATCATTATTTGATAACTTTTGCAGTGCAGAGATAAGAGAAGATATCAACTATCTGCAGGAGTTTGTTCGCCGTTTTGAGCAGATATCTTTGAGTATTAAAAACCCTGAGAGACTCAAATGGATTAATGCTTGGCTGGATAACATTATTGATGAACTATTTTTTCAGATCTCAACCATTCAAAACCTACCAGCTGGCTGGTCAGTTTCAGAAGATATCCGTCTCAAAGAAGCGCATCAATTCCTCCTTGATCCTTACCGCATTGATGATGAGTTTCAAGTACAACGCAAAGCAACTGATTGGCAAGCGATTATCTGTAGTGATTTTGCCCGTTGGCTCAATCGTCAATTAATCGGTAAGGAAAAACAATTCACTCCCCAAGAAGTGCATACCACACTATGGAAACAGCGATTGGAACAACCGCTAAGAGAACAAATGCAGTTAATCGAGATTGAGAGAAAATTGTATCCAAAGGAGGAGTTATGACGCAATTTATTTTGATCAAACGAATCAAGGTGCAAAATGCCAATGCGATTGCAGGTTTTACTTGGGGCTTCCCTGCTATCACCCATTTTTTAGGTTTCACCCATAATCTAAGTAGAAAACTGTCAGAGAGCGAAAAGTTCAGTGATATTAACTTCACAGGATGTGGTGTGATTGCCCATAAGCATCATGTTCACAACTATCAGAATTATGGAGTTGAATTTACCCAGAGCCGAAATCCGCCTTACTTAAGCTCTCATTCTAAGGTGGAAACACCACCAATTATTGAAGAGGGAAAAATGAATATGACGGTCTCTTTGTTATTGGGTTATGAGGGTAATCTCGGCAACCGTATCGGGCTTTTTTATCAATGGCTAGAAAATAGCTGTTATCTCCAACGCCTTGCTGGCGGCACCATTCTTAATATAGCCACGATTGAGGCTTATACCCTAAGTGAAGATAGAGAGGTAAGGTCTATTACCAGAGAGTTGCTACCAGGCTTTATATTGCTGGATCGTTCAGCTGCACTAGCTGATCACTATCAATCACTACAACAGAAAAATCTTGATGTCGAGCTGCTAGATACGTGGCTGGATTTTTCTGCCATCAAACAACAGGCCCGTCCGAAATCTAACCTCATCAGCAAACACCTTACGCAATTAGCAACAGAGCAAGCTCAATTGCTTGAGCTTTGGGTTCAGCACCTAACGACTCCCTACCAACATGGTAAGATTCACTATGACTTGCAAACGTATTTTTCAGAACTGGCAGATCAAAAGCAAACATCCCTTAAAGCACTCCTGCAACAATGGGAGAACTACTGTAATCCTACCGAAAATACTGAAGCAGATTGGGAGTACCTGAAAAAACCGGCAAAAGGATATCTGGTGCCAATTATGATCGGCTATAAAGCTATCTCAAAAGTATATGAAAATAGTGAGGTTGCCAATACTCGCGATAATGAGACCGATGTCTGTTTTGTTGAGTCAGTGCATAGTATCGGTGAATGGAGTAGTGTTCATCGAATTAAAAATGTGGAGGGACTTAGTTCTTGTCTGTGGAATTACCACTATGAAGATGAGTGGTATCTTTGTAAGCAGGATATGTCGAAATCGACAAATGATCCTGAAGAAAGAGAAATTATCATTGAAAAACCCGATGATGATTTTTCTTAATATAACTACTAACTAAGGAGCAAATTATGAGTAATAAACAAGAAACAATTCAATTACCAAGTATGCTTTCATTTGAGCGAAAACTTGAAACTTCCGATGCGCTTATGTACTCCGGAAGTTGGGGTGATATTGAAAAAGCTGATGCCTGGGCATTTATTCCTATCACCAAACGCTATAACCGATCAACACAAAGTGCATATGCCCTTGAAGATGGTGATGTAAAGAAAACCTCACCAAATCCGGTCGCATCCAACAGTGATGATGCTAATTTGCCGATCGATAAAGATACCTTAAAAGTTACTTTTTCTTTAAGAGTAATTGGTGATCTTGGTCGTCCATTTGCTTGCAATTCTACTGTTTTTGAAAAAGCTATTAAAGAAAAAGTGAAGATATTTATAGGAAAAGATGGTGAAGGATTAAACACGCTGGCTTTTCGCTATGCCTACAATATTGCTAATGGACGATTTTTGTGGCGTAACCGTGTATGTGCAGAAAATATTAAGGTATATGTGGAGTATGATCAAGAAAAGAGCACATTTTATCCTTATGATTTTCATCTAAAAGACTTTGATAAGAATAGCAGTAATGATGATTTAATAAAGTTAGCACAATTTATCCAAAAAGGGCTAACTTGTGAAAACGATTTTGTATTTATCAAAATTAATGCCTTTGTTAAATTGGGCAATGGGCAACATATTTTTCCATCAGAAGAGATGAATATGAATGAGAAAGGTAAAACTTTGTTCCAACTTGACAACTGTGCCGCAATCCATAATGTCAAGATTGGAAATGCCTTGAGAACAATTGATGATTGGTATGGAGATACTATGCTGATAAAAGATGATCAGGATGAAAAAAAAGCACTAACTATCTCTATTGAGTATTCTGAAAAACCACCAATTGCAATTGAACCTTATGGTGCTGTCACACAGAGAGGAGCAGCATATAGAGACAAAGATATTGATCTATATACACTGATGCTTGCTTGGGTGAACGGAAACGAAATTACTGATGATAATAAAAATTATGTTGTCGCCAACCTCATTCGTGGTGGAGTATATAGTCGCAAGAAATAACAAAAAGGAGTAGCATGAAATTCTACACAGAAATATCTCTCATTCCTTGTACAGAAATTGCCCTTGGTTTCCTCTGGGAAAAGGTTTTTCAGCAAGTGCATTTAGCATTTGCTGAAAACAAAACTGTAAATGGCACTTCCGAAGTTGGAGTTTCTTTTCCGGAATATGCTGCTAAACCTGAAAAGAATCATTTTCCGCTGGGGTCAAAACTGCGTTTGTTTGCTCAAACAGAAAAACAACTTCTGCGGTTTAACATCGAAAAATGGCTCAACCGTCTGACCGACTACTCACACTGTACTTCTATTAGAGAAGTGCCGGAAAGAGTGGAACTGTACGCTGTTTTCTCGCGAAAACAGTTTCACACCAATCCCCTTCGTCTTGCCAGGAGACGTGCTAAAAGGACAGAGGAGTCTCTGGAGCAAGCAATAGAGTATTATTCAAGCTTCAAAGATAAAGAAACAAAACTACCATTTATCAACATGGTTAGTCTTTCTTCCGAGCAAAAAAATAGATTCCGGCTTTTTGTGGAAAGGGAGCTTGTGAATACACCCTCCGAAGGAGTCTTTAATTGTTACGGTTTAAGTTGCAACGATTCTGGAAAATCCGCCACCGTCCCATGGTTTTAATTCTGCTTCCAGCTTAAGTCTTACTTTAAAATGGAGTGGTTAAATTAATCGTATTCATGTCAAATAATTTTTCAACAAAGCAAAATTCAAAAAATGATTACCGAAAAACATTGGAATATTCAACCTGACAAAGAAAAAGCTTTGATGTTGGCACAGCGTGAAATTGCTGTTTTTGTGCTTTATGCGCTCTTGCCTTGACCTGCGTCTTATTAATAATATGAACACTTAATAATGACTTATTTGAGGTTTCCTTCTTTCTTAATTCCCATTTTGACCTATATTTTTTATCGTCTATAAAAACTTTATCATATCAACAACTTGCGATTATATAAAAAATGATTGGTCTCAGCATGTTTTTCCACACTAAATTATTGTTTTAACAGTTCTTTAAGCGAAAGAACTCGTGTTCACTGCCGAATAGGCAGCTTAGAAATGTAGTCGTTGCTGAGACTGCCACGCAGGGCGGTTCACTGCCGAATAGGCAGCTTAGAAAGACCTGAGATCGACAACTTCGTAAGGTAAACCGTTCACTGCCGAATAGGCAGCTTAGAAATTTGGTTTACGCACGTTCGAAGGCGTATACCAGTTCACTGCCGAATAGGCAGCTTAGAAACGTTCCAGGTGGTCCGTAAAGGATGAAGTTGGAAGGTAGTTTGGTAAGGTTTACTCCTTTAGAATTCTTTCTTTTTTCTTCGTCAATAAGTATATCTTTTTCAAGAAATTCATATTTATTAAAAACATTCTTATAAATTTGTGTTAATTCTTCGAATATTATGGCAAAGTCATTTATTGAATTTTCATCTATATTTTTTTTATAACTTAAGATTCGTTCATTATCATCATCATCATAATCCCTGTTAAAATTAGGATGATTTCTCATTTCTATTTTTTGAAACTCTTGACTTATATAATCATATATTTCAATTAATTTTTCTTTTTTTATTGGCTGTTTTCTGTGAGTTTTATTATTTCTGTTATCGTGGATACCTATGGATATTATAAAATCATTTTCAGGTGGTCTCATAGATAGATATATTATCAACAAGCATTTATCCTGATCAACAATATGTTCTGGTTTAAAAAACCTCCAATTATATTTGATATAAGGATTGGTATTGTTCCCCTTGGGTCTAAATGATGATCTTTTTGCATCTTTACCATAATCCCATCCATCAATTTTATCAATAATACCATCTATAAACTCTGAAAATTTTTTATTTATTTCTTTAGCCACTTCATCTTTCTTTTTTCTTTCATCAACTTTTAAGTCTTTTGTCGGTTTTCCAGCAATAGTTTTAGCTATTTCCAGCATATTTTCTATTTTTATATTTTTCATATTCTTTTCTCTAATTATTAGTTATTTAATCAAATTCATCAACACTTCAAATCTCAAACCGAACATCCAATTCTTCCCCTTCTTCGCAATCAATAACACCAAAA
>JACKQG010000052.1_pt1 | contig 154082 bp, 119 predicted proteins | sample 8237621 | NCBI WGS metagenome assembly JACKQG01 (sample SAMN15677084, study PRJNA649215) | marine metagenome | biome: marine; feature: Black Sea; material: saline water; isolation source: suspended particulate matter (SPM) from the Black Sea western gyre | collected 2013-06-09/2013-06-10...
CTATGTCAGTATTAGTTGGAAAAAAAGCCCCATTATTCGAAGCCAATGCCGTTGTTAACGGTGGTGAATTTGTAGAGAAATTTTCGCTCGAACAATTTATTGGAAAGAAGCATGTAATTTTCTTTTTCTATCCTTTAGATTTTACTTTCGTTTGCCCAACAGAAATAATCGCCTTCCAGGAAAAGATGGATGAATTTGACAAGCGAAATGTTGCCGTTGTGGGATGTTCGGTTGATTCACAGTTCTCTCACTGGGCGTGGTTAAATACCGAAAAAAATGATGGTGGTATTAAAGGAGTTAGTTACCCTTTGGTATCCGATCTTTCTAAAACGATTTCTGAGAATTATGATGTACTCGCCGGATCGTATGATTATAATGACGATGGCGAAAGTGTTTTCAGCGGTGAGCCCGTAGCATATAGAGGTTTATTTTTAATCGACAAACAAGGTGTTGTACGTCACCAGGTAGTTAACGATTTACCTCTGGGCCGCAGCATTAATGAAGCCTTACGTATTGTGGATGCTCTCCAGTTTTTTGAAGAAAATGGTGAAGTGTGCCCTGCCGACTGGAAACCGGGAGATGATGCAATGGTTGCCAGTGCCGCCGGTGTTGCAAAATACCTGAGCGATCATTAAAGCTCAAACCACTCATCAATTTTATTCTGAATATTCTGCGTGGCTTTTTTGTACGTAAATTCGTTTGTATGTTGGTTATAATCGTAATCTTTTCCCCATACAACATGGTTTTCAACAATATCATTAAGCGAGGATATTATAAAGTCAAGTTCAGCATCGGTCATGGTAGGATGAAGCGAAACCCTTACAAAACCAGGCTTAATTGATAAATCGCCGCTGTTTATTCGTTCAACAATACGATGCGATTCTTCAGGCGTAACGTTAAGCAAAAAATGCCCGTAAGTTCCGGCACATGCACATCCACCCCTTACCTGAATTCCATATCTGTCGTTCAGTAATTTCACAATCAGATTAAAATGTATATTCAGAAACCAAAATGAGAATACCCCAAGACGATCAGTAATATTTTCTGCCAATATATGTATGCCATTTATTTTTGAAAAGCCATTAAATGCTCTTTTCACTAATTCTTCTTCGCGTTGGGCAATTAATCCGGTATCCATCTGTTCTTTTACTTTAATCGCCATCGCGGTTCTTATCGCCTGAAGGAAACCAGGTGTACCACCATCTTCACGCAGCTCAATATCATCAAAGTATTTATGTCCACCCCAGGGATCAGTCCATTCAACAGTTCCTCCACCCGGATTATCCGGAACCTCTTTATTATATATGTTTTTGCTAAAAACCAGTACACCTGAACTTCCGGGTCCACCCAAAAATTTATGGGGAGAAAAGAAGATGGCATCTAAGCTTTGCAACGGGTTGGCCGGGTGCATATTAATATCCACATAGGGTGCCGATCCGGCAAAATCTACCATTGCCAAACCTCCATTCCTGTGCATAATTTCGGCCATTTCATAATAAGGAGGAATAACTCCTGTTACATTTGAACCACCAGTAAATGACCCTATTTTTAATTTATGATCCTTATGTATTTCCAACTGTCGTATAAGCTCATCTTTACTTACTTTGTTTTCAGCATCAGGCTCCAAAACAACAACCTTAGCCACAGTTTCAAGCCAAGAAGTATGATTAGAGTGATGCTCCATATGGGTTATAAATACAACCGGCACTTCTTCTCTGGGAACGCATTGTTTTTCAACTGTAAACATAGCGCAGTTTCGCAAACCCATTATCCGCTGTAGTTTGTTAATAACCGCAGTCATTCCGGAACCGGCAGTTATAATAACATCATTTTTATTTGCACCTGCATGTTCTTTAATTTTTTTAAGAGCTGCATGATATGCATTGGTCATCATGGTGCCGGTTTCAGTGGTTTCGGTATGCGTGTTGCCTATGTAGGGACCAATAATATTTGTCATTTTTTCCTCGATAGGCCTATAGAGACGACCGCTGGCTATCCAGTCGGCATAAATCATTTTCTTAATTCCATATGGTGTTTCAAACTCCATGTCATCACCAATTATGTTCTTTCTGAATCTCGAAAAATGTTCTTCCAGTTTATTCATAGTCGATTTGGTTTTTTATGCTACTCACTTGTATGAAGCGAAATTATGAATAATTGATAAATCAGTATCCGTATTTTAACTCAACTGTTGATATTGATCATCAAAATAACAAATATTCAATAAGTTAATTCCTGATTTACTTACTAAAAAACATCCCTTGTATTTCATTTCCGAGTTTGACAATTCAATTTCAAGGTTCTTTGGTTAGAACTTTCTGGAATAATGAATCAGATGTAATCTTTTTTGTTGTATATTTCTCAGTTCAAAAATACTAATATTATGCTTAACAACTTGATCCTCGACAATGTACTGTTTCTTGACATTGAAACTGTTTCTCAGGTGCCTGATTTTAATGATCTTGACGATAAATTCAAACTTTTGTGGGAAAAAAAAGCAGAGTTATTAAAACGGAATAAACCTGATACCACGGCTGATAAACTTTACGCGAGCGCAGGTATTTATGCTGAATTCGGAAAGATTGTTTGCATCTCATGTGGTTATACAAATGGAAAAGAGTTTAGGATAAAATCCTACTACGGTGATGATGAAAAAATATTATTAGAAGAATTTGCGGAGCTTCTTGATAAGCACTATAATAATAATTACAATCTTCTATGTGCCCATAATGGGAAGGAATTTGATTTTCCATATATTGCACGCCGTATGCTTGTTAAAGGCATTAAACTGCCAGATATATTAAATCTTGCAGGTAAGAAACCATGGGAAGTTAAGCATTTAGATACAATGGAGCTATGGAAATTTGGTGATTACAAGCATTATACTTCGCTCGAACTATTAGCTGCATTATTTAATATTCCAACACCAAAAGATGATATTGATGGATCAATGGTTGGTCATGTTTATTGGGTTGAGAAGGATCTGGACCGTATTGTAACCTATTGCCAAAAAGATGTTGTTACAATTGCTCAGCTTTTAAGAAAATATCTTGGCTTAAAATTAATTTCAGATGAAAATATTGTTGCTATTTAGTAAATAAATATGTTAGAATTTGAGTTAAATATCATGTGTTAAAAGTTTTATATAAAGTCAAAAATAGTTATTAACACTTTATTAACTGTCTTCCAATATTTGTAATTTTGGTCACATGGAAGATGCCAAAAAAGATACTCGAAAAGCAAGCTTATCTAAAAGCGTAAATATTTCTGCTCAGCAGATGGCCGAGCATGGCAAGGTTCAACCTCAGGCTATTGACCTCGAGGAGGCTGTGCTAGGGGCTATGATGCTTGAAAAGGATGCTGTAAGTGCTGTTATCGACATTCTTTCTCCGGCTGTTTTTTATAAGGATAGTCATAAAAAAATAATGGGGGCTATTGCAAGATTATTTACAAAATCGGAGCCTGTTGATATACTTACAGTAACCAACGAACTGAAAAGCACAGGAGAGCTTGAAATGGTGGGCGGTCCTTATTACATTACCATGCTTACCAGTCGTATTGCATCTTCTGCAAATGTTGAGTATCATGCAAGGATAATCCTACAAAAGCATATTCAACGCGAATTAATACGAATATCTTCTGAAATAATTAAAAACGCTTTTGAAGATACAACAGATGTTTTTGATTTGCTTGATAAAGCAGAGCGTAACCTGTTTGCAGTTTCTGAGTCGAACCTGAGACGAAATTTTGAAGACATGCCTTCATTAATAAAGCAGGCAATTATAGATATTGAGAGTGCCAGGAATTCACCTGAACATATGCGGGGAGTACCATCGGGATATATTGATCTTGATAGAATTACTTCAGGATGGCAAAAGTCGGACCTTATTATACTTGCCGCCCGCCCTTCAATGGGTAAAACGGCTTTCGCCTTAAATATGGCGCGAAATGTAGCTGTTGATTTCAAAAAACCTATTGCGTTCTTTTCATTGGAAATGTCATCTGTTCAGCTTGTTACAAGGTTAATATCAAGTGAAACAGAATTAAAATCTGATAAACTTAAAAGGGGTGATCTTGCAGGTCATGAATGGCAACAATTAACGGATAAAGTTTCGAATTTGGTTGATGCTAAAATGTTTATTGACGACACTCCTGCTCTCTCGGTTTTTGAATTAAGGGCAAAATGCCGTAGATTAAAGCAACAGCATGATATACAAATGGTATTTATTGATTATCTGCAGTTAATGAGTGGAGGAATTGATAATAAAGGTAACCGTGAACAAGAGATTAGCCAGATATCAAGATCGCTCAAAGCCTTGGCAAAAGAACTTGACGTACCAATTCTTGCATTATCACAATTAAGTCGTGCTGTTGAAACCAGACCTGGTCAGGCTAAGCGACCAATTTTATCTGACTTGCGCGAGTCGGGCGCGATTGAACAGGATGCCGACCTTGTACTGTTTATTTACAGAGCAGAATATTATAAAATAGATGTATTCGAAGATGGATCACCAACTCAGGGTGTATCGGAAATTATTATTGCCAAGCATCGTAACGGCGCTGTTGGCGATTTGAAACTTCGGTTTATAGCCGACTTTGCCAGATTTGACGACTACTCAAAGAGCGGGCAAGGTTATACAGCTGAGGATGTTAGTGCCGGAATAAAAAACTTCTCATCAAAAATGAATTCCATGACTGAAGATGAGCAAGATCCATTTTAGTTTATCCATTTAAAATAAATTATAAAACTTTTAAGTATGAAATCTAAAATTCAAATTACAATATGGACATTGATAAGTCTGCTACTATTAAACATTTCAAGTACATATGCCCAAAAAAGTATAGAGTTAAAGTATAATCTTAACGCTGGCGACAAATACATGTTTGTTACAGATATTGAACAGGATATTACTTTTGAAGCTATGGGAAATACAACTACTTTAGAGCAGTTGATGTCTTTTCAAATGACTTCACTTGTAAATAAAATTGAAGTAGATGAAATCTTTATGGAATTTATCTTTGATAGGATTAAAATGAACCAGAAGATATTTGGAATGGAATTAAACTACGATTCAGATGATTCATCAACATTTACATCTGGAATGGGAGCCAAAATAGGAGAGGAGTTTAACAAAATTATTGGTGCATCAGTAAAAGTAGTTATGGATGATAACGGTAATATTAAAGATATGGATTTAAGCAGTATAACCGATAACAGCGATTTAACAAATAATTTAAGTTCGGGAAATACATATGCAGTTTATCCTGAAGGAAAAGTGAAGGTTGGTGAAAGTTGGGCAACAGATATCAAGCCGCTTGAAAACAGCGAGATGAAGGTGCATATGAACTATACATTATTAAAAATAGCACGCAATCATGCTACTATTGGGGTTGATGGAACTTTAACTGCTAATGAAGTTGCCGGAAAGGAAATTAGTTTAAACGGAACAACTTCAGGTGAGATGATAGTTGATAGAAAAACCGGCATTCTTATTAGCTCAAGTATTGATATGGAAATTGACATGGAAATGGAAGAGGGTGGTAATAAAATTCCGGCAACAATTATGAGCACTGCTGTAACAACCGTTAAAAAGGTAGAATAATCTGAGGTTGATATCTAAAGGTTTAGAATATATTGAAGGGATATGTTTCGCATTGGCTCAGCTTTTAGCGGCCTTAATGAATACATCTTGTTTAGCATGTTAGTTGAAATTAAAGAAATTTTATGCCTTATACCTATTTTATATCCAATTCGGCCATCAATAACTACATTACCATTATTATGTGTTTCATAATATTTTCGGTATAAAATTGGCTGGGTAGTGCCTCCCGAAGCAACGGTAGCATCCTCAAAATCAAAAATTGCTTTATCAAGATTCTCCATTTTACTGAAATATTTAAGACTAAACCCAGCAGAAAACCTAAAGTAATTTAACTCAATGTCCAATTTAAGCGTATGCAGAAACCGATATTTTAATATGTTCCGGCTGGGGTTAACACTAGTAGTTTTGTATGAGAAATCCTTACTGCCACCCGGGTTGTAATCCTTGGCAAACACATAGCTAGGTTGTAAAGTAACAGGGAGTATATAGGTATATCCAAACAAAGTGTTGAACGTAAAATTATCCGTAACTTTTGCTTGCCCTGTAAGTGATATATCGATACCTGTAACTTTTGATTTTCCGGTGTTAACAAATTTGAACCCCGCAATTGCAAATGAATAAGTTGAATCCCAAAATCCAAAAAGATATTCAATAGTGTTACTATACTCCTGATAAAATAATGCAACATCAAAATAGCCATAATAATTTACAAACTTAAAACCTTGCTTCACACCAATTTCAGAATTCCAGCTTGTTTCGGGGATGAGCTCCGGATTATCAAACACACCAAAACTACCAACGGTTGTTTTAATGTACCTTTCAGTGATAGTAGGAAAGCGATAACCCTGACCCACTGAAGCCCTTAGATATGTTTCCTGACCTAATTTAAGCGATGCTCCAACTCTAATAATAGGTTTGCTATCGCGGATTGTATCGTTAATCTGATAGTTTTCAAGTCGTGCACCAGCAGATATATTCAATATAGTTCCAAACTTTTTTTCAACTTCCATAAATACTGACGTGTTCCATAAATAATTTGAGGGTGATCCCGAAGCTTCATAGAGGTGTGCATACGAATAGGTATATTGATTAGTAGCACCAATTATAAAATCGAGATTGCCCAAATTTTTAAAACTTTTACCAAATTGATAGTTATTGTAAACAAAAAGTGATTGAGTTGATTGATTGTTATTTGCGTCATTATTAGAAAACATGATTCTTGAAGTAAACTCATGCTTAATACCCATTCCGGAATAAAAATTTACAAACGGATCCAAATAGAATGTAGTGTTGTTTGATAATAGCACCGCCCCTGGATATGCTCTGTAGAAATTAGATGTATCATCTAACCATGCAAAAACAGTACTCGACTTATGATACATAATATTTCCGTTCACCCCGAAATCCAGTCCTTTAATTTTTTTGGAACGATGCCTCAGGTTAAAATTTAACCGTGCTTTACGGTTTGCCATTTCATCATCAGTAATTGGCACAGTATCAACAACAAAAGGACCCGTAACGGGTGCACCTAAATAGCTGCTGTTTGCCGAAAACATTCCACCAATAACAAGGTCGGTTTGCCCATTTCCAAGTTGTTGTGAATGTAGAAAACTGGCTCCAGTGTTATAATTTATACCATTCCACCATTTTAATGCAGGCGATCGTGGTGATGAGTTAAAACCTCCAAAAATTTTAATTTTTGTTTCTGGCTGAATACCTGGATAATTAGTTCGAATATAGATGGCACCGCTTAACGCAGATGCACCGGAAAGTACTGAAGAAGCTCCCTTTACTACTTCAATTTGTTTTATGTTCTCCACAGGTATCAGCGACCAGTTTGTTTTACCGGCATCTCCTGAAGTTACTGGCAGGTTGTCGATAAAAACAGCTACTTTACTGCCTACACCAAAGGTAAACCCACTGCCCCCTCTTATTTGGGGCTCTTCATCAAGGATGGTCAAGCCAGGAACCATGTTGAGAATTGTTTCGACAGACTCTGTGTTTCTGACCTCAATAAGTCGGGAACTCATGATTTCAATAGAAACCGTCTGGTTTTCAACACTCTTATCGAATTTGCCTGCCCGCACAATAATCTCATCAAAATCGGTACTAAAAGGAATCATCTCCATGTTAATATGAGTTGTGCTATCTGATGATACGTTAATTTGAAATGATTGTGTCTTCATTCCTGTATACGATACAGAAAAAACATAAGTTCCGGGAGGTACCGTTAGCGAAAAGTAACCGTTAAAATCACTAACTGTTCCCAGGGACATATCTTTTTTAAGATAGACATTTGCCCCAATAAGGGACCCAGATGTTTCTTTATCAGTGATTCGACCTGAGAAAATCCCATTATTTTGACTTGTGGCATTACTTAAGAAACTAATACATAGTAACACAAACAAAAATTTGTGTACATGGATTAACCTGGATATTTTGAGACCTTTGTAGTACCCCTCTTTCTGCCCGTCCGCCAGTCGGGTGTTATACCGGGTGAATGCATAGAATCTCATAATGTGTATGTTTTCAGGCTGATTAGATTCGTCGCTTTGTCCAGAATGACAACATTCTCTTGGTTTTGCAAAGGCCTCATTTTGCTATTCATATTAGTTGGGAATATATGGCTGTGATTTCAACTGTGAACCTGAAATTAATATATGCTAATTAATCAGCACTTTTTTCGTAAATGTTTTTCTCGGGTTAACGGCTATAACTATGTATAAACCAGATTGAAATTCACTTATGTTAATTGAATTGTTTTCTCCTGCATTGATTTGTTTCGTTAGAATTATACGTCCGTTAACATCAATTAGTTTAAACTCGTAAAGTTCATTATTGTTACTTTCAATTATAAAATCTAAATTATTGTTCACAATCCTTACTTTGAATTGATTTTCAGATAATTCAGCTACAGAATTTTCGTTATAGATAAATTCCAAATCATCGAAAAGAGCTGTGCTTCCAATTACCGCCTGAGTTCCGTTACCGGATGTTAATACCGAAAGATAATATTCGGGATTGTTATTTGAGGAGTATATAAATGGTGCCGAAAACCTTGTCCATTGAGTTATTTCTTCAGAAGGTAATTCATAATATGCCATTGCAATATGGTTTGTTTCGTCACCTGGTAATTGGGCGTATCCAGTGTGTAAAAGAAATTTTACTGTTCCAAAGTCGCTTCCCGAGGGGTTACATTTAAACCAACCAGCAACACTATCAGGTCTTTCAGTTAATGTGCTATGCCACCGTTCGTCATATAGATCCGTAAAAACGTAGCTGGAATCTGCCGGCAATTGAGTATGAACCCGCCCATTAGTTATCATTCCGGTGGCTATTACTAAACTGCCTACATTGAACAAGCCTAATGAGTAAGCGCCTGAGTGTGCATCATTGCTTTGCTCCCAAACAACCGGTGCTAAATTATTATAAAATATATCATCAGATGTTTTAATCGAACTCCAGTTTGTAGGCTCATCAACAACTGTTCCTGCATCCTCCCACTCTTCAAATCCCGGATTTTGAATTTGTTGTTGGCAAAATAAACTGTTTACTACTATTAAGGTTGTAAATAATGCTAAAGTAGTTGCTTTCATATGCGCTGTATTATATTTTGGTTGTAAATGTAACAAAAAAACGAGAAAAGCGATTTTGCAAAAAAACTACTGGTATTTAATTCTTGGTTGATAATCATCCAACGATCAACAAATCAGGTATTGGTGAGGAATGCAGATTGCTTACTAAATAAACTAATTTCTGCAAGCAACGCTCTGAATTTCCAAAGATGATTACTTATTTCCACCAAAATTAAACGTTGCCGAAAGGTAAATGTTTAAACCAAAATAGTAAACATCCATTTTGTTTTCAAGGGGTCCTTGAAGCACTCTTCGATCTGCAGAACTGTATTCAACCGGGTTAGAAAAATTTGCGATTTGTTTTTGATTTTTGTCAAAGCCAAACGAAAGTTCGCCTCCTGCAACCAATAGATATTTATGCAAAAAATAAAACTGAACCCCCCCGTTATAATGATAGATATTTATGTCGGCTGTATTAACTTTGTTATATTTGGAATACTCCTTATAATCAGCATTGTTTATATTATTGAAATCGGTTCTGAAACCAGTTAAAAACATAAGGTTTTTATTTAATTGCCACCTGTACCCAACAGCAACATTTAAAACAGGTTTAGCAACATCGGCAATGGATAGCCAATCTTTGTTTTGGAGACTATTATAAATTATGTTCGATGTAATATTATCATTTATGGGTGCATCAATCAATTTATAAGGACTAATACCCGAGAAATACTCCATAGTGAAATAGAGCCTGTTTTCAGCTTTATTTACTTCATATATAAACCCAAATGAAACCGAAAAAGGAAATTTGACTCTTGTGGTTATTTCACCCTGAGTTTGTCCGTTTACAATAACATATCCGGGCATAAACTCGTTATTGTTGGGATTTGTAACATTAGTCAATCTCTGCTCACGATATGCTTCCTTTCCAACAGAAAACAATGATAATGATTGTGATGTAAAATTTAAACCGAATCTCCATTTTTCAACCACGTATGAAAACCCTAGTTTGGCAATCAATCTGTAATCCACAAATTTAAATGATTCAATATATGATCCTTCCGTAACGGGTGCTGGGTTAGGAATCCCATCAACCCATAAAGTATCAGTAGGTGAAAAAGCTATGGCAGATGTTGATGTTTTGTATGCTATATGAGTGGTTGAAAGAAAAATGCTTGAGCCTATTTTAAATCTTTCTGATACATCATATGAACCTGCCAAACCAAACCAGTTATCAGAATATTCCAGAAAATAGGTGAAAGCAACATTGTAATTTTCGGGGCCTGGACTACTACTTAGTACATCTATATTCCTCGAATCGTAATAATTAATATCAAAACGGTCTTTCATTCGCGTTATCGCCGAAAATGCAAAAGCGAATTTACTGTCCTTAGGTCGATAACTGTAAGATAAAAATTGAGGCTGAACGTTAAAACTAACATTGGAAATGTTTATGCCTGCGCCAAGTGCATTTTTAAAATAATAAACACCCCATGTGAATAATGAAGCCGCAAATGAAAGGTTTGAGCCGTTTTTTATTTCGGAAATTGTGGAGGGATTAAAATAAATTGATGTATTTCCACCATCACCTGCAACTACGGCACCTGATAGCAACGATGATTGTGAATTGAAATTAAGCGCCCAGTAATGATTCATTAACTGGCCATTTGAAACTGTACTGGTTATAACTCCAACTAATAATATTAATATTTTCAAATATTTTGAATACGCTTTCATCTTTAAAAATTAATGAACAAATCAGTTATTCAATACCTGAAAAATATTTCATGAATTGAACCCGTTCATAAGCCGCAGGGTTATTTGATTGTTTAAAGCTCATTTTACCTCTAAACTGTTCAATTGTATCAAAATTCTTTTCAGACATCCAATTGTTAATTTCTCTAAGCATTATCGGTATTTCTTTAAATCCTTTCTTGTAAAGAACCGAAGCAATTTGAACGGTTGTTGCTCCAGCCAGGAGCTGTTTAATAACAGCTTTTCCATCATGTACCCCTGTTGACGCAGCAATATCGCATTTTATATTTGCGCTTAGCATTGCCACCCACCTTAGCGATTGAGCCAAATCGGATGGAGTACTGAAAATATTTGAAGATTTTATCTCAAAATTGTTAATGTCGATATCGGGAGAGAAAAAGCGGTTAAACAAAACCAGACTTTTAATGCTTGTCCATGATAGCATTTCCATTGTTTTTGCCAACCCCGAAAAATAATAACTTAATTTTAAAGCAACCGGTATATTCACTATGTTAGTTACTTTTTCTACAATGTCGAAATAAACTTTTTCGTTGTCCTTACTACTTTTATTTGGGTCGGATGGCAGAACAAAAACATTCAGTTCAAGGCCATCGGCACCTGCGTCTTCAATTTTTTTTGCAAAATTCACCCACTCATTATCGGTCATGCAATTTATTGAAGCTATAATAGGGATATCAACGCTTGCTTTACATGCTTTAATCAAGTTCAGATAGTTGGCAACATCATTCTCTGAACTATAATTTTGGATATAATCTAACGCTTCTGGATAATAGTTGCTAAAATCGCCTTGTTCGAAAGTGCGATTTGCAGTCATATTTAGCTGTTCTTCAAACAATGACTTCAATACAACTGCGCCAGCGCCTTCTTTTGCAATTTCAATAATATTTTCAACCGAGTTTGTTAATCCCGAACTCCCTACAATTATCGGGTTTTTAAGTTTTAAACCCATGTAATTTGTTTCCAGACTTGCCATTTATCTTGATTTTTTATTATTTATCAATTAGTATGCTGTAAAATTAAAAACTTATGTTTAATAATAATTACAGAATGAGAATTAAATACTAATTAAAATATGTTATTTGAAAAGTAACAATAATCTTAATTTAGAAATATACAGTATAAATGTTACGATCGGTGTACGTATATTTGCAAAAAAAGTACATGTTGATATTAAAATTGCTTTAGTGAAAAAAATTCTCATCATACAAACTGCGTCACTCGGAGATGTTATTCTTAGCACACCTCTTATCGAAAAACTCCACCATTTTTACCCTAAAGCTAAAATCGATTTTCTTTTAAAATATGGCTATGAGGGAGTATTACGAAGGCATCCTTACTTGCACCATGTGATTGTTTGGGATAAAACCGAAAAAAAATATCATCATTTAAAGGAATTGATTGAAATAATCAGAAATAACAAATATGATCTTGTTGTAAATGTACATCGCTTTGCATCTTCGGGTTTGATAACAGCACTTTCGGGGGCAAGTATAAAAGTGGGCTACTGCAAAAATCCACTTTCATTTTTCTTTACAAAAAGAGTGGTGCATAAAATTGGTACTTTGGTAAGTAATCCGCATGAATCAGAACGCAACCTGAAATTAATTGAAGATATTACTGATAGCAGTTTTTTCCCGGTAAAGCTATATCCATCACAACATGATATGGCAATGGTTTCACAATACAAAACAAAAATATATATCACAGTTTCTCCGGCGTCGTTGTGGTTCACAAAACAATTTCCTGAAATAAAATGGGTAGAATTTTTGACATCTCTGGATGAAGATATTGTTGTTTACATGCTTGGCTCGCCAACAGAAAAAGCATTGTGTGATCGCCTAATTAGTAGCTCAAATCACCAGAATAATTTAAATCTGGCAGGGAAACTAACATTTTTAGAGTCTACTGCTCTAATGAAAGATGCGGTAATGAATTATGTAAATGATTCAGCACCAATGCATATGGCATCTGCAATTAATGCATCTGTTGCAGCAATATATTGTTCAACAGTGCCTGAATTTGGGTTTGGTCCTTTATCAGATAATTCACATATCATCCAAACAAATGAACAACTTAATTGCAGGCCTTGTGGATTACATGGCTTAAAAAGATGTCCGAAAAAACATTTCAATTGTGCCTTGACTATTAAAAATGAACAATTAACCAAATTAGTAACATGAACAATTTGCCGGATTTACTTGTATAGTACTGTGCAATTTTTAACGATTGACAAAATGAATTTAGAAGAAGAAATAATTAAATCGGTTGAACTATTAAAGAAAGGAAAGATGCTACTATACCCTACCGACACAATATGGGGTATAGGTTGTGATGCTACAAATTCGAAAGCAATTCAGCGAATTTATAAGTTAAAGGGAAGAAACGAAAATAAAGGAATGATAGTTCTTTTGGATTCACCAGATAAGCTTAAAGATTATATAAAAAATGTACCCCCGATAGCTTACGACCTTATCGAGAATTCGAAATCCCCACTTACAATTGTTTATTCTGGAGCAAAAAATCTGTCGAAAAACATAATTGCACAAGATGGTTCGATTGCTATCAGAGTAGTTAAAGGAGAGTATTGTGCTGAAGTTATTAGTAGATTTGGGAAACCAATTGTTTCAACTTCAGCTAATTTTTCATACCAACCAGCAGCGCTTTCTTTTGATCAAATCGACAATGGGATAATCGATGGTGTTGATCATGTTGTATCTGTTTTTAGAGACCGTGTAGGTCATGTTAAACCTTCCACCATAATTAAATTCGAAGAGGACGGTACTTTTTTAATAATAAGAGATTAGTAATATTTAGCCGAAAATATTGTTGAGTTATTTAATCGGTAAAATAATTTTTAAAACAACTATCGTAAAATTTGCACATAACTGCTTCTTCTTCATTGAAAAAAATATTGTAAAGTATTGACAAATAAAAATATTGTATTATATTTGCATTGCTTGTTTTGTTTGTTTTTCATAATTGGGCCCACCCAATGGACCGCCTGGTCTCGGGTGGGTTTTTTATTAAAGTCTTTTAAACCCTAATCGGAGCTTAGTTTTCACTTTTTAAAATTTGCATTTTGGAGTACGTGCTTCTGCAAACATTTTTTTTCTTCAAGCTTAAGAAATAAGATATTTTTCCCCTTCTTTGCTAATAAAAGTGCTATTGAAAATCATCAACGCTTGTTCAAGAAGTGTACTAAGATTATTATTTCGGGCTGAAAAATGACCTAAAATTAATTTTCCGGCATTTGATTTTTGTGCAATTGTTGCAGCATCATCCGCTGTAGAATGAAATTTTTCAGTGGCCATATCCTGCAAACTATTTTCAAATGTGGCTTCATGATAAAGTAAAGTTACATCTTTTATATGCTCAATTATAGATTCATCATATTTTGTATCAGAGCAATAGGCATATGATAATAGTTTTGGTGCGGGGTGTGTAATCTCTTTATTTGGTATTATGCTCCCTCCTGAATCTATATAATCCATACCATTTTTAATATTTAGAATATCCTTAATTGAAGGTTTAAACTCATCAACAAAACATTTCTTAATGCTGAGTTGTATGGGTTTCTCCTTAAACATAAATCCCCATGTAGGCACCCTGTGATTTAGCGGAAATGCAAAAACCGACAAGTGGTTATCTTCAAAAATTGGCAACTTATTTTTGTTTTTTAATTCATAAAAAATTAGTTTGTATTTAAGCTTGATAGATACCACCTTTATTAATTTTTCAAGTGTATTCTCCAGTGCACAGGGTCCGTAAATGTGCAGAGGTCTTTCCCGTCCCAGGAGATGGTAGGTTGATATTAATCCTATTAATCCAAAAAAATGATCTCCATGAAGATGACTGATAAATATATTATCAATTTTATGATATTTAATTTTGTATTTAATCAATTGCATTTGGGTTCCTTCTCCACAATCGATCAAAAAATATTTGTTTCTGTATATAATCAGCTGACTTGCGTGGTTATGATTTTGAGTGGGTATAGCCGAACCATTACCCAATATAGTTACCGAAAATCTTGAAGGATTATTCATGATTTCAAAGATACATAAATTGATTCATTGTTTGCTAACCCGATTGTTAGAAGTAAAAAAAATCATAAAAAAAGATCCTCCCATTTCGGAAGGATCTTTAATATGTAATAGTTAAGTTTTTGACTCCTTATTTCTTTTTTCCTGATTTTTCTTCTTTTGCTAAGTCAATTCTCAGGTTTGCAAGAATATCAAGGTCTCCGAAAGTGGTTTTTTCAACTTTTTCGTTAACCTTGCTAATAGCACGTTTCGATTTTTGACCTTCAGCAACAGCTTTTTTATTATCTTTAGCTTTGGCAGCTTTTGGATCTTCTTCGAACAGACGGGTGTGTGACAGGATTATCTTCTTATTTTCTTTAGAAAACTCAATCACCTTGAAATCGGTTGTTTCTTCAGCTTTCACATTTGATCCGTCTTCTTTTTTCAAATGACGCATTGGGGCAAAACCTTCAACACCGTAGGTTAAAGACACTAATGCTCCCTTATCGTGAAGGTTAATTACTGTTCCTTGATGAACTGAATCAACAGTAAATACTGTCTCAAAAACATCCCATGGGTTCTCTTCAAGTTGTTTGTGTCCAAGACTTAAACGACGATTTTCTTCATCAACATCAAGAACAACAACTTCAATTTCATCACCTATTTTGGTGAATTCTGCAGGATGCTTAATTTTTTTTGACCAGCTTAGATCACTGATATGTATCAAACCGTCAACACCCTCCTCAATTTCAACAAAAATTCCAAAGTTTGTGAAGTTTCTAACGGTTGCCTTGTGTTTAGAATTTACTTTATACTTATCGCGGATTGCATTCCAGGGGTCAGGTGCAAGCTGTTTCATGCCAAGTGACATCCTTCTCTCTTCACGATCGAGGGTAAGTATTACAGCCTCAATTTCATCACCAACCGAAAGGAAATCCTGGGCTGTGCGCAGATGTTGTGACCACGACATTTCACTAACATGAGTAAGCCCTTCAACGCCAGGTGCTATTTCAATAAATGCGCCATAATCGGCAAGAACAACAACTTTCCCTTTTACTTTATCGCCAATTTTTAAGTCAGCACTTAATGAATCCCACGGGTGAGGGGTAAGTTGTTTTAAACCAAGTGCAATACGTTTTTTATTCTCGTCAAAGTCAAGTATTACAACTTTTAATTTTTGATCAAGTTCAACAACCTCTTCAGGATGCTTGATGCGACCCCATGACAGGTCGGTAATATGGATTAAACCGTCAACACCACCAAGGTCGATAAATACACCGTATGTGGTAATGTTTTTGGCAATGCCTTCAAGCACTTGCCCTTTTTCAAGTTTGGCAATAATTTCCGCTCTTTGTTGTTCAAGCTCATCTTCAATAAGAGCTTTATGCGAAACAACAACGTTTTTGTATTCATGATTGATTTTTACCACCTTAAATTCCATGGTTTTGTCAACATAAATATCGTAGTCTCTAATAGGTTTAACGTCAATTTGTGAACCAGGTAAAAATGCTTCAATTCCAAATACATCAACAATAAGTCCACCTTTTGTACGACATTTAACATAACCGTTGATAATCTCATCTTTGTCAAAAACTTCGTTGATTCTGTCCCATGATTTTAATGTACGGGCTTTTTTATGTGAAAGTATCATCTGACCGCTAGAGTCTTCCTGATTTTCAACATAAATATCAACTTTATCTCCTATTTTAATATCTGGGTTATATCTGAACTCATTAAATGGAACAATTCCGTCAGATTTGTAACCAATGTTTATAACAACCTCACGGTTACTTATTCCAACAATAGTTCCATCAATTACTTCATGCTCAACTATTGAGCTTAAAGAATTTGTATAAATATCTTCAAGTTTGGTTCTTTCAGAAACTGAATAACTATCCTGCTTTTTTCCAAGAGCGTCCCAGTCAAATTCTACGGGTACATCTGCTTCAGCCTCTATTTCTTCTTCTTCCTGCTTCACAACTATTTCTTCTTCCATTTCTTCTGCTGACTTAGCGAATGGTGCTTCGATGGTTTCTTCGAGGATTACTTCATCAATTACCTCACCTTCAGTAACAATTTCTTCTGAAACTACTTCTTGAGGAATTAATTCTTCAGCTTCTTCATGTGTATTCTCAACTACTTCAGGAGTTGCGTTTTCTGTGTTAGTTTGAGCTGTTACCTCCTTGGATTCAGCAGGTTCGGGTGTGTCTTTTTCTAATTCTGACATTAAAAATTAAATGTGTTTCTCAATCAACCGTCCGGTACTTGTGACTAGAAACCGATTATACATAAATTTAGTAATTTTAAGAATTTGGTAATAACAAAATACCAAAATTCCAGACACCTTAAAATCGGGGTGCAAAAGTACTGATATTTATTTAATTACAAAAATTAATTCATTACTAATTTTGCGGAAAAATTTTGTGCTATCTTTGCAGCATAAATGTCAACAACTATTTGTTGGTAATCATCAGATACACAAACTTTTAAATTAAGTACCTTATGTCGTTAAACTGCGGGATAATTGGCCTTACCAATACCGGAAAAACAACTATCTTTAATTGCATGTCGAATACAAAAGTTCAAAGTTCTAACTATGCTTTTAGCGCTACAAAATCGAATATAGGTATTGTTAATGTACCTGACCCAAGATTATACAGGCTTGATGATATTGTACATTCAGAAAAAGTTATCCCTGCTATGATTGAGATTGTAGATGTTCCTGGATTAGCAAAAGGTGCCAGCGAAGGTGAGGGAGTTGGTAATAAATTTCTGGCCGATATTCAGCAAACCGATGCGTTAATTCATGTTCTCCGGTGTTTTGATGATGATCAACTACCTCATATTGAAGGTTCGGTTGATCCTGTAAGAGATTTAGATATTGTTGACTTTGAGTTACAGGTAAGAGACCTTGATTTAGTTGTTAGGAAAATTCAGAGATTGGAAAAACTAGTTAAGTCGGGGGATAAAGATGCCAAAAAAGGTATAGAAGTTCTCACTAAATATAAGGAACATCTCGAAAATTTTGGGAACGCACGTACTGCACCAATTGCCAGTGGTGATGAAATGTTTATAAAGGATATGCAATTACTTACGGATAAAACAGTACTTTATGTGTGTAATGTTGATGATACTTCAGCCACCAATGGAAATAACTATGTAAGAAGTGTAATTGATCATTTAGGTAGTGAGGATAATGTTATTGTAGTAGCCGGGAAACTCGAAGCTGAAATATCTGAATTGGAAGATGAAAACGACAGGAAGGAATTTCTTGAAGATTCTGGTTTAGTGGAACCTGGTGTGAACAGGTTAGTTCGCGCTGCTTATGATGCTCTGAATCTTCATTCATTTTTTACTGCCGGTCCGAAGGAAGTAAGAGCCTGGACAATAAAGAAGGGAATGAAAGCACCGGACGCATCAGGTGTTATACATAGCGATCTTCAACGCGGGTTTATACGTGCCGAAGTTATTAAATATGACGACTATATTTCATATGGTTCAGAGCAGGCTGTTAAGGATGCTGGTAAGTTTCATGTTGAAGGAAAAAATTACGTGGTTGAAGACGGTGATGTGATGCATATTAGGTTTAATGTTTAGTTAAAACATATATATCTGCATTATCATCTGTCGGCCTGCATAACCCCTTACATAAACAGATTTATTAGTTCCAAATCAAATAGATGGGAGCAAGTTTGTATTTATCGTATTTTACGAGATCATTAGTCCTAATAACATGTGAAAGTTCTTCAACATATGCTTCACGTCGTTCCGAATAGTCAATCAGGTAATTAACAAGTATATAAGGGTCGTCGGTAATAATACGTTCTGATCTAAAATCAGAATAAGGACCGGTTGATAATGTTGTGAAATAACCGTCGATGGCTTGCTCCAGATTATTGAACTTTCTCAAATATACTTTTTTACCTGCCCGGGTTGATGAGGCCATAATTCTTTCCTGATCAGGATTAAACGACCAAAGACCGAATGGGTTATTAGCCTCAATGAAAAATCGCGAAGTACCCCAGGCACTTTCAATAGCTGCCTGAGCAAGCACAATGCTAACCGGAAATGTATGAAGCCTTCTTTTCAATATCTCGATACTGGATGCATTATATTTTTCTTTTAAATTCTCAATAAACGATGTTTCTTCATGCGACAATTCAGCCTTTTCAGAAATTGAGTTTACTTTTTGAAGTACAATTTTAAGTTCTTTTTTAGCAACCAAAATAGCTGGTAACATCATATCGAAGAACTTTTTTTTCTTTTCATCAATTGGCAGGTTACCAAGCGAAACAGTACTTGTGTATACATATGGTATCACTAACGAATCATTAATCGGAATTATATCGCTTGCCGAATTTATTGGCTTTTCAATAATTTTTATGGTTTCGCCTGATTTGCGGCCAACTGAGACAAAAAGAAAAGTACACAGCAAAATAATTAATATATTTAAGCCATTTTGTTTAAATCTCATTTTAATTATTTTTTGGGTCAAAAATATAATTTTAAACGATACGCTCAAATTTAGGCAAATTATTATTTTGTTACATTTGTGTTTTAAAAAATCAATTATGAATGAAAGCAGTATCTGATTTATTACTCAATTTAATGGGTTGGGAAATCAATAGCGAAATACCCGACGATATTAAAAAAGCTGTAATAATAGTTGCACCACACACAAGTTATATGGATTTCTTTATTGGTAAACTAGGTTTTTGGCATATGGAAGTTGAGTCGAAACTGCTTATTAAAAGTGAAGCTTTTAAATGGCCATATGCCGGTTTATTAAAAAAGCTGGGAGGATTACCGGTAAATCGTAACCAATCAACCAAGTTAACAGATACTGTAGCTAGTATGTTCAACGAGCATGATTCATTGTTTATATCAATTACTCCGGAAGGAACCCGCAAGCTTGTAAAAGAGTGGAAACGAGGATTCTACTACATTGCACTGGCAGCAAAGGTGCCAATTATTTTAGGAGTTTTAGATTATAAAACAAAAAAAGGTGGGATGAAGAAGTTGTTCTATCCCACTGGCGATTATCAAAAAGATATTGTGGAAATAAAAGCCTACTATAAAGGCCACGAAGGTAAAAACCCAAAAAAATCGATGATTATTGATTAACAGACAACCAATTATGGATAACAAATTACTAAATGAAAAAGATTAAAATTAGTATTAGAAGAAGCTCATTTTTCATATTAATAGCGACAGCTACTTTTACTCTTTTCTCTATAAGTGTTCTTTGGGTTTTTACTGAAATAATAAAGTCGAAGGAAATAATTGCCGAAATAAAAGAAACATATGAATCTGAGCAGCGTGAATTTTTGAAGAGCGAAGTAAAAAAAGTAGTTTCTCTTATTAATTTCTCCCGAAAATATGGCAATCACAAATCCACCGTTGAATTACAAGAGAAAATATTGGATTATGTTAGTACTATCAGGCTAATCCATGGTGGATATATTTTCATTAATACGTATGATGGCCGTGCATTAATTTTTGATGGCGTTAAGATTATCGGCAAAAAAGATGTTAACAACATGACTGATCCCGATGGTTTGAAATTATTTGATATTGAACTCAATCTTGTAAATAATCCTGAGGGTGGTTTTTTTAAATATAAATTTAAAAGACTCGACTCATTTACTCCTGTACCAAAATTGTCGTATGTATATGGTTATAATGACTGGGAATGGATTATTGGTGCTGGAATTTATCTTGATGATTTAGGAATCTTTATTCAAGAAAGTAAAAATCAGCACATAGAAATTTTATTAAAAAAAATACTTTATATAATCCTTTTATTTATAGGGCTACTGGGTATTGTGTTAGCTGTTGCAATGTTTCTTTCAGGTTTCATCAAACGAGAATTTTCAGTTTTCATGTCATTTTTAACACAAAGACCTGACGATATTTCTATTATTGATCGCGAAAAGCTACATGTTGAAGAGTTTAAAGAGTTGGCCCATTCGGCAAACATAATGATAAAGCAGAGAAGATTCGCCGAAAAGCTTCTCAAAAAAGAACGTGATAAAGCTCACAAATATCTAAATGTAGCAGATGTAATAATATTGGCGTTAGATAGAGATGGGATTGTTACCCTGATTAATAAAAAAGGTTACCTTACACTTGGATACAGGGAGGAAGATATTGTGGGCAAAAACTGGTTTAACAACTTTGTGCCAGTAAGTGATAAACATAAATTATATACAAACTTTTTATATGTAATATCGGGTGATGGCAAATTGAGCTTTAAAAATGAAGAAAACAAAATTATTACCAAGGCAGGAAAAGAACGGATAATATCATGGCAAAATACATTGCTTTATGATGATGAGGGTAATATTGCGGGCAGCCTTAGCTCCGGTAATGATATAACGAAAAGCAGGTTTGTAGAATCATCATATTTTGAAAGCGAAGAGAAATACAAGTTGCTTTTTGAGAGAACCAGTGATCCTGTTCTTATTATAGGACGCAATGATACCTTTATTGACTGTAACAATGCTGCAGTAAAAATATTGGGGTTTAAAGATAAAAATGAACTTTTTGAAACGCATCCCGGGAAAATATCGCCCATTAAACAACCTGATGGCCAATTGTCAATTATAAAAGCGGGCGACATGATTGATAAAGCTCGTAGGGAAGGCTATAACAGGTTTGAATGGCTACATGTTAACAAAAGGAAAAAACCATTTTATGTTGACGTATCACTTACATTAATCCCCATATCAGGAAGTGAATATCTTTATGTTGTATGGAGAGATATATCTAAAAGGAAGAAGCAAGACCAGGAGCTTATAATCGCTAAAGAAAAGGCCGAGCAAAGTGATAATATTAAAACATCTTTCCTTCATAATATGCAACATGAAATAAGGACTCCGCTTAATAGTTTGATGGGTTTTGCTCAGCTTCTAAAAAAACAAAACCTCAATGCAGAAGAAGCAGAAGAATATTACGAGTCCATTATAAGTTCTGGTAATCAACTCCACAAAATAATTGATGAAATTATCGATTTCTCCAGATTACAATCGGGCTATATACTAATATCAAATGAACCTGTAGAGCTTAAAAAACTTTTGACTGAGATTTTTAAAGAATATTATTCAAACACCAGCAAACCAATAAAATTCACAATAAATACTTGTCCCTCAGATAAGAATACTATAATTGAAACAGATTTACCAAGGCTTAAACAAATTATACTCCATCTGCTAAGCAACGCTTTTAAATTCACAGAAAAAGGAAATGTTGATCTTAAATACAGTATTTCGGGTAAGGATATTACGTTTACTGTGACCGATACTGGCGTTGGAATTGAAAAAAAGCACTTTGAATCTATTTTTGATAGATTTACCAGATTAACTCATGATAACCCGGAAAAACTGTATGGTGGAAGTGGACTGGGGTTAAGCATTTCAAAAGCTATAGTTGGGTTCCTTGGTGGGAGAATATGGGTTGAATCAGAAATTGGCAGAGGTTCACGTTTCTCATTTACTATCCCTTATAAACCCTTAGTAGTAAATTCCATGATCAAAAAAGATTGCCTGAAAGGCAAAAGTATTTCAGTTGTAACAAATCACAATGACAAGTTTATAAGAATATCAAATTCCGTGGAAGGAAGTGGTGCTAAACTAACTCAAATAAAAAACGGTATGGAGGCAGTTGAATCTTGCCAGAAAGACTACAAAACCGATTTAATGATAATTGACTTCGATCTATCAGGAATGAAAGGAATGACAATTACAAAAGCCATTAAGGCATTCAAAAATGAATTACCTATTATTGCATTAATAACATACGACTTTAAAACGCCTACTAAAGAAGATGCTCTGGTTTCGGGATGTGATGATTATATAACACTATCTCAAAAGGGAAATGATATAAAACTCACACTGTCTCTTTATCTTAATAACGATATACTAGCTTATTCATAAATGCGGAGCTAAAAAAACAACCAATGAAAAACAAATTGATCTTCTTTGTTGTATTCTATTGTAGGAAAAGGAGCTTTAACAAAGCTAAGAGCTTTAAAAGCAAAGCGTAATAATGACGAATTAGTATTGATACGGGTCCAGTCAATATCTAACGAAAAGTAATAATGTCGAGTACGATTATAATGTGGTAACTCATTTCCATTCCATTCAGTTGGATTTGAAAATGATCCTAACATTCCCGTACCACCGTACCCAACCGATAAATCTATCCATTGCGGAAATTTTGTTTCATTTTTAATAAATGATCTTATGTTTGCCGATATCCAGAAAGTTTGTCCATTATAATCTTTCAACATGCGCTGCATCTCAGTTTCTCCTAACAAATCAGGGCGATACTTAGCAAGCTGAGTGGGGTGATATGAAAATTTTAGCCTTATGCGCTGCTCTTTCCACAACACTTGCTGCGTTGTAAAAAAGGCAGCACTGGCAGTATTTGCAATCAAATCCCCTGATGATGCTCCCCAATCAGCTGAAAATGAATCGAGAATCTCAATTACTGTCAATGCCGACCAACCCATAAATCCTGCATACAACGCTGCTTTATTATTGTTAACACCAGCCCATCGCAAAGACCAAAATGCATAATTACTCATAACATATGTGGAAACTAAATGTCCGCCCTTGTCGGCCTGAAGCCATGCTTTATTATCATTGTACCAGTGAAATGATGATAATGCATTATCTTTATACCACCCAAAGTAAAGTACGCCCAGTGTAGCTGTATAAAGTCCTGCTCCTGTATAAATTACAGTATTGAGTTTTTGCTTGTTAATTGAATCAGAATTGCGTTGAAGTTCCTGTGAACTAACGGATGGCAAGCATGAAAACAATAATGCAATTACGGACACAATAGTCAGAATATCATTCCTTACATATTTCATTTTAGGAATATTTTTCGAGAATTTTGTAAACTAAAGCTGTTTTTTCGCTAAGCATTTCTTCACTTTTCGCCTCAGCTAAAAACCGCAGAAATGGCTCAGTATTTGAAGGTCGAATGTTGAACCACCAATCGTTAAACTCGAGCCTGTAACCATCGAAATCAAAAAACTCAACCGGTGGTTCATTATTTTTAAAATAAGCCAACACTTCGTCCATTGCTTTTTGTTTTTCAGCAACAACAAAGTTTACTTCGCCGGTATTTGCATATGACGAAATCCTGCTGATCAATCCTGAAAAAGTTATGCCCCTGGTCTTAAATTTCTTTATTATGTTTAGCACAATCAATGCTGCCATCAGGCCGCTATCGGAATAATAAAAATCTCTAAAATAGTAGTGCCCTGCTAACTCACCTCCATATACTCCATCAACCTCTTTAAGTCGGGTTGCAGCAAATGCTCTTCCAACTTTCCAAATTACCAGTTCAGCGTTAAATCTTTTCAAATATTCTCCAACAGCTTTTGAAGTACGTATATCCTGAACGACTTTCCCTTTTTCATTTCTTTCTTCAAAAAAATAATGCCCAAGTAAGGCAATTATCAAATCGGGAGAAATAAACATTCCATTTTCATCAATAAACATAACTCTATCAGCATCTCCATCAAATATCACTCCTACATCACTGCAGTTTTTTTTTACAATATTTTTAATTTGTTGCTGATTTTCCGGTGCCAGCGGATTGGGTTCATGACCTGGAAAAGAGCCATCCATGACTTCGTTAATATAATCAGGTTTAATACCAAAAAGTTCCTTTGCGAATAATGCCGCCATTCCGTTAGAACAATCAATGGAAATTTTAAGTTCAGAATAATCCTGTTTGTATTTGTTTAAAAATTTAACATAATCGTCGATATAATCGAACTTTGAAATATAGCCTTTACTTTTTTTAATAACCGGTGTGTTGCTTTCAACTAAACTTTCGAGAATATTAAGTCCATTATCATAACCTATAGGCTGAACATTTTTCGCTGAAAATTTTAAACCATTATAACCACTTGAATTATGGGAGGCAGTAATCATTACTGAAGCTTCAAAATTAAACTTTCCTGTTCCCCAGTAAACCATAGGTGTAGTGGTGAGACCGGCATCATATACATCAGCACCTGCATCGGTCATTCCATCTGTTAAGGCACAAAAAAACCCATCAGAAGATAGCCTAATGTCCCTTCCGACAAGTATCTTATTAACATCAAAAACCTTAGGTATAAAGTATCCAATCTTGTAAGCAATCTCAGCATTAATTTCACTATTCCACAATCCCCTGATATCGTATGCTTTAAATGCCTTCATTATTTATATATGCGCATGTTATCGAGAGCTTTCTGGTATTTTCGTGCATTTAGTGTGTGTTCTGTATTTGTTCGGGCAAACTCGTGGTAACCCGACAGATCATCTTTAGCGCAAAAGAAAAGATACCCTTCATTTTGAGGGTTAAGTACGGCATCAATTGAAGAAATTGATGGGATACAAATTGGCCCCGGAGGCAATCCGCCATGTTTATAAGTGTTATAAGGTGAATCCAGCTCCTTGTGAACATTTAGCACACGTTTAATAGAGTAATCATCAAGTGCAAAAATTAAAGTAGGATCAGCTTGCAGGCGCCATCCAATATCAAGCCTGTTTATATAAACGCCTGCAATAAGGGTTTTCTCATCGTTTTTATTTGTTTCTTTTTCAATTATGGATGCAAGAGTTATAACTTCAGGAATGGTCATATTCAACTTCTCGGCTTTGGTGGTTCGATCAGTATTCCAAAAGCCAAGGTATTCTTCGTACATCCTTTTTAAAAATCCTTTAGCAGATGTGTTCCAATAAAATTCGTAGGTGTTGGGTATAAAAATTGTGGAGATAATTTCAGGATTCAAACTCATTTTATTCAATTCCTCTACATTTGTAAATTCGGTTAATAATGAAAGCGAATCAGCTTCAATTTGCTTACTAATTCGGCCTGCCAATTGATAAATATCTCTAACATTATTAAATATTACCTTAACCGGCATTTGGTTGCCCGATCGCAATAATTTAATAACTTCTTTATTGGTCATATTATTTTTTAGAATATAATGCCCGGGCTTAACCAAATCGGGGTATTTCTTTTTTTGTGCCCACCAAATAAAATTGTTACGGTGAATTATAAGTCCTTTTTCGAACAATAATTGTTTTACATCGTCAAAATTTGATTGTGTGGGTATAAAAATCGATACATTTTTTCCGTCAGCCGTCCATACATTTGGTTTGTAAATTACCTGATACAACAAATATCCCCCTGCACCTCCTGTAAGTATTATTACAATAATAAACCAAATTAAAAATTTCAGATACGGTTTTTTCTTCCTTTTGTTAATAACATATTTTGTATGATAATATGACATGGCTTTGGTTGGTTTAATTTATAATTTAATGTATATCAGGGGTTATTAACTGAAAAAAATGTTCATCAACCCATCTGTTATTTTTCATATTCCAGTCTTTTTTAATACCTGCTTCGGTAAATCCTCTGCTCTTAAAAAGATCAAAACTTTCAACATTATCTTGCCCAATATTGCAATATATTTGATGGAGATTCAAGAGAGTGAACATATATTTAATAAGTATATCCAAAGCAGTTCCCGCATATCCTTTTTTCCTTTTTTTTTCAATAATGGTGATACCTATTCCTGCCCTTTTGTTATGAGCATCAAAATCAAAAATGTCTATTGTACCTATAGTCTGTGTTTTTCCTTCTTCCGTACAATCAATCATTAGCCTTAATTGTTTTACCGAATAAATATCCTTATCAAAAAGTAACACGTACTGCTCAATATCGAACCTGGAAAATGGGTTATGTGTATTGCTTATATTCCATAAACTGGGATTATTCTCCAGATTCAATAAAAATTCAACATCTTCGGGTTCCGGTGGCCTTAATTGTATATTGTCCTTTTTCAGCATTAGTTTAACTACATTGGAAAAATCGGATAAATTTAGAAAAATTTTCAAGAGGTTAAATAATTACTTTGAATTTTTATACTTTAGTCCAACAAATGATTCTTAGCGAACCAAGTACCTGTTAATTTGCTAATTTATATTTATTCTAAATTGACCTATAATTATTGCAAAATAACATATTATTCAATCAATGCATTGTCATATTAAAGATAATCGTTATGTTTGGCGTCGCTTGCAGCAACTTTTTTACCAAAGTGCTTGTCAAGTGTTAGATATAAGCCAAAACTTAATTAGGGGTAAGCTATTATTTTTTCGTTTGAAGAACAATGGATTATTTTATTATCAACTAAATAACTTAATATGAAAAAACGAATTACTTTTTTCCTGAGAGCATTATGGATAGCTCTCTTGGTTTTCAATATTACCGGTTTAACTGCTCAAAGCAGCAAAGTTACATATGAAAACAACTGGGGTAAACAGGGTATTAGTCTTAAAACTCAAGGCGAAAACGGACTTGTTATCAACTCATCTATTAATGCATACAGCGTTAGTGAAACTATGGTTGATAATAATCCAATGCAAACAATTACTACTGGCGGTGTCTATCTCCAAAATAATGAGGGAGCACCAAATATTCCTTCTTTTAGTAATTATATAGCTGTTCCTCAAGGAGCTACAGTTAGCGCTAAGGTGGTTCGTAAACAAACTACTCAAGTTGAAAACATTATAATTGCACCAGCACCAATTATCCCAAAAGATAATGAAAATGGTCCACTTGTGTTTAACAAAGATCCAAAAATTTATTCTAAAAACCAGTTCTATCCAAATGATATTGTTAAAATATCAAGTCCCTCAAAAATAAGGGGAATGGATGTGGTTATTGTAGGCATAAGTCCATTTCAATATAACCCGGTAACCAATCAGATGATAATACATCGCGATATTGAAATTGAAATTACTTTTGAAGGTGGTAACGGTCAGTTTGGAGAAGACAGGCTCAGAAGCCGTTGGTGGGACCCAATTATGCGCGATGCTATTCTTAACCAGTCATCCATAGAAGAAGTAAATACTTCTATGCGTGGAACTAATGAAACGGGTTTTGAATACGTTATAATTGTGCCTGATGACGCAACATTTATTTCATGGGCCGATTCGTTGAAGAATTTCAGAATCAGACAAGGCATTACAACCAATGTTTTTACTACAACTGAAGTTGGCGGTAACACAGTATCTGCCATCGAAGGATGGGTTAACAACGCTTATAACACTTGGGATATCCCTCCCGCAGCAGTTCTTCTAATGGCCGATTACGGGACTTCGGGAAATACAATTATCTCACCAATTTACAACAATTATTGTGTAAGTGATAATATTTTTGGTGATGTTGATGGCGATCATATGCCCGAAGTTATATTTGCAAGAATGACCGCTCAAAACGAAGGTCACCTCGAAACCTTTGTTACTAAAGTACTTAACTACGAGCGAACTCCTCCGGTTAATCCCGATTTTTATAATAATCCTATCACCGCTTTGGGCTGGCAAACCGAAAGGTGGTTTCAGATATGCTCTGAAACTGTAGGTGGTTTCCTTAAAAATGTTCATGGTAAAGATCCTGTAAGGATTAATGCAATCTATGGAGGAAATCCGGCAGTTGATCCCTGGTCAACAGCAACAAATACAGCTACTGTACTAAATTATTTTGGACCTAACGGGTTGGGATATATCCCTGCAACACCTGCCGAACTTGGTGGATGGAGTGGCGGAAATGCAACTGAAGTAAACAATGCAATCAATAGCGGAGCATTTATCCTTCAACATCGCGATCATGGCGGCACAACCGGGTGGGGCGAACCGGATTATTCAAACAATAACATTAACGGTTTGACCAACACCGATCTTACTTTTATTTTTTCAATTAACTGCCTTACAGGCATGTACAATAGCCCAAGTGAATGTTTTGCTGAGAAATTTCACAGGTATAAATATAACGGACAAAATTCAGGTGCATTAGGGATAATTGCTGCTTCCGAAGTGTCATATTCATTTGTGAATGATACTTATGTTTGGGGCTTATATGATAACATGTGGCCAGAATTTATGCCAGATTACGGAACAACTCCCGACTCAAGAGGTATTCTTCCTGCATTTGGAAATGCCGCCGGAAAATATTTTCTACAACAATCATCATGGCCTTACAATACCAATAATAAAGAAGTAACTTATAACCTTTTTCACCACCATGGTGATGCATTTTCGGTTGTTTATTCTGAAGTACCTCAATATTTAACAGTTAGTCATGAGGTCGGGCTTATTGCCGGTGAAACAAGTTTTGAAGTTAGTGCTGATGCAGACTCATTTATTGCATTAACGGTTAACAATGAAATTATCGGAACAGCTGTTGGAACCGGATCTCCGGTTTCAATTTCAATAGTTGCACAAATGCCTCCTGATCAAATACTTGTAACAGTTACGAAACAAAACTATTATCGTTATGAATCATTTGTGGATGTAATTCCTCCCGATGGACCATACGTAATATACAATGATTTTATTATTAACGATGTAAACGGCAATAGCAATGGGATTATGGAATGTGGTGAATCTACGTTAACTACAATTACGATGAAAAATATTGGTGTTGAAGAGGGTGTGGATATTTCTGTAAATATTGCAACATCCGATCCATACATTGTATTAACTGATGACATCGAAGATTATGGCAATGTTCCTGCAGGAGCAACTTCCGCAATACCTGATGGCTTCGCATGGGAAGTAGCTAACAATATTCCCGATATGCATAATGTTGTTTTCGCCATTGAGGCGACAGACGGCACCGATATTTGGACGTCCACAATGAGTGTAACAGGTCACGCACCGCTACTCAGTATAGGGCAGATGAATATTGATGATTCTGAACATGGTAATGGAAATGGCAACCTCGATCCCGGTGAAACGATTGACCTTATAATCGATAATTATAATGACGGTTCTTATGTTGCTTTAAGCTCCTTCGGATCGTTAATCACTACGAGCCCTTTTATTACACTAAATAGCAGTGAATTCGATATTGGAGATATTGAAAGTGATACAATGGCTACGGCAACATTTAATATTACTGTTGCTGATGGAACCCCACTGGGCTCATTAATTGAATTTATTTATCACCTTGAATCGGGTGGATATGAGGCTGAAACTATATTCTCAAAACCTGCCGGATTGATAATTGAAGACTGGGAAACCGGAGATATGAGTCAATTTGAATGGCAAACAGGTGGTAATAATAACTGGTTTGTTTCAACAAGCAATCCTTACGAAGGAACTTACTGCAACCAGTCAGGGCCAATAACCGACCAACAATCAACCTGGATGACGCTGATTTATGATGTGTATACTGCCGACAGTATATCATTTTATGCAATGGTTAGCTCCGAGCAGGCATACGACTTCTTTAGATTTTATATAGATGGAGTCCTGAAAGTAAATTGGTCGGGGGAAATGCCATGGCAACGTGTATCATTTCCGGTAAGCGCAGGGACCCGCACCTTCAGATGGCAATATAGTAAAGACTATTCGGTGACTAACGGTGAAGACTGTGCAAGAGTTGATTATATAGTTCTGCCATTACCACCAATAACCTCTGCTTTTGCAGGTATGGATGCTAATTTCTGTGAAACTGATGAAATACAATGCCAGGGTATTGTAAGCTATTGCGACTCAACATTATGGATAACATCCGGAACCGGAATTTTTGATGATGATCATATACTAACCCCTATTTATATGCCAAGTGCAGAGGATATTGAAGCAGGAGCAGTTATGTTAACACTAACAGGATATGGGCCGGAGAATACAGTTAGCGATGATGTTAATTTTACTATCGGAAAAGCACCTAGTTCGTATTCTGGTGAAACAGGATCTGTTTGTAGCAATGAATCATATTTTATTGCCGATGCAATGGCAGAAAATTACAATTCGCTGGAGTGGACAACGCTTGGTGACGGTACGTTTGATGATGCAGGAATCGTTAATCCAAATTACTCACCTGGACCAACTGATATTGAAAACGGTGTAACATCGCTTATTCTTACGGTTATTGGAGCAGAGGCATGTGAACCTATTAGTGATCAGCTTGAATTAATAGTTCATTCTGCAACAACAGCTTTCGCAGGAATTGATGCCGATATTTGCTCAATGCTTACTTACACTATTAATGATGCATCTGCCTTAAACTACGAAGAAATATTATGGACATCAACGGGTGACGGGACATTTGATGATGCAAATTCTGAAAACCCAACCTATATACCTGGTGAAAATGATAAAATTATTAAGGAGGTTACACTTACTCTAACTGCCACCAGTGGCAATATATGCCCAACAGTTATTGATGATATGCTACTTACTTTGTATTGTACAGATATTTCAGACTTAAGCAGCCAGGGAAGGATATCGTTGTATCCTAATCCCAATAATGGCAAATTTACGCTTAAGCTGGAAAATATTGCAAATGAAAATGCAGATATCAGGATTTTTAACTCATTGGGTAAAGTTGTATATGAGAAATCAAATGTTCAATTGAGTAATAATTTTATTAACGATATCGATTTGGATGTGCTGCCAGGCAGCTACACTATTAAAATTGAAGGGATTATCACCAATATCAACAGTAAATTTATTATCAAATAGATATATTTTAAGACCCGCTAAGTCGACTTGGACTTAGCGGGTCGAAAAAATCTTTACAATCACTCTGAATTTATCAGCTTTGTAGGCTTATCTTTTCAACCCGCTGAAAGATTTCCTCTTTTTTACTTGTTGTATAATTTTAGTGATACGCGTTAGAGGAAATTCCATTCAGCGGGTTTTTTGTCTACTTTTGCACCTTAAAATATTTTTATTTTTGATGATTGAGCAAATACTGATTAACACCATACACAAAGCCATAAAAGAGCTTTACGGACAAGAAATTCCGTGTAACATTGCCCAGGTTCAAAAAACCAGGGAAGAGTTTGAGGGCGACTATACAATTGTTGTTTTTCCGTTACTTAAAACATCGAAGAAGGGAGTTGAACAAACTGCCGAAGAACTTGGCAAATATATGGTTGCTAATTTGATCGAAGTAACCGGCTACAATATTATTAAAGGTTTTTTAAACCTTTCAATTTCTAATGTCTATTGGTTAGATTTTTTCAATGAAAATGTTGGCAAAAGTAATTTTGGTAGTCATAATCAAAAAGATACTGACCCTGTAGTTGTTGAGTTTTCTTCACCAAATACTAATAAACCGCTTCACCTTGGGCATATTAGAAATAATTTAATAGGATGGTCGGTTGCGGAGATACTGAATAACAATGGTCAAAAAGTTGCCAGAGTTAATCTCGTTAACGACAGAGGTATACACATTTGCAAATCGATGGTTGCCTGGCAAAAATGGGGCAACAATAACAATCCTGAAAATTCAAACATAAAAGGGGATAGACTCGTCGGTGATTATTATGTTCTTTTCGACAAAAAAAACAAGGAGGAAATTACTTCACTTATGGCGGATGGCTTTACTAAAGACGAGGCGTCAAATAGTACATCTTTAATGTTGGAGTCAAAGCAAATGCTGAAGGATTGGGAAGATGGAATAGAGGAGGTAAGGGAACTTTGGAAAAAAATGAACAACTGGGTTTATAAAGGTATGGACGCTACTTACGCACGAATGGGTATAAGCTTCGACAAAGTGTATTATGAATCAGAAACATATCTGCTGGGTAAAAAACTCGTAGAAGAAGGGCTTCGCTCAGGTGTATTTTTTCAAAAAGATGATGGTTCTGTTTGGTGTGATTTATCAGAAGATGGTCTTGATGAAAAGCTACTCATACGAGCTGATGGTACATCGGTATACATGACCCAGGACATTGGAACTGCTCAATTACGCTACGATGATTATCATCCTTCCGAATTAATATATGTAGTTGGTAACGAACAGAATTATCATTTTGATGTTCTTAAGCTTATACTGAAAAAATTAGGAAAAAGTTGGGCTGATCACATTCGTCATTTAAATTATGGTATGGTTGAGCTTCCTTTCGGCAAAATGAAATCGAGGGAAGGAACTGTTGTTGATGCTGACGATCTGATAGATGAAATGTATTTAACAGCAAAAAAAACATCAGAAGAATTGGGAAAATTTGATGACTTTAGTAATGATGAAGCAACCGAACTTTTTAATATGCTTAGTATGGGAGCTTTAAAATATTTTATTCTTAAGGTAGATCCCAAAAAAACCATGGTTTTTAACCCTGTCGAATCAATCGACTTTAACGGCAACACAGGGCCTTTTATTCAATACACTCACGCACGAATAAGGTCAATCATCAGAAAATCAAATCAGCTTAAAATTAATTACAACTTAAAGTTTAACATCGATTATAAATTTGAGAGAAAGGAAATATCATTATTAAAATTATTGCATAATTATCCTGAAATCACAAAACAGGCTGCTTACAGTCACAGTCCTGCCCTTATAGCAAACTATGCATATGAGCTCGCTAAGGAATACAATCAGTACTATCATGAAGTTGTAATTCTTAAGGAAGTTGATGAAAACAAAAGAAACTTCAGGATTTTACTTTCGGAATTTACAGGTAACAATATAAAATCATCAATGGCATTGCTAGGAATACAGGTTCCTGAAAGAATGTAAATGAATCTTTATCCATTCAACCTTCAAATTAAAAGTCACAACTTATAAAGTATAACTATTAACTCTTATCACTAACTCCCAAATGGCACGAAAAAAAACACCACTTCCGTTTCACGAAAACGTCGAAATAACCGATGCCGCAGCCGAGGGCAAATGTATAGCCCGAATAAATGAAAAAGTAGTATTTGTACCAATGGCTGCACCGGGCGATATTGTTGATATTCAGATTGTAAAAAAACGAAAATCGTATCTCGAAGGAAAAATAACTAAATTTCATACATATTCCAGTCAACGAAGAGATCCTATTTGCTCTCATTTCGGATTATGTGGAGGATGTAAGTGGCAGCATATAAGTTATGAAAACCAGCTGATCAACAAACAAAAACAAGTTAAGGATAATTTCGATCGGATAGCAAAAGTAGAAATAGGGAAATTTTTTCCAATTATTGGGGTTGAAAACGAATATTATTATAGGAATAAACTGGAGTTCACATTTTCTGATCGCAGATGGCTCACTAATTTGGATACTCCAAAAGAAAAAGGTGGTCATCAGAACACCAATGGTTTAGGATTTCATTTACCGGGAATGTTTGATAAAATTCTAGACATTGATCACTGCTATCTGCAGAAAGAACCATCAAATGACATACGGCTGGCGATTAAGGAATACGCATTGGAGAAAGGTCTTGAATTTTATAACGTTAGAAACCATGAAGGTTTTTTGCGTAATTTAATAATACGGACTTCATCAACAAGTGAACTTTTGGTAATATTGATATTCCGATACGACGATATTGACATAGCAGAAATATTGCAAAATATTAGCGATAAATTTCCGGTGATTACTTCACTAATGTATGTTGTTAACGAGAAAAATAACGACACTATTTGGGATCTCGAAATAAAACTGTTTAAGGGAAAACCATATCTGTTTGAAGAAATGCAATCCCCGGTAAGTAATAATGATGCCCTTAAGTTCAAGGTAGGGCCTGTTTCATTCTATCAAACCAATTCATTACAAGCATTCAAATTATACAAAGCAGCCTTCGATTTTGCCGATTTTAAGGGTGATGAGCTTGTTTATGATCTGTATACAGGGACGGGTACGATTGCTGCATTTATTGCAAATTCAGTTAAGAAAGTTGTTGGTATTGAGTATATTGAACAAGCTATTGAAGATGCAAAAGAGAATGCATCATTAAATAATATTAATAACATAGAGTTTTTTGTTGGTGATATGGCGAAAATACTCACTCCCGAATTTATAAACGAGAATGGCAAACCGGATGTTATTATAACCGACCCGCCGCGGGCTGGCATGCATGAGAAAGTAGTAAAGCAGATATTACTTGCCGAGCCCAAAAAAATAGTTTATGTAAGTTGTAACCCTGCAACACAAGCACGGGATATCGCTTTATTATCAGAAAAATATGATGTAGTAAAAACGCAGCCTGTTGATATGTTCCCGCAAACACACCATGTTGAAAATGTAGCTTTGCTGATTAAGCGATAAACCTTAAAACTTATAAGCAATTATCTCATCATGTAAAGAGTCAATATTAATTGAAAGTGCAGGAACAGTAATCATTGCTTGTTTGTAGCATGGAAGCCGTTCACTGATTTTATGATGTATGAAGTCCATAAGTTCTTTTTCGGATTTGTTGACAACAAGAGGTCGCTTTTGTTTTGAATTTATTAACCGATTATATATCGCCAGTTCATTCATTTCAAGATACACGCTAACTCCATTTTGATTAATTTGATGCATAGAGTTCAAATAGCAAGGCATTCCTCCTCCGGTTGAGATGACACAATTATTAAGTTTAAATGTCGAAATTAATATATCATGTTCCAGTTTTCTGAAAAGCGTTTCGCCATATTTATTGAAAAAAGTATCAATATCTAATTTGTATTTTTTTTCAAAAACGGTATCAGTATCTATAAATTGCCAACCTAATTTCAATGCAAGATTCCTTCCGGCAGTACTTTTACCCACACCCATGAAACCTAATAAATAAATTCGTCTCATCTATTTAAGATTTCCAGGTGAGTAATTTGTTGTGAATTAAATTCACCTGAGGGATCAAAAAACTATTACCATCATTGTAAATAACAAATTGCGACATATCGCATTTAATTTCATCACTTAACTGATTGGCCATTCGGGCTTTAATCTGGACTTCGGAAATATTATCGCGTTCCATCACACGCTTAATTCTTATATCGGGTGGGGCTGACACATTAATTATTACATCAAAATTCTTTTGAAGGTTGAGCTCAAAAATAATTGCAGCTTCGTGAATGGTGTATATGTCATTTTTGTGCTTATTGCACCAATTGTTATACTTATAAAGAACCAAAGGGTGGATTATTTCATTAACCGCAATTAATGCCAGTTTATCGTTAAAAATTATTGATGCCAGTTTTTTTGTATCAATTTCACCGGTTGGATTTAGGATGGTATCTGATAACTCCGACATCAGTCTATCTTTAACCTCCTTGTGGTAATAAAGCATCCTAGCTTCAATATCAGCATTAAAAACAGGTATCCCAAATACACTAAATATTTTTGCAACTGTACTTTTTCCACTACCAATATTTCCGGTTAAAGCTACTTTGATCATTGCGCATTATCTACTTAATTATCAAGAATTCAACATCGGATGGAACTATCCGAACATTTCGTACAAAGTCGGGTTGTTTCGACAATTTTAGAGGAAGTTTATTGGCCTGCATAATATCTATGTTATTGATTACAGGATGGATATTGAACTGATGAGCCTTAACTTCATTAAAATCAATTTGAGCTACTCTATAATAAACTTTAACCTGTGATGGAAATGTTTTAATCTTATATTCCAAATTATTCAAATTAATTGGTATGGTTATTTCTGACTCGGTAAACTTCTCTACTTTGAAATGCAATGAAACTTCATACTCCTCAAAACTAAGTAAAGCCGGGTCAGGATTCGTTATCTCAACTTTTTTCACCATGTCGGTCATTACATTTTCCAATATAAGTTTCTTTGTGTGGATAGTTGATAAGGTATCTAAAATATTTTGGGAACCGTAAACCATTATAACGTTCGGATCGGTTCTAACATCGTTATACAAATCGTACTGATTCATGAAGTTTATAGTATAGTCAGGCAATACCTGAACTAGTTTTTCACTAGTTTTTTCCATGTCAAAAGTAAGTGTTGCTTTTGAAAACTTAATATCCTTTTCACTAACCCCAATTATTTCAGCAAGTTTCTTTGTTAGTTCCTGTGTAGAAATGGAATATCTAATACCTCCCTTATTCTCAATTGTGTATGAATCAAGATTAATGTTAAGGTTTTCCATATCGTCAAAAAGGCTCATCTTTAATATTGCGAACCCTCTGGCTGTTAGATTCAGGTTAAGAGTGGAATCAATCACTTTTGTAAGACGCGAATCGGGAGGAGCATTGTTGTAAGTTACCCTAAAATCATAATTAACAGAATATACGTCGGATAGCTTTATAAGTAACCAAAACAATGTTGCAATAAGAATACAAATTAGAAAAATTAACCTGTTACTTCTAAATTGGAAAAAAGGTTTGTTTTTGTCCTGTTCCTTAACAGTATTGTATGTATTTGAACTGTTCATAAAAATACCGAAGCAATTTATAAATTCGTAATTAAAACACAATTGTAACTATACTTAGGAATTTAACTTTTGCTACATTTTAGTGTATTAAAAAACTAAAAACTTTAATTTGCCGATTATTGTTTCTTTCCAATATCAGTACTATCCATAACAACTGCGCTTTTTTCAACAGTTAATTTAACCTGATTTGCAACTTCCATAGTTATAGTAGTTTCTTTAATTTCAGAAACTTTACCATGAATTCCTCCTAATGTAACAACCGAGTCTCCTTTTTTTAATGCCTCCCTAAATTTCTTCTGATCTTTATTCTTCTTTGTTTGAGGTCGTATGAAGAAAAAGTAGAAAACAATCAAAATCAGAAACAGGGGTAACATCGACATCCAGCCACCATCATCTGTTGATTCGGTCGCTTGCAGTAATATAAATAACATATCCATTTTATAATGTATTTGGTTAAAATTAGTTTCTTTCGGGTAGTATCACCTTTGCTTTAATTCGCAAAGTAGTGGAGTTTGGCTCTGTATTTGCAAGTACCGTGACACTTTTATTTTGAACGCCTTTTCTATTATGGCTGTCAAATGCAACTTCAATAACACCTTCATCTCCAGGTGCTATAGGCTCTGTAGGATAACTACCAACAGTACACCCACAACTTGAGCTTACCCTGGTAATTACCAGATCGGAACCTCCAATATTTGCAAATTTAAAAGCAAATATAACACGTTCACCTTGTATCATATTTCCAAAATCATGCACTGTTTCGTCAAATTTCATTTTTGGAGCTGTTCCCTTTTCACCAACTGCTATTGCTGATTTTGTGTTTTTAACAACATCAGTTGATATAACTTCTTTATTATTGTTCTCACACGATTGTAAAATTAAACCAACCGTAACTAATAATATTAGGGCAATATTCTTCATAAGATTAATCATTATTTTCCGCGTATTATTGTAACCGAACCTTTAAAAACATCGGTGCTTTTTACACCATTACACGTAAGCACAAAATAATAAACCCCATCAGGCAAATTATCACCATTCCATTGGTTATCATAGTTATGGGCTTCAAACACCGTTCGGCCCATAACATTAAATACAACTAAATGTGAACTGACATAAAACTTACTTAATGATTCATCAACAATTCTTTTGTCAGGGTCATCGGTAATTACAAATGTTTCATTAACATTATCGCCGGTTCCAGGAGTAAAAACATTTGGAATAAACAATTTAACAGGCTTTACATCAACTGTTTTGGTGTAAATAGTGTCGCATCCCTGTTGATTGTAAACGGTAAGTACTACATAAAACTGGCCAACCTCACCGTAGGTATAAGTTGGTGTTAATAGTTCACTCGTATTATTAGGATCATCTATTGTATCGCTAAACCACCAAAAGTGATTTGTTATGGGAATGCTGTCTTCCGATAAATTTATAAATGAATAAGTGATAAACGGATTTTGAAGATATGCAGTATCGGGGTCTGCATCAATCTCAACTTCAGGATTACTATATGCTTCAGTCCAAACAGTATCAGTTTTAGGACATCCGTATTTATCCCTTACGGTAATCATATAATACAGGTGGGCTTTAAGGTCAACAACAAGTGATGAATCACCGGGAGCAACGTGGAGTGGTAACACATCCCAGAAATAATGATATTCATTGGGAGGAAACTCGCCGGTTGCAATAGCCCTGACTTTCGCCGTGTTACCATTTTGGTTATCACCATTTGTGCATGTTAGCTGTAACTGATCAAATTCAATATTAATTTGCTGATGAACGCTCACACTAAAAGGGTCACTTACACATGTATCAAGTGTGAGGGTGTCAATTACTATTACCCTAAAGACTGTAGAATCCATAATACTTGTGCCATAAACTGATTCGTTACCAACTGAAACATAATTGTTTCCTGATTTTTTCTGCCAGTCAAAAACAAGATTAGGTTCTTCAAATACACTCAATTCAAAGTAAATATCAGGACAAACCGGTAGTGGTGTATCAATTGAAATATCACAGATTATTTGTGCCCTTGTAACATTGACAGGTGCAAAAATTAAACTAAATAATACTGTAAAGAGTCCTGCTATTTTACCAATCATCCGTTTTGTGTTAGTTATGCCCTTATGTAATAATTTTTATGAACCGCAAAATTAAAAATAAATCTAAACAGTGCAGTACTTAAAACAAACCATGATCAAGCATTACAAGCGTACAATTTTCAACAATTTCAATTCCTTTATTTTTTGCAATTGAAACTAATTCTGGATTTTCGGTTCCCGGATTGAAAATAATACGTGATGGATTCAAACTTAATATATAATCATAATATTCGGGTTGTTTTGAAAGTCTGATATAAATAGTAACCGTGTGAATATTCTCAATATCCGGTTTCCCGGTAATAATATCAACTGTCTCAACTTTCGACTTTCGAAGTCCGATTGATTTCACCGGATGCCCATAAACAAGTAGCTTTCTTATTGCTTTATTTGAATACCGTTCAGGCTTTGTGCTACCACCTATAACCAGTGTTTTCTTCTTTATAAATTTCAACTTTAGTTACTCTCTTAATTATTAGGTACTCTTCAAACTTCCAAAAATACTCTTATACAAACGAATTGTTGGCTGTTTTATTTTTATTTTTAACATTATAATGGAGAATGTTTATTAAATAAGATGTGCGATTATTTACAAATGTCATAACATTCTAAAAATCAGGACATATTGACAGTTTGTTTTAAAATATCGTGACAAATTTTCTTTTTTATGATAGTGTTTTTTATATGGTAAGTCTTTTGATATAACCTTAACTAAAAATGAACAATATGAACTTAAATCAATTCACCATAAAATCGCAAGAGGCAATTCAAAAAGCACAGGAAATCGCATCTTCATATAATAATCAGGCCATTGAAAGCATTCATTTGCTTAAGGCAATTTTCACAGTCGATGAAAATGTTGCACCTTTTTTGCTAAAAAAGTTAAACGTTAATTTTACAGTTCTTTCACTTGCAGTAGATAAAATAATCGAATCCTTACCAAAAGTTAGCGGTGGTGACGAATACTTTTCTAACGAAGCAAAGGATGTAATTCAGAAGTCAAAGCAATATCTTAAAGAGTTTAAGGATGAATTCATATCTATTGAGCATCTGCTTTTGGCTTTACTGGAAGTAAAGAGCACTGCTGCCAATCTACTGAAAGATAATGATATTAATAAAAATGATCTTATTGAAGCTATTAAGGACTTAAGGAAAGGAGCAACCGCAACTAACCAAAGTGCCGAAGACCAGTACAATGCATTAAGCAAATATGCTCGTAATTTAAACGATCTGGCAAGCACAGGCAAACTCGACCCGGTAATTGGGCGCGATGAGGAAATTAGAAGAGTACTTCAGATATTGTCGAGAAGAACTAAAAATAATCCAATACTTATTGGTGAACCAGGAGTAGGTAAAACTGCAATTGCCGAAGGACTTGCACATAGGATCATTAACGGTGACGTTCCGGAAAATCTGAAATCAAATCTGGTTTTCTCGTTAGATATGGGAGCATTAATTGCCGGAGCTAAATACAAGGGTGAGTTTGAAGAAAGGTTGAAAGCTGTGGTTAAGGAAGTTGTGGCAGCTGATGGAGAAATAATTTTATTTATCGATGAAATACACACTTTAGTTGGTGCCGGAAAAGGTGAGGGAGCAATGGATGCAGCAAACATCCTCAAACCAGCGCTTGCAAGAGGTGAGCTAAAAGCTATCGGAGCAACAACACTTAAGGAGTATCAAAAATTCTTTGAAAAGGACAAAGCTTTAGAACGAAGGTTTCAACAAGTATTAATTGATGAACCTGATACAATGTCTGCAATATCAATTTTGCGTGGGCTTAAAGAAAGATACGAAACACATCACAAAGTACGGATTAAAGATGAGGCGATTATTTCAGCAGTTGAATTATCACAGCGTTATATCACTGATAGGTTTTTGCCCGATAAAGCCATCGACCTCATTGATGAAGCTGCATCAAAATTAAAACTCGAAATAAATTCACTTCCCGAAGAGCTTGAAATAGTTGAACGTAAAGTTCGCCAACTTGAAATAGAAAGGGAAGCTATTAAAAGAGAAAAGGATAAGGTAAAGATGCAGGCTATAAAGGAAAACCTGGCCAATTTAAACGAAGAGAGAACGAGCCTTAGGGCTGCATGGAAGGCGGAAAAAGAACTTGTAGACAATATACAACAGAAAAAACAGGAGCAGGAGAACTGTAAAGTTAAAGCTGAACAGGCGGAACGCGATGGAGATTTTGGAAAGGTTGCTGAAATACGATACGGTAAATTACTGGATATTCAGGCAGAAATTGATGCTTATAAAGCTCAACTTGAAGAACTTCAGGGCGACAGCCCAATGATAAACGAAGAGGTTGGCGCTGAAGATATTGCAGATGTTGTATCAAAATGGACAGGAATACCCGTGAGCAGGATGCTACAAAGCGAACGTGTAAAACTTCTTAGTCTTGAGACGGAATTGCACACAAGAGTAATTGGACAGGATGATGCAATCGCAGCTATTTCGGATGCCATACGCAGAAGCAGAGCTGGCTTACAGGATGAAAAACGACCTATTGGATCGTTTATTTTTATTGGCACTACTGGTGTTGGTAAAACCGAATTGGCCAAAGCATTAGCCGATTTCCTGTTTAGCAACGAAAATGCAATGGTTCGTATCGATATGTCGGAATACCAGGAACGTCACTCTGTGTCACGTCTTATTGGCGCCCCTCCAGGATATGTTGGATATGATGAAAGTGGTCAGCTAACTGAGGCAGTAAGGCGTAAGCCATATTCGGTTGTTTTACTTGACGAAATTGAAAAAGCGCACCCCGACGTATTTAATATATTATTGCAAGTACTTGATGACGGAAGACTTACCGATAATAAAGGAAGAGTTGTTGATTTTAAAAATACTATAATTATTATGACATCTAATATTGGTTCGCACATAATACAGGAAAATTTTACCGGAATAACCGAGCAAAATCAGGAAGAAAAATTTGAAAAGACTAAAAATGAGGTGTTGGACCTTCTCAAGAAAACCATACGTCCTGAGTTTTTGAACAGAGTAGATGAGATAATAATGTTTAAACCGTTAACCAGGGATGAAACTCACGATATTGTTGGTCTTCAATTTGCTGGTGTTAAAAAAATGCTGCAAAAAAACGACATCGAAATTAGTATAAGTGACGAAGCAATAACCAAATTAGCCGATATAGGATATGATCCTTTATTTGGTGCCCGGCCATTAAAAAGAGTAATTCAGCGTGAAGTGCTCAATCAGCTTTCTAAAATGATACTATCCGGTAAACTTGTGCCTAATGAGAAAATTCTGGTAGATGTAGAAAATGGCGAGTTTGTTTTTAAAAACCAATAGGTTTTGAATTACTCAATAATTGCAGAAATGGGATAATGGTCAGATTCTTTCAGACTATGACGCGTAAACCCATGTGTACTAAATCTTTTTCCGGTTAATATATAATCAATCCTTAAAAAGGGGAGGGGTCCGGCATATGTGCGCCCGACACCTATTCCTTTTTTCACAAATGTATCAGTCATATATTTTTCAAGTTGGCTATATACCCATGATGAAGGAGTGTCGTTAAAATCACCGCAAAGGATTATATCGTACTTTGTTAAATTAATTTTATTGATCAAATACTTAAGCTGCTTTTCTCGCAAATTAAAGGCCTGTGCTAATTTCCGGTATATTTCTAAATAATGATTTTTTAAGATTTCACTATTATCAGCTTCCGGTTTAACAACGAAATCGAGGTCTCCGGGTACTAATTTAATACTTGCAAGGTGTATATTAAAAATCCTCACAGTATCCTCATTTAATACTACATCTGTATAAATACCAAAAGTACGTGAACCTTTAAATTTTAGCCTTCCTTTGTTTATTGCGTTGTATTTTGAGAATGTAACTAGACCTGAAAGTTGGTTATGTTTTGGATTAAAATAGCTTTCGTAATAATAGGAATGAGAACTCAAAGTATCCCTTATTTCTTTTAGTGGCTCGTATAAACTGTTGTTTGAAGAATGATATTCCTGAATGCATACAATATCAGCGTCTTGCTTTAAAAGAAATTTGATTATCCTGCTTTTTGTTACAATTGCGGAGTTATTATTATTTTTTTCTCCAAAATTTTGCACATTGTACGATAGCACTTTAATTTCACCGGCTTGTTTGTTAACTGAGTTTAATAATGTTATCTGGAAATTGTTAAAAATATTATTGAATCCAATAAGGATAAAAATAAATGATAAAACCGCAAACTTACTTTTTGCGATTACCCAAGAGATTAAAAAGGCAAGGTTCACAATAATGATTATTGGGTAGATTAGTCCTAAAGCCTGAATCCAGGTGTTTTGCGAAGGAGGAATAATTTCTGCAAGGTTTGATAAAATCAACACAATACCTGCTACAAGGTTTATTGCAAACAATGTGTTTTTCAATATGTTGAAATGCAGATTATATTTCAAGTTCCTATGAATAGCGATATTAAAGATTGTAAAAGGTTATTCCGGCCGACTACTTCAAAATTAATTATTATTTTTTATTACTTGTCTTAAAAAGTAATTCTTTTTCTTTACTGGAAAGACTACTATATCCTGATTTCGATATTTTGTCGAGTATATGGTCAATTTCTTCCTGAGTAGCTGAGCGCCTATTATTATATTCATCATCACTTAATGGTCTGCCACTTTTTGGTCGTGAAGTAGTGAACTTTGTTTCTTTTTTCTTCCATGTAAATTTTGGTAATTGAAACATATAAAATATCTTGTAGATATCGTTTCCTTTTCTTAATGAAAAGGCATAAATAAATCCCCAAAAAGCACCACCAAGATGGGCAATATGTCCACCAGGATTATCTGTTTGTATGCTAAGAAGATCGATGGCGATAAAAGCAATGGCAAGGTATTTCAATTTAAACTTTCCAAAAAGAAAAAGATGGACAGTATAATCAGGGACATAAGTGGCAATTGCAATAATTATGGCTAATACCGATGCCGATGCTCCCATGGCAATGGCATAACTTGATATTGAGGTAAATACAGGAAATAAATTAAAGGATAAAATAAAAAATAAGGCTCCGGATACACCGCCAAAAATGTAAGTCCAAAACAGTTTTACCTGGCTTAGGTATTCCTGAAAGATCATACCCCCAAAATATAACATCACCATATTAAATAACAAATGGAAAAACCCTTCCTGCAAAAACATGTACGTGAATATTGTCCATGGTTTTGAAGATAGTACACTTAAATCGGCAGGAAGTGCAAGTACTTTTGCAAGCGGACTCAATATGTTGCTGTCAGTTAAGTTTAAAAGCAATGCAAAAAGTCCGATAAGATTAACGATTAAGTAGATAATAGTATTTATGAGTATGAGCCTCGAAAGTACGTTATGGCTAAAGAATATCTTTTTTAGTAATTCCCCTGTATTTCGTTGTGGTTGATTAACTGAGAACATCTTGAATTATGGATTTTGTATTTAAAGTTGATGAGTTAATAGTTGTTAAGTTTCCCCTTTTTTTTCCAGAACATAATTAAAAAGAAACCAAAAATCATGCCTCCCAAATGAGCAAAGTGAGCCACGTTATCAGCCGGGTTATTCGAGAATCCCATATAGAGCTCAATTGCACCATATATCATTACAAAATATTTGGCTTTTACAGGAATGGCAAAATAAACATAAATGAGTGAGTTTGGGAACATCATTCCGAAAGCAAGCAATATTCCGAAAACGGCGCCTGACGCACCAACTGTTGGAGTATTAATAATTAAGTTAAGAGCTCCCATGTCAAGGTTTTCATAGTTCATGCCCCTGCTTAGCACATCAGCCCCCTGCTGTATTACAATGGCAATTTGCTCTGGCGACAGATCTGCTTCTACCGAACTTATACGTAACCAGGCAACAATAATTTGTACAATTCCGGCTCCGATACCTGTAATTAAATAGTAGTTTAAAAATCGCCTAGGACCCCATACATTTTCGAGTACATTACCGAACATCCAAAGTGCAAACATATTAAACAGTATATGTGCAAATCCTCCATGCATAAACATGTACGATACTAACTGCCACATTCCAAAATCGTGAGAGAGAGGATAATGCAATCCTAAATATTTAACGAGATTAATATGAAGAGTACTATCCAAAGCAATTGTAGCCAGGAAAAATAATCCGTTTATTATTAGTAGGTTTTTAACCACCATCGGTAACATAGTAAATCCTGAAGGGCGATATTGCTGCATTTTATGTTATTAGTTAAATGTTAAAAGCTATTGTTATTTGTGAATAGTTATTTATGTGAGTTATTTTAACAATGTTTATGGTTCATCATCTTATTTATTAGATTTAATTAGTTCTTCTAATTTCCCTATGTCAACAATTGTTAAAGTTTTTTTTCCATCCGGCGAAACTCTTGGTACATTGCACATAAATAAACTATCAAAAATCTCCTGCATTTCTTTTTCGTCCAGTTTAGTACCTGGTTTTATTGCCAGATTACTTGCCATTGAGCGCGCTAAATTAATGTTTTTGTCATAATTCAAATCGCTTAAATTTGCTTTATGATTTTCAATGATTTTTTCAATAATACCTGTAACCGAGCTTTCTTTAATGTCCGTGGGAATACCTACTATCACAAAACTGTTTGTACCCAGTTCTTCTAACCCAAAACCTATTTTTACTAATTCGGTTTTAAGAGATTTTACAATTTCGGCATCGCCTGGCGACATATGGATTTCTTGCGGAAAAAGCTGTTGCTGTGAAGGTTGTGAGTTACTTTTTAACTTGTCAAGTATATCTTCATAAATTATTCTTTCATGCGCTAAATGCTGATCAATGAGCATCATGCCCGATTTAACATTACAAACAATGAATTTATTATGCACCTGAAGGAATTTGTTGCTTTCAAATTCAGATTCAGGATCAACTGCCTTGTTCATTATTTCCTGATTTCCTGATTTAGTCGAATCTTGCTCACCATGTTTATCATAAAGTGCTTCCCAATTTTTCACGCTGGGTTTTTTAAAAGACGTTGCATCACCTGCGAAATCAGACTTTTGTTTAGTAAAAGGGTTGTATTCCGGATCGAGGTTTATCGATGGTTGCTTTAAATCGGCTGAAGGTTTGGTTTGAAATGCAGCTTCGATATCAGGAATAACATCAAAATCAAGAGTTGGCGTAAGAGCATGTTTTCCAATGGTCTGCTTTACTGCCGATTGTAAAATTGCATATACATAGCGTGCATCCTGAAAGTTCACTTCAGTTTTTGTAGGATGAATATTGATGTCGATATACTTTGGGTCGATTTCGATATTTATGAAATACGAGGGAAATGAATCTACAGGAATTAACTCAGTATATGCATTATTTACAGCATGATGAAGATAAGGATGTTTGATAAATCTATTGTTTACAAAAAAGTATTGTTCACCTCTCGTTTTCTTGGCGAACTCGGGTTTACCTATAAATCCTGAAATATTAACTGTTTCAGTTTTTTGTTTCACTGTTAGCAGCCTTTCGTTATAAACATTTCCAAATAGTGAAACTATTCTTGATTTCATGCTGCCAGGCATAAGTTTGAAAACAAGTTTATCGTTGTTGTAATAACTAAAACCAATATTGTTGTTCACAGTTGATATTCGTGTGAACTCTTCAATAATATGCCTTAATTCAACCGTGTTCGACTTTAAAAAATTTCGCCGAGCTGGAACATTGTAAAACAAACTTTTAACCGATATACTTGTTCCTTCTGAACATTGGCATGGTTCCTGACTAATAACTTTCGATCCCTCAATTTTAACACATGTGCCAACGTCGTCACCCACGGGTTTCGATTTAAGCTCAACCTGAGAAATAGCAGCAATTGAAGCCATAGCCTCACCTCTGAACCCCATAGTTTTAATGGCAAATAGATCGTCGGCTTTACTTATTTTAGATGTAGCATGACGTTCAAAACACATTCGGGAGTCAATCGCCGACATTCCACAACCGTTGTCAGTAACTTGTATGAGCGTTTTTCCGGCATCCTTTATAGCAAGAGTAATTTGAGTAGCACCTGAATCAACAGCATTTTCCAACAGCTCTTTAGCAGCCGAAGCAGGTCGTTGAATTACTTCGCCCGCTGCAATTTGGTTTGCCACCGAATCAGGAAGTAATTTTATTATGTTTGACATGAATGCATAACTATTTATTAATTTTGTTTCTGTCTTGTTGATTCTTGTGTGGATGTGAGAATGAATAAATGCGATTGCTTAAATTCTCCCCCTCTCCCATTCTCTCATTCAATCATTCTCAATTAGTAACACCAAATGCACTAAGCATTTTTTCGATAATATCTGTAAAAAGAATAAAATATATACTTCCTCCAATAAATGTTGCGTAAATCAAGTACGTTACAATTCTTGAAAGAATAGGTTTTTCATCAACTATATTTCCCCTGGTCCAACGTTTCGACATTCGAAGCCTAAACTCTTCGTTATGAGAAAGACTATTATCAAATCCCATTGCAGCTTTCTTTTTTTCCAGCTCTTCCTTTTTAGGGTCGTAGTAGCGTGGTGAATACTTGAACGATTTTGGTTTAGGTGTTCTAAATGAAACTATCCTCATGATTTACAATCTTTATTAATCTGCAAAATTAGATCATTTTATAAAATTGGTATCAATCAGGTTAACTTTGTATTGTTAAAATTGTTTAATACGCTATATACTACTACTTTTAACAACGATCAATTTTTCCCGGGTCATTTCATTTATGGAATAGGGTATACCTCCGGTGCCAATTCCCGAACCATCTCTTCCTCCAAATGGCATCCAGTCGACTCTAAAAGCAGTATGATCATTAACCATCACGGCCGAAGCAACTAATTTTTTAACAGCACCTAAAGCAATATCAATGTTTTTAGTAAATATTGCAGCCTGAAATGCCATAGGTAAAGCATTAGCAAGGTTAATAGCTTCATCAATGTTTTTGTATGAGTAGATGCAAACCAAAGGCCCAAAAATTTCTTGGGTTGATACCTTAGCATCACCTGGAGGATTTAAAATTACAGTTGGTTCGTAACAGCTGTTGGAAATACGCTTACCTCCGCATAATAATTTTCCACCACTATCAATGGCCTCATTAACCCAACTCTCAACACGGTCAACCTCATGCGGAAGAATCAATGGTCCCACTTCAGTTTTCGGATCAAGAGGATCGCCAACTTTAAGTTTTGACGCCATATTGGCAAATTTTCCAGAAACTTCGTCAACAATATTTTCATGAATAAATACTCTTTGAACTGATACACAAACCTGCCCTGCATGATAGAAGCCGCCTTTTAATATTGCCGGTAACATATCTTCTATATCTGCATCCGGCTCAACAATCACAGGTGCAGCTCCTCCGTGCTCAAGTGCACATTGTGTTCCCGGCGACAGTTTTGATCGTAAATACCACCCTACTTTTGCAGAGCCTATAAATGACAAATAATTAATTCTGCTATCAGTAACTAGTTTTTCGGCATTTTCATTATTACAGATTAGAGCCTGACACCAGCCTTCAGGTAATCCTGCTTCAACTAATATGTTCATAAATTCCAGACATGAAAGTGGAGTAGTAAGAGCAGGTTTTACTATTACCGGCGCACCTGCTGCAATAGCTGTAACCGTTTGGTGAATTATTAAATTTAAAGGGTGGTTAAATGCACTAATTGAAGCAACAACCCCAATGGGCTCACGAATAGTAAATGCAAGCCTGTTAACCGATGATTTAGTTTGACCCATGGGAATTTGCTCACCCGATAGTTGGCCAATGTGTGCAATCGCAAGTTTTACTCCGTTAATAGCCCTGTCGACTTCTATTTTTGAGTCAATGTATGGTTTGCCACCTTCTTCAGTAGCAATTTGGGTAAGATGTTCGCTGCGCTCTTTCATTATCTCCACAACACGCTCCAGTATTTCAATTCGGTGCCATGCGGGAAGCCAAAATGATTTATTTGTAAAGAGGCCATAAGCTTTTTGTAGGGCATTTTCTACATCATGCTCGCCCATTAAAGGAATTTCTTTAATAAGCTTAAAATCGTACGGGGAAATTACTTCTAACATCATCTCTAATTTTGAATTTTGTTTCTAATTATTGCAAAGAGTTTGGAATTACTAAAATACGAATTTAATTACTTTTGCGAAGGATAAAAAATTGAATCCCCGTTGATTTTTTTGCCACAATGTCTCAACGAAATAATTAGTCAAAGAAACCCTAAGGAATACGAAATTCCAAATACTTCCTATATTTGCCGCTTGGAATCATTCTAAATAAAAAATAATTAATTAATTCTGAATGTCATATAATTTGTTAAAAGGAAAAAGAGGGATCATTTTTGGTGCACTCGATAATAAATCAATTGCCTGGAAAGTTGCTGAAAAAGCATTTGAAGAGGGTGCTTCAATAACATTGAGTAACACTGCGACTGCAATTCGTTTTGGGCAAATTGATGAGTTAGCAGAAAATTGTAATGCTGAAATTATTATTGCGGATGCCACAAAAACAGAAGATCTGAGTCATGTTTTTGAACGCTCAATGGAAGTGCTTGGTGGTAAAATCGACTTTGTACTACACTCAATCGGCATGTCGTTAAATGTTAGAAAAAAGAGGGTTTACAGTGACCTTGATTATAATTTCTTAAATAAAACCCTAGATATTTCGGCAGTTTCATTTCATAAAATGTTACAAGTGGCATATAAAATGGATGCCATCAATGAATGGGGTTCAGTTGTAGCACTTTCATATATTGCTGCTCAGCGTGCACTTTATGGTTATAACGATATGGCTGATGCGAAAGCTTTGCTGGAATCGATAGCCAGAAGTTTTGGTTACATTTATGGCCGTGAGCGAAAAATAAGGATCAATACTATTTCGCAATCGCCAACATTAACAACTGCGGGGTCAGGTGTGAAAGGTGTTGGCAGTTTGCTTGATTTTACAGAAAGGATGTCGCCTCTGGGTAATGCCGATGCCCAGGAATGTGCGAATTATTGTGTTACGTTATTTTCTGATCTGACAAGAAAAGTTACCATGCAAAATTTGTATCACGACGGAGGTTTTTCAAATATGGGAATGAGTTTGCGTGCAATGCATGTTTACGATAAAAATCTTGAAAATATTATTGATGATGAGAAGAAGGATTAACTGATTCCTGTCATTAACTATTTTTTTCGAAACATCAACTGTTTAATAATTGTTTTTTATACTTTTGCAGCCTTAAAAACGGCGAGGTAGCTCAGTTGGTTAGAGCGTCGGATTCATAACCCGGAGGTCCCGAGTTCAATTCTCGGTCTCGCTACAAAAAGTGTTAAAAGGCTAATAATCAGACAAATAACACTAATAAAAAAGTAGTTTTGCGACACGCTGCGACACAAATGATTAAGAATGCAAGATTAGAGGCATTGTGTTTTCCTTGGGGAAGGAGAAACAAAAGCCATGAAATATAGACTTGCAAAAATGTTTGATAACGATAATCAACTAAATCAAAGATGGTTTGTTTATTATTTTTTCATGCATCCAGAAACGGGAAAAATGCAACGTTTTCGGATATTTATTAGTGCTAAGTTACTTACCAAAGTAGCCAGAAGAAGAAAAGGTGAAGAAATAATTACAGCAATCAACACCAAATTAAAAAGGGGTTGGAATCCATTTACTTCTGAACAACTAAAATTAACCACAGTAAGTGAAGCACTTGATCATGTAATGAAGATCAAATCGGCAACAATTTGCAAGCGTTCAATATGGACTTACAATTCTGTGATTAGGCACTTATATACCTATTAACATCATCCTGAAACACAAGCTTCTTTCCCGAGTCTTCCATAAACTCATTATAATCCGCTCCCTGGTCAGAAATAAATTCATCAAGCTCTACCTTTGACTTAATGAATTTAGCCCTGTTACGGATAAGCTCATTCTTCTTTTGAAAATTTTGGATCTGGTCATCCAATACTTTCTTCACATCCTCCACGCTCGGAAGTTGAGTTTTACCGTTTCCACGTTCTTCAATCTATTTAAGTACTCCAACCGGTTGTATTTCTACAAAAGCCTGGCCGGTAACTGGTTGGCCGCTTAGTATTCCTTCAACCGATCCCAATCCTTCATACTTAATCTTTGTTGAATCAATAATGATCTCCTGATCATCTCTCACCATGTTGATGGTAAGGTCTGCTGAATAATCCGTTGACGTGAGTTGAATGCGGTGCTGCATAGCGTATTTAAGTCCTGATTTCGGGCTTACCCAATCCGTACCTGGCACATGGTAGATATTAATCTCGTTGATTGCCCACGAATGCACGGCCTTGCGGGCAGTGTTGAGAGTCCTGTCGCTGTCATTACGGAACAATGTTGCGATTGGGAGGGAACCTGTTGCGCTATTTATCTCGATAACCATAATCGCAGCATTCTCTTCAGGGAGCTGAATCGCGTAGAAGTCCCACGATGCGTTACTAAAGACCTCGCTCGCCTGTTGATCGTAACTCTGGACAACATAATCCATCCACATCAATCCGTCCGATCCATTGCTTAATGAAATTGTGTCGTCAAGCTTTATCGAAAATTGTTCAACGTCCATCAATGGCAGTGAATAGTAGTATGAACCCTGGCAGGACATCGGATCACCGGTTGCTTCAAGATAGTTTGAAACTGACCTTGCCGGCGACTCCATAATCTGTGCCCTCTGCTCCTCACTTAAATACTGCGGGAAGAACGATGCCGGCCCATACCCTTGATTTACTACTCCGAGCCTGTCGCGTAGTTGCACCTCAGCATGGAGCCTTACACCATTAAAATCAGGAATATCGGCGGTCAGGATGTACTCCGCATCAGCTGCGCCCATATTTCCCGAGATAAGACTCATCGTTATCAGTGGTATTGTTGTTATAGGCGAGTTCAATGTTACATCCCATGGATTGGATGTCACAATCATCAGTGAATCAATGTCCAGCGTCACGAAACCCCGCCATTCATACTTACCAAGGGAATCGTTGCCGAATGCAACGATGGCAGGAACCACCGGTGCTCGAAAACCATGATATGACATTTCAATACGCTGCACCGCGATAAAGAATACACCGATATCATCAGGCGCATCATTATCCACCAGGTTCCCAAAAAAGAACCAGCCGTCAAGATCGTACTCAAAATGTTCAGACGATAAGTATTCGGAAAGTTGCTGTGCACTCTGTGTCTGTGGTAGAGCATAGTCTTGTGTAAAAAATGCGCACCCTGCAGCCGGTGGCGGGAAAACTTGTTTGTCCGGATTCTTATTGCAACCGCAGTAAAACCAAAAAATTGAAATAAAAACGGCCGTACCTAAGACTGCATTAATTTTTTTCATTTTTCTGAACATTTGTAGTTTTTCTTTGCTTTTCATAGCTTCTCATTTTAATACCATAAGTCCATAATGTGTATACACACGTTAATAGCGTTAATATCTCTTGATATTCGACTGATAAGGACAGGTTATTATTTTTTGTTATGTCATCGGTTTGATGAGTTAACATCAAATTTATAAATTAATTCATTCAACTAGCAAAACGAACAAAAAAAAGGACGAAAACTCATTAATCTTAATCCATGATCTGCTGCTCAATTTATGTTAACTTATCTTCATTCTTCATCATTCAAACCCCTAAAATAAGCATCCACAATTTCCTGTGCCTTCGGTGAATCACTATTAGAAATCATAACCTTAACACCTTCAGAAAACGCGGGATCGTAGGCATATGAGCTTAGAACATTATTTTTAAGAAATGACCTGATTTTTGAATCTTCAAGAAGACTTTTAATTAATTCAGCCTCCCATAAATTGCCTGAGAATATCTCAATTATTTTATCCGTTTTGTTATTTGATGAGTTTGTAGTCATTAGTAAATTAAGAATTTAGATAGCAAGATTACAAAAATAGTGAATTTAAGTTTTTGTTCAAAATCCTTATTTATAAACAATCTAAAAATAAATAGCTATGAACTTAATTTACAAAGGTTTAGCAATAGTTGCCTTACCAGCAATTTTATTATTATTCAGTTATATCGGTGGGAGTCCGGGTGGTAAAACTGGCTCAATTGGAGAAGAATGGAATACCGATGTTTATAATTTTTATTTTTACTTTTGCATTTTGCAAGTCACTAAAAAACTAGCACAAATACAAGCCCGATATTATGTCGAACATTCTAAAAGCAATTATACCTCCATCTAGTTGGCAGTTTCCTGTAGCCATTATGGCCGGAGTGCTTTTTGGTTTGAGCGTGTATGTGCTGTATATTTCTAATTCATTTTCTTACTTATCAAATGACCCAAAAACGTGCATCAATTGCCATGTGATGAATCATGAATATGCTTCATGGTTTCATAGTGCCCACCGGGAAAAAGCCAGTTGTAACGATTGTCATGTGCCTCATAATAACATCTTTAATACTTATTTATTTAAAGCAAAGGATGGTTTGCGACATGCAACCATGTTTACATTAAGGCAAGAACCTCAGGTAATTAGAATTAAGGAAGAGGGTGCCAATGTGGTACAAAACAATTGTATACGTTGCCATAATGATGTGATTACAGATCGTCGCTTGTTAGCGGCGACCAAAAGTTTTGATCATTTCAGAACAGAAGGTCGCAAGTGCTGGGATTGTCATCGTGAAGTACCGCATGGAAGGTTAAACAGCCTTTCAGCGTCACACAATGCACTTATCCCCCAAACCAGAAAACCAATTCCTGATTGGATTAAAAATATTGTAAAGTAAAATTTCGTAAAAATATATGTTATGAGTAAGCAAAGAAAACCAATAGTAAATTGGATAGTATTTTTGGCCACAATCTTAGTGGTGTTTTTTCTGGGTTTATTAGCGTCATCTATTGTTGAGAGGCGTGCTGAAGATCCTGTCGCTTTGGGACCTCAAGTCTCGATTGCTCCACTTGAATCAAGAAATGAGTTATGGGGAAAGAATTACCCAACCGAATATGAATCATGGTTAAAAACTGATGAAGGTGATTTTCTCTCAAAATACAATGGAAATGAAATGATTGATATGTTGGAAATAGATCCTCGTTTAGTTGTTCTGTGGGCAGGATATGGTTTTGCCAAAGATTATAATCAAGGAAGAGGACATGCATATGCTATTGAAGACTTGAGAAATACACTCCGAACAGGTGGCCCCACTGGTCCTGATGATGGACCAATGCCATCAACTTGCTGGACTTGTAAATCACCTGACGTGCCAAGAATTATGAACGAAAGTGGTGTAACAGATTATTATACTGGAAAATGGTCGAAGTTTGGATCGGAGATTGTAAACCCAATTGGCTGTGCTGATTGTCACAATAACAAAACTATGGAACTTCAAATAACCCGTCCTGCTTTAGTAGAAGCTTTTGACCGTAATGGTCGAAAAATTACCGACGCTTCTCATAATGAAATGCGTTCTTTAGTTTGTGCTCAGTGCCATGTGGAATACTATTTCGATAAAAACCGACCCGGTAGTGAAGGCGCGAATTACTTAACTTTTCCTTTGGATAATGGTATTACTGTTGAAGCTATGGAAGCTTATTATGATGAGATCGGTTTTAGCGATTGGACTCATTCCTTAAGTAGGGCGCCGATGTTAAAAGCGCAACATCCGGGATGGGAAGTATTTACAATGGGAATTCATGCAGAAAGAGGTGTAAGTTGTGCTGATTGCCATATGCCATATATGAGTGAAGGGGGACGAAAATATACCGATCACCATATTCAATCTCCTTTGAATAACATCGAAAATTCTTGTATGGTATGTCATAAAGAAAAAACTGAAACCTTGATGAAAAATGTGTATGCCCATCAAGATAGGATTATTGAAAATCGAGATGAACTAGAGAAATTAATTGTTAGAATGCATGTCGAGGCAAAAACAGCTTGGGATTCAGGCGCCAGCGAAGAGCAAATGAAAGATATTCTTATGGATATCCGTCACGCGCAGTGGCGTTGGGATTATGCTGCAGCATCTCACGGTGGCTCTTTCCATGCTCCTGTCGAAATTTCAAGGGTAATTGCAGGTGCTATTTCCATTGCTCAGGAAGGAAGAATCAAACTTGCAAAAATTTTAATGACTCTAGGGCATTCGGCTGAAGTTGCATATCCTGATATTGAAACAAAAGCTAAAGCTCAGAAATTCATCGGATTACCTATGGATAATTTAATTAAAGAAAAAGAAGAATTTAGAAAGAATCTTGCACCTAAATGGGATCAGGAAGCTAAAGAAAGAGAATCTAAATTAAAGATTACCTGGGTGAATAATTAATGCATAGTTTTTTAACTTTGAAGAAAAATAGATACGATGGATAATTCTTGCCTCGAGTGCGGTGAACCTCTGATAGGTAGAGTAGATAAAAAGTTCTGTAACGATCAGTGCAGAAACAACTATCACAATAAAGAAAACAGAGAGGATTCGGCTCTGATAAGAAATGTTAACATCATACTTAAGAAAAACAGAAATATATTAAAGCAATTAAATCCGGTTGGCAAAGCAAAAGTTAAAAAACAGGAATTGGTTACACTGGGTTTTAATTTTAAATATTTTACCAACATTTACAAAACAAAAGAGGGTCGCAACTATTATTTTGTTTACGAACATGGGTATATTGATATTGGCAACGATTATTTTGCATTAGTTATAAATGTTGATATTTAGTAGTTCTTCGTCCTGAACCCATTCCGGATAATGCCACAGTTTTAGTACCTCTTTATCACTTATTTCCACAATCTTTATATTTTTGCTGTATGTTAAACTTTGCTGATAGTTTACAAAACAATATTTTCCGTACAATTTCAAATGTTTGTGCTGGTATGAATGTTCGTGCATTTGTAATTGGTGGATGGGTTCGCGATTTGATTATATCACGATCGTCGAAAGATGTTGACATTGTTGTAATTGGAAGTGGTATTATTGCAGCTAAGCAAGTCGCTAAAGCCTTGGGCTCAGGTACTAATGTTAAGTATTTTAAAAACTTTGGAACTGCAATGATTCGACAAAACGATTGGATTATTGAATTTGTTGGCGCTCGAAAGGAATCATATAGAAAGGATTCCAGAAAACCAATTGTTGAAAATGGGACATTATCTGATGATCAAAATCGTCGTGATTTTACAATTAATGCTTTATCACTAAGTCTTCAAAAAGATAACTTTGGTGATCTGCTCGACCCTTTCGATGGTGTTGAAGATATTAAGAATAAAATAATACGTACGCCACTCGACCCCGATCTTACATTCTCAGACGATCCTTTACGTATGATGAGAGCTATAAGATTTGCAACCCAACTGAATTTCAGTATTGAAGAAAATACATTTAATGCTATTTCAAGAAATAAAAATCGAATCAAAATTGTATCACCCGAAAGAGTAATTGATGAAATAAACCTTATAATGATGACCTCAGAGCCATCTCTTGGTATAAAACTGATGGATGAAACAGGTTTATTGAAAATTATTTTCCCAAAGCTTGCTGAATTAAAAGGGGTGGAAGTAATTAATCATCAGGCACATAAAGATAATTTTTATCATACATTACAGGTTCTTGATAATCTTGCACTTAAATCTGACGATCTATGGTTGCGGTGGGGTGCTTTACTACATGATATTGCAAAACCGGTTACAAAACGATATGATCCTGAAACGGGATGGACCTTTCATGGGCATGAATTTATAGGCTCCAAGATGGTCCCCGGGATTTTTAAAAGTTTAAAACTGCCATTAAATGATAAAATGCGCTATGTGCAAAAGCTGGTTCAGCTGCATTTACGTCCCATAGTGTTAGCTCAGGATATTGTAACTGATTCTGCAATAAGGCGATTACTGTTTGATGCCGGTGATGATATTGACGATTTGATGATGCTTTGTGATGCCGATATTACTTCGAAAAACGAAGCTAAAGTGAAACAGTTTTTACGTAACTTTAACCTTGTAAGAAAAAAGCTCAAAGAAGTAGAAGAAAAAGACAATCTCAGAAACTGGCAACCACCGGTTAGCGGTGAAGTAATAATGGAAACTTTTGGATTAAATCCTTCAAAAACTGTAGGAGATATTAAAATTGCTATTCGCGAAGCAATTCTTGATGGTGTAATAGGAAATAATTTTAATGAAGCTTACGATTTTATGCTTGAAATTGGAAAAAAGAGAAAAATGGGTGTAGTAACAAAAGTTGATGATCCTGGTGACAAATTTATACCTGAAGCTTGATACTTATTAAACCTTTAAGGTTTTTTATCAATCTGAGAGGTTGAACAACCATAACCAATAATGACCACCTCACCAAAATTCACCGGAAAGCTCGTAGTTATTGAAGGCCCAACAGCTTCCGGAAAAACAGGGATTGCAATTGCAATTGCCAAACACTTTAATGCGGAAATAATTTCGGCAGATTCACGACAGTTTTACAAGGAAATTCCCATTGGCACCGCTGCCCCTACAATGGCAGAACAAAAGGATGTATTACATTACTTTGTGGGTACATTATCGATTACCGACGATTACAATGTGTCGAAATTTGAACACTATGTATTGAATCTTTTAAATACAAAGTTGATTGAAGAACAGCTCGTTATAATGGTTGGAGGTTCAGGCTTATATATTGACGCTGTTTGCAAGGGTATTGATCATCTTCCTGATATTGATGAGTCGATGCGAAATAGCGTTACTGAGCTTTATGAAAAGCAAGGACTAATTACTCTTCAGGAAAAATTACATGAGTTCGACCGGGTTTATTATGAGCAGGTGGATCTTAATAATCCATCGCGGTTGATGCGGGCCATCGAAGTTTGTTTGCAAACAGGAATTCCTTATTCTCGGTTAAGAAAAAATAAACCCCAGTCAAGAAGTTTTGACATTGTTAAAATCGGAATAAAAATTCCACGCACTGTTTTAATTGAAAGAATAAATAGACGTGTTGATGAAATGATTAATAATGGTTTGGTCGAGGAAGCAAAATCTGTTTATAAGTTTAAAAACCATAATTCGTTAAACACAGTCGGGTACAAAGAACTGTTCGCTTTTTTCGATGATAAACTAACATTTGAACAAGCAATCGAAAAAATTAAAACAAACACACGCAGATATGCAAAACGCCAAATGACCTGGTTTAGAAAGGACAAAGAAATCCAATGGTTTGATTATGATGATATTGAGGGGATAGTTGAGTTTGTTAAAGGGAAGTTTTGAGTTCACGGGTTATCAGGTTGTCGGGTTATCGGGTTGTCGGGTTTTTAACCAAACTTACCCATCCTTTGGCATTGGATTTGCATTTTGTTGTAATTTTGAATCTCGCAAAAAACTCTTATGAGGAAAATTACGGTTACTTTAATTACTTTTTTTCTTTTTTTTTCGGCTGCAATGGCAACACACCAGCGAGCAGCTGAAATAACATATAAGTATTTGTATGGCCTAACATACGAGTTTACTATAACTATGTATACAAAAACCTCTAGCCCTGCTGATGATTCAAGGATTTATATGCCAATTTCATGGGGTGACGGCACCGGCGATGAACTTGATAGAATTTATTTTCAGCCAATCCCAAATGTTTATGATATAACTTTAAATATTTATAAAGGGAGTCACACTTTTCCTGGCCCGGCAAATTATACTATAGCCGTTGAAGATCCAAACAGAAATTTTGGTGTGTTAAATATACCTAATTCTGTAAATGTTCCTATATTTATCGAAACGGAATTGCTGATTAATCCGTTTCTTGGTTATAACAGTTCGGTTGAGTTGTTAAATCCTCCCATTGATCAGGGGTGTGTTGGCAAAACCTTTATTCATAATGCAGCTGCCTACGATCCTGACGGAGATAGCCTGTCGTACAGATTAGTAGTTTGTAAGGGAGCCGGAGGGTATGATATTCCGGGATATACTTTTCCCATGACATCAGACTACTTCATGATTGATTCCATTACGGGTGATTTAATTTGGGAAACTCCCGTTCTGCAAGGTGAGTATAATGTTGCATTTCTTATCGAGGAATGGCGGTTTGGAGTAAAAATATCATCGGTAAGGCGTGATATGCAAATTAATATTGTAGCGTGTGACCACGATCCACCGGATATTTACACTATTGATGACACATGTGTTATGGCTGGCGATTTTCTGCAGTTTGAAGTAGTGGCTATCGATCATGATCAAACTAATGTTGAACTAACAGCATTTGGTGGTCCTTTTGAGCAAAGCCAAAATCCGGCATATATCGACCCCGACCCGGCAACGGGCAACGACACCGTATCAACAATATTTAACTGGCCTACTTTATGCAGCCATGTAAGGCTCGAACCATATACTGCATTGTTTAAGGCAAGGGATAATGGATTCCCTGTTAACCTTGTGGATTTCAAAACAGTTTTTATTAGTGTTGTTGCACCGGCTCCTGATAATTTGGTAGCAGAACCATTAGGTACTGGAATAAATCTGAGCTGGGAGAAAAGCAGCTGTAATAATGCAATCGGTTATCAAATTTATCGAAGAAGCGGCCCATCGGGCTGGGAGCCCGGATACTGTGAAACAGGTGTGCCTGTTTATACAGGTTTTAGACTTATAGAAGAAATTGGCGATATAAACACAATTAATTTTCGCGACGACAACAACGGTGAAGGCCTGGTTCATGGAATCGATTATTGCTACAGAGTTATAGCCGTATTTTTTGATGGTGCCATAAGTTACGCATCAAATGAAGCATGTGCTTATCTTAAACGAGATGTTCCTATAATTACACATGTTAGTAACGATAGCCTTGATTTGAGCAGTGGCAATATTAGGGTAATCTGGTCGAAACCAATTGAATTGGATACAATCCAGTATCCCGGTCCATATAAATATTTGCTTTATCGAAATGATGGCCTTGTTTGGTCAAACCCTGAACTCATTGACGAATTTTATAGTTTAAATGATACAATATATCTGGATAATGAGGTTAATCTTAACACTCATTTAGGTCCTTATAGTTATCGCGTAGATATTGAAAGTTTAACGGTAGGCTTTATTGGCAGCTCACAAAAGGCATCCTCAGTTTTTATAGAAACGGAGCCAACAGATCATGAAATTTTACTTCAGTGGCACCCGAAAGTTCCATGGGAAAATGAATATTCAGTTATTTACAGAAAAGATCCCGGGCTAATAAATTATGATTCAGTAGGTACATCAAACAATAATTTCTATAGAGACAAAGGACTAACTAATTATGTTGAATACTGTTATTATGTAAAAACCATTGGTCATTATTCATTGCCCGGATTGATAGATCCGCTAATAAATTTTTCACAAATAACCTGCGAAACGCCTGTTGATAATGTACCACCCTGCAAGCCGGTATTAAGTGTATATACTGATTGTGAACAAATTACCAATGAGTTAGGCATGTATCTGCCCTATGATTCATGTAGCTATGATGCTGTTAAATTTTACATTTTTTATACTCCTCCGGGAGTTGATTATATCGAACTTATTGATTCGGTAGATTACGTTCCAAACGACACGACTTATTATCTACATGAAGACATTAATTCGGTTGTAGGTTGCTATCACGTAAGTGCTATTGATTCGATCGGAAATATTAGCGAAATTAGTAATGTTGAATGTGTTGGTTACGATGAGTGCCCGGTTTATGAATTACCAAATGTGTTTACCCCAAATGGTGATGATAAAAATCCACTGTTCGTACCGATGGGTTCACGATCGGCCAACCCAAAAGCAAATGTTAAAAGGGTCGATATGACCATTTTTAACAGATGGGGTAAAACTATGTATACTACCACTGATCCTGAAATAAATTGGGATGGTAAAAACCAAAATAATAATGAGAACTGTATTAACGGGGTGTATTACTATGTTTGTGATGTGTATATTATTACACTTGAAGGAGAGGTTAAAATTACCATGAAAGGATCGGTTACTTTGATTAGATAATTCACAATTAACAGTTATAAGTTTATAATTTTATGAAAGCTGTAGTTTATCACAAGTTATTTGATGTATTTTTGAATACTCAATTGATAGCCGATGTTTTTCAGGAAATATATTAATAATAAGTATTTTTATACAGGACTGTTGTTTTTAGTTTGGTGGGTTTTTTTCGATCAGGAAAGCCTGATAGTTCAGTATAATCTTTCAAGAGTAAAAACAGGCCTTGAAAATCAGAAAGAATTCTATAATAATGAAATCAAAAAAGACGAAGCCGCAATTAATACTCTGCAAAACGACACCGTTTTTTTGGAGAAATATGCCCGCGAAAAATACTTCATGAAAAAAGACGATGAGGATGTTTTTGTGGTTGTGCGTGATGATGATTAGAGACAACTGCAAACCCCATTTTGTCACGCTGAACCCCTATCAATCGGGGCGAAGTATCTCATAACATGTTTATATTTAAACTGATGAGATTCTTCATCCCGACACATCGGGATTCAGAATGACAATATTCTAATGGTTTTGAAAAGGCTTCATTATTATATCGTTAATTAATGATCATTTTTTGGAGTATTCCTTAAATAGTAGATTATTTCCCCCCCTTCTACTATATCATTATGTTTTAAGTTATTCCCAATAAGCTCTTTGCCATTAACCTCTATTTTTTCTAAGTAAACATTCTCCTTGCTTTGATTTACTGTGTTAATAGTGACAATATTACCATTGTCGAGATATATTGTTGCTTCTTTCACCATCGGGCTTCCGATTGCATATTCAAGGGAGCCTGGAATTACAGGATAAAATCCCAAAGCACTAAATACATACCATGCACTCATCTGTCCTGCATCATCATTACCGCATAACCCGCCTTCGGTATTACCATACATAGTTTCCATTATCATTCTTACACATGCTTGTGTTTTCCATGGTTGATTTGTCCAGTTATACAAATAGGGTATGTGATGGCCGGGTTCATTACCATGAACATAATTGCCAATTATGCCATCACGAGTAATATCCTCGTTTTTTTCAATGTGGTTATCGTCAATTTCAGTAGTAAAAATCTTGTCTAGATTATTAGGGAAACTATCTTTCCCACCCATCATTGCTATCATGTTATCTAATTCATGTGGCACATATAATCCGTAATTCCATGCATTGCCTTCGATAAAACCCTGTCCATGAGTATCGATAGGATCAAAATCTGCCCGCCAGTTGCCGTTTGCCAATTTAGGGCGCATATATCCAATATCAGGATCATAAACATTTACATAATTTTTCGACCTTTTTAAGTACTCGTCATACACCTGTTTATTACCTGCTTTCATAGCTATTTGTGCAATACACCAGTCATCATAAGCATACTCGAGCGTTTTTGATACTGACGAAAGGCTTATGTCTTCAGGTACATACCCCAACGACATATAACTTTCAAGACCATCGTAATAAGATAAAGTAGAAGTGCTTGCACATGCAATTAATGCTCTTTCCAAATCTATATCAGTTGTGTTTTTTACGATAGCATCTGCAATAACCGAAACGGAATGATAACCAACCATGCACCAATTTTCATTGGCGTAATGGCTCCAAACCGGTAACATATTGTGCACACTTTGATCGTAATGTGCTAACATGGATAATATCATATCGTTATTCCGTTGGGGTTGTGTTATGTTGAATAATGGGTGCAGCGCCCTGTAAGTATCCCAAAGTGAAAAAATTGTATAATTAGTGAATCCATCACTTAGGTGGATGTTCTGATCTAAACCCCGATATTGACCATCCACATCTTCGTAGATTATTGGGCTTAGCATAGTATGGTAAAGTGCTGTATAGTAGGTTTCTTTTTGTTCATTAGTTTCGGTTTCAACAATAATTTTAGATAGCTCATTGTTCCATTTCTGTTGAGTCTCCTTCTTGACCTGATCAAAATCCCAGTGCGGTATTTCCATTTGTAGATTTTTCAACGCACCGTTTGAACTAACAGAAGAAAGAGCAAATTTTATTTTTATTTTTTCATTTTCAGATGTTTTGAAATCGAAGTAAGCGCGAATATTCCTGCCCGCCATTTCCGGGAAGTTATGAGATTCATCAAATTTTCTGTAAAAACCATTATACTTTACATCATTATGTTTTTTATGCCCGTAATTATAGTAAGGTTTGGAAAACTGCATGGCAAAAAACACTTTTCTGGTTCTTGCCCAGCCTGTGGTTTGTCGGTAACCCGTTACCAATGAGTCATTTTCTATCCTGATAAATGTCCAAACGTTTTTGTCATCATAATTATAAATACCATAAATTAAATCCAATATAATATGGGCACTATCTGATTTTGGGAATGTATATTGATGAAAACCAACTCTGTCAGAAGCCGTTAATTCTACTATTATATTATAATCGTCGAGATGAACCTTGTAATATCCAGGTTCGGCTTGTTCATTATCATGAGAAAATTTAGAATGATAGCCGCTACGTGGTTTTTGTGCATTACCAGGTTCTAATTGCAATGGTCCTATTGTTGGCATTACAAGAAAATCACCCAGATCGGAGTGACCTGTTCCACTGAAATGAGTATGACCAAATCCAAATATAGTACTGTCATTATATTGATATCCTGAGCAATATCTGTAAACATCAGGGTTGTAACTACCATCTTTAAACATGGGCTGTTGATTTGTTTCAGGACTCAACTGCACCATTCCAAAAGGTGTAGTGGCCCCGGGAAATGTATGTCCCATGTTTTTAGTACCTATGAATGGATTAACATAGCTTATCAGATTTTGGTATTCAACGTTTGTTTCATGAGCTACCTGATTCTCATTTTGCTCGTTCCAACAAGAACTCAAAAAGAGTAGTGGAACAATTAGTGTGACGGTCCATTTCATATATGTTTTTAATGGTTTTTTAACGGGTGGTTGTTTTATTGTAACTATTATTGGCAGATGATCCGATATGGTTTATTGTTGTTCAATCTCTGGTCGATATGAGAATAGGTATGCAATTAGTTTATCTGTAAAGATATAATCTATTCTTTTTCTATTTCCTCATCGTTAAATCCATTGAATGTTCCATACGGTCCTTCCAATTGTTTCATTGACAATGCTTGAGAATCAACTAATTCACTTCTTATTATTCGAATTGGCTTCTCATTAGGTGACTATTAAAATCTCCTACATACCCCGAATAAACTATTCTTTCAGTTTCATTCCCTTTATTCTGTTTATATCTTCTTCATCTATTTCATCACTAAATTGAGAAATTTTATTGTCAACATCATACCGACCAGCAACCCACAGATAATCATTGGCATCGGTTTTATTCAATTTTTTATACACCAGATATGCACGTATATTCCCTTCTGCAATATTTGCACTATCGTTATGTGTTAAACTACCCACTTTACCTTCAAGAGCTGGTACTTGTATTATATTGCCAACAGCTAAGTTATCGGGATTTTTTATTTCAATGTGATTGACTCTATAGATATTTGGCCATAAATCAGCTTTATTATAATAGCGTTGAGATATTATCCAAAGATTATCACCACGTTTAGTGATATGTTGTCCGCCCGGGGTTCCGGCAGTTGTTTGTAGGGCAATCGGTTCTTCTGCCGCTGGTTCTTCAATTATGGGCTGCTCTGCCTCAGCCGGTTGTACTTCTTTCACTGGTTCTGCAACCAGGGGTTGTTCTGCCTCAGTTGGTTGAGCTTCTTCCACTGGTTCTTCAATTATGGGCTGCTCTGCCTCAGACGGTTGCACTTCTTCCACTGGTTCTTCAGTTGCAATGGGTTGAACTACCGCATCATCTGTAACCATTTCTGTAGCTATTGGTTCTTTATCTGTTGCAGTTTTCAACCAGAAGTTCCATGCCATGTATGCAAGAATAATTATCAGGAGTGTAATCAACATCCATAACCACCATAAAGATCGCTTTTTCTTTTTATCAGATGGAGTTTTCGGTGATTCTGTAACAGGTGGAGGAACGATCTTTTCTTCTATTACAGGTGCAGCAATATGATTCTCTATGACCGGTTTCTTATCTTCATCAAGAATTTCCGCTTGCAAATGAGCATAGTTACGATTGATATATTTTCGTAGATCAGCAGATGGTTTGTAATTCACTGAACTACGAGCAGGAATTTCAATAGCATCTCCGGTTTGGGGGTTACGACCTGTTCTGGCCTTATGCCATTTAAGGGAAAACCGGCCAAGACCAGTAATGTTCACATGTCCGTCTCTGCCTAGTCCTTCTCTGGTCAAATTAACAGTTTCATGAAGAAGGTCGTGTACTAATTGCTTAGAGGATCCGGTTTCTTCGGCGATCTTATCGACAAGATCAGCAAATGTAATTTTTTCTTTCATGGCTAAACCTTTTTAGATTTGAATTCATTTTTTATGGAAGATCCGGGACGGAAACGTATAACACGTTTTGGTGGCGACATAATAAACCACTTGTGGAAAGGATCATAGGATTTCTTTTTTTTGACAAAATGTCTACTTAAAGTACCCAGACCAGGAAGTGAAATGTTGATATTCTTATCGAGAATATCTCTGATTATCTCTGTGCTACTTTTTATCAATTGCTTTGTTTCAAGCTGTGATTTGCCTAATCGCAAAGAGAGATTCTTAATTATTTCTGAACTTGTCATAATATTCTCCTTTCAAAAGTTATTGGTTAAAAATATTTATATGAACTAATGCCTAAACAGACAGAATTGTAATCTAAAAAGTTTTATTGTATCATTCCTTGATTATCAGCATACAAATATACAAAATATTATAATAAGAAGAATTTACTATTCGGATAATTATCGTTATACATTGAGTAAGTAAGATTACAGTAAATGCAAAAAAGAATGTTTTGTTTATTATTCTGCAGTTAAGGTGAATCTAACTTAGTAATCAATTTCTGTTGTTATTTGTAGCTATCAATCAGAGTGTGAATAATTATTCGGTTTTCTATACTAATTTTCTCAATTTCTTCTTCACTCGTGAAAAGTATTTCTTTCTTTTCATTTGGAAGGAGGTCGAAATAATTATCAGAAAAATGACCTTCAACCGGGCTTTGTAAATAAGCGTTTTTCGCTAATACATCAGATGTTAATTTTACTAAGAATCTATTATTTTCTTTTCTCTCAATTCCATAGCTCACTTTTGGATTTAGTAGTTTTAGATTTTTAGGGGAAGCAAAGTAGTAGATACTTTTGTCGATTTTCTTACCATCAGTATCAGTTAAAGCAGCAACTAAGAGAATTTCATTTTGATTGAATCCTTTTGTAATAGCTGTGATACTCTCTTTTAAATAAATTTGACTTTTATTGCTCTCGACAATTATTTCATCTTCTATTTCATTTATGATTGTACCTTGAAAATCGATAACTGACAATTTTAATTCAGCACGAATATTAACTAAACTATCGGAAATTATATAAATATCGAGGGTGTCATTATTTTTGTTAAAGGATATCTTAATATTTTTAAAAGCCTCTTTCACAGTATAATGCAGAGCTTTCCAGTTGCCGTAATAATCAATACTTGACCAAGATGCTACAGGCCAGCAATCGTTTAATTGCCAATACAACGAACCCATGCAAAATGGCATATTTCTTCGGTGAGCCTCTATTCCAATTTTAATACCCCGCGCTTGCAAAAGTTGACCTACGTACAGGAACATTTCAAAATCTTTTGGTTTACGATAATCGCGCAGGAGGTATTCCTCGATAGTAACATTGCCGATACTCGAACGCTGGTGCGATTTCATTACTTCAGAATGGATATTCCAATCTTCATCAATCGCATATTTTTTTACGGAACTAAATTTGGGAAATGATTGAAAACCAAACTCCGACATAAAACGGGGAATTACTTCTTCGTATTTTGTGAAAGGTTCTTTTCCCCACCAAACACCCCAGTAATGCATGTCACCCGATTTTCCGTTTTCCAGCTCACCAAAGCCTGCACTTGGCGACGATGACCAGTATAATTTTTGAGGATCATACTTCTTTACAACTTCCGGAAGGATATTATGAAACACATCATTATAAGCTTTCCAAACGGTATCAACAATATTTTGCCCCTGGTTTTCAATCACATTTTCGTTCCAGCCCCAACGGTACCATGCCGAAAGTATTTCATTATCGCCACACCATAAAGCAATGCAAGGGTGATTACGTAAACGCTTCACATTTTGCACTGCTTCTTTTTCCACATTGTTTAAAAATGCACTATCACCGGGATACATAGCGCAGGCAAACATAAAATCCTGCCAAACCAGTATGCCGTATTTATCACACAGGTCGTAAAAAATATCTTTCTCGTAGATTCCCCCTCCCCAAACACGAAGCATATTAAAATTGGCATCAACGGCCGATTTGATCAATTTTTCGTAGTCGTTATCACTAATCCTGTTTAAAAAAATATCCTGAGGAATATAATTCGCCCCCTTTATAAATACAGGATGGTCGTTAAGCCGAAAATAAAAACTCTTTCCAATACTGTCGGGCTGCTGAATTACCTCTATAGTCCTTAATCCAATTTTCTTTAACTGGGATGAAAGTAATCCTGAGTCATCCTTTATCTGGATATTTATATTGTAAAGTTTCTGGCTTCTTAATCCGTTGGTCCACCAAAGTTCGGGGTTATATATAGTGATAGGAATACTAACTTTGTTTATTCCTTTTACTAATGACATTTTTTGCTCACCTACTTTTTCAGAATCAACCATGCATAGAATAATTACTTCTGCTTTTTTTGTCGCTTCGATTTCAATTTCAGAAAGAAGGAAAGCTTCATTTTCTGTTAATTCTTCCTGAATAATATTCACATCCACAATTTTGACTTTGTCCCATGCATTAAGCACAATTGGCTGCCATATTCCGCTGCTCACCAAACGTGGGCCCCAATCCCAGCCAAAATGATATCCTGCTTTACGAGTGAAAACAGAAACTTTCTTATCACCCAATCCTCCAAGTTGCGATTGATCGTTTTCTGCCCCGGGCAAATAATAACCTAGATCATCTCGTTTCTCAAGGCCTATCTTAATTGGGGAATGAAAAACAATTTTCAGGGTGTTTGGCCCCTGCTTCAAATAATTTTTACAACTAACTACCCAGCTGATAAACATATTGTTGGTACTAATAACCAGCTGATTGTTCAGATAAATATTTGCATAAGTATCAAGTCCCTTGAATTCCAATTCTACTACATCTTTTTCAAGAATCTTTTTATCAACATTAAAAGTGGTTTGATATTCCCAGTCTTTTTTGTCAATCCACTGAACATCATACTCATTCAGCCTGTAGAAAGGGTCATCTATGATACCATTATCTAACAAATCAGTATGGACACACCCGGGAACTTTAGCATCTAACCAGTTGCTGTTACCTGCTTCCCTGAACGACCAGTTCTCATTGATCTCAAAACTTATATGGTTGGTTAATTTTTCCTGACAGGAATTCATTATTATACTAATTAGGATTATGAAAATTATTTTCTGAACTATTTTATGCATTTGTTAATCTTTTTACTGATAGGTGTTTATTGCAGGAAATAATTATCTAAAACAGTTGCAAAGGTCTTTGACATCATTTGTGATTATTATTAGTAGTCATTTATTGTCAATTCCCAAAATCCGAAACCATCTACCCTTTAATTCAAAAGACCCCCTCAATCAACTCATCATCAGCAATATTCGGTATTGTTACTTTCAGATTAGGATTAGTTTCCATCGCTCTTTTTATGGCTGTAATTGCTCCTTTGTTTCTTGCCCAGCTACGGCGGGAAATACCATTGTTTACATCCCAATATAGCATATTAGTAAGGCGCCTGTCAGAATCATCACTACCATCAAGTAACATTCCAAAACCACCGTTTATAACTTCGCCCCAGCCAACACCTCCACCATTGTGTATACTCACCCATGTTGCTCCCCTGAATGAATCTCCAATTACATTATGGATTGCCATGTCGGCAGTAAAGCTCGATCCATCATAAATATTTGATGTTTCACGGTAAGGTGAATCGGTACCGCTAACATCGTGGTGATCACGACCAAGCACAACAGGTGCAGAGATTTTTCCTTCACGGATGGCTTTATTAAATTCGGCAGCTATGCTAATTCTGCCAACAGCATCGGCATATAGTATTCTTGCCTGCGAGCCAACAACAAGCTTGTTTTCTTTAGCTCCTTTAATCCATTGTATATTATCTGCCATCTGGCTTCTAATATCATCGGTTGATTCCTTCATAAGATTGGTAAGCACATCTGTAGCAATATTATCGGTAATTTCAAGGTCTTCAGTTTTACCTGATGTGCAAACCCATCTGAAAGGGCCAAAACCATAATCGAAAAACAAAGGACCCATTATATCCTGGATGTAGGAGGGATATTTAAAGTCGATGCCATTTTTTGCCATTACATCTGCTCCTGCTCTTGAAGCTTCCAACAAAAAGGCATTTCCGTAATCGAAGAAATATGTTCCTACTGCGGTGTGTTTATTAATGGCTTCTACCTGACGACGTAATGATTCCTGTACTTTTTCTTTAAACAACTTAGGGTTTGATGCCATCATCTTATTTGATTCTTCATAAGTTAACCCTGCAGGGTAATAGCCTCCTGCCCATGGATTGTGAAGTGAAGTTTGGTCGGAACCCATATCTACAAAAATGTTCTCTTTTTCAAATTTTTCCCATACATCTACAATATTGCCGTCATAGGCTATCGAAACAATTTCTTTGTTGGCTTTTGCTTTTTTAACTCTTTCTACTAGTTTGTTAATATCGCTGATTATTTCATCAACCCACCCTTGTTCGTGACGTTTGTATAATGCCATCGGGTTAACTTCTGCAATAACTGAAATTACACCAGAAATATTTGCAGCTTTAGGTTGAGCGCCTGACATTCCCCCAAGTCCGGAAGTTACAAAAAGCTTACCAGCAAATGGATCTTCATTTTGGTTGGCAACTTTTCGGGCTGCATTCATAACTGTAATTGTAGTGCCATGCACAATTCCCTGGGGGCCAATATACATGTACGAACCGGCTGTCATTTGGCCATATTGCGAAACACCCAGAGCATTAAACTTTTCCCAGTCGTCTTGTGATGAATAATTTGGTATAACCATGCCATTTGTTACAACAACTCTTGGAGCATCTTTGTGCGAAGGAAATATACCCATCGGGTGCCCCGAATACATAGCCAGAGTTTGTTCGTTGTTCATTGTGGCTAAGTACTGCATAGTAAGTAGATATTGTGCCCAATTTTGAAATACTGCGCCGTTTCCTCCGTAGGAAATAAGTTCATCGGGATGTTGTGCAACAGCAGGGTCAAGGTTGTTTTGAATCATGAGCATTATTGCTGCTGCCTGTTTACTTACATGAGGGTAAGCATTTATTGGGCGTGCAAATATCTTATAGTCAGGGCGAAACCTGTACATATAGATGCGACCGTAATTTTTAAGCTCTTCTGCAAACTCTATGGCAAGGATTGGGTGATGATTAACCGGAAAATACCGTAATGCATTTTTTAACGCCAGCCGTTTTTCATCTCCGGTTAATATATCTTTTCTTTTTGGAGCATGACTAACACTTGAATCAAGCTCTTTTTTTTGAGGAAGTTTATCGGGAATGCCCTCTAATATTGCGTTTTTGAATTCAATGCTATTCATGATATTAAGTGTAAATTTCGTTTAACAAAATTAGCACACTTTTTTTGCTGGATATGAATTCCGGATTATTAATTTCTAATTGTTCAATTAATCTAATTACTCTAAATAAAACCCAAAAAACAAATATTAAAGCAAAAACTTGCTATTAAAATATTTGGGATTTAGATATTCGATATTATTTAGAAATTTGAAATTAGGTCAATTAGAAATTTTATTTAATTTAAAGCCTGCTATATAAACTCTTCCTAGTTCGTCTCAGGCGGTTTCTGTAAAGCCAGTAATTCAATTCTAAATCTTCTCTTTAGAATGTTTCAGAATATTAAACAAAAACTCGCGCGATCTGAAAAGTTGTGCTTTAACAGTTCCAAGGGGGAGGTTTAGTTCTTGGGCAATTTCATCGTAGGAGTATTCTTTAAAATATCTCATTTCGATTATTTTTTTATAATGAGGTTTAAGACGTTGAACTACTTCGTGCATTAAATGGATTTTTTGTTCTAGTATAAATTGTTCTTCCGGGTCGGGGTTTAGGGTTTTTACGTGTGACGACATGTCATCTTCACCAATGTCGGAGTTTATGGTAAAATTCTCTTTGCTCTTTTTTCGCATGAAGTCGATGCAATTATTTGTCGCAATTTTAAAAAGCCATGTACTGAAAGCAAATTCGGAAGTGTATTGTGACAAATGTTTAAAGGCTTTACCAAATGCTTCTATTGTTAAATCGTCGGCATCATGCGGGTCACTGGTCATTTTTAGCATAGTGAAATAAAGTGAATCGCGATATAGGTTCATCAACTCAGCATAGGCATGTTGGTCGCCGTTGTTAAGTGCTTGTTTGATTAGCTTATAATCTCTCTGGCCTTTTTCTGTTAGTTTTTGATTCACTTCCAACTTACCGGTTTTCTAATTAAGCTTATTATCGTAATTATTGGCAACAGAAATACGTGAATTATATCGCCAAACAGCGAAAATAACAATATTTGATTTTCGCCTAACTTCGAAGCTGCTTTTTTTTGGATGAAAAGCCGTGATATTATTGTTACCAGCATCAATGCTAATGTAGCAATTAACAATACGTTTTTACAAAGAAGTGTTATAAATGTAAGGTACAACATAACTTGAGAAAAACTATAACTGCCTAACAACAGCTTAAAAATATTTGAATAAGCTTTTCCGGTTGAAAGATGTCGTTGTTTTTGGAGTAACCACCCGTTAAAGCTATTTTTTGGTTTAGAATACATGAAACTGATTGCCGATATTTCAATCTTAGTGTTCGCACTATTGGCCACTTGTCTAATAAACAAATCATCATCACCAGATTCTAATTTATAATGTGAAGTAAATCCTTTGTTTTTGTAAAACGTTGATTTGCGATAACTAAGGTTTCTTCCCACTCCCATATATGGGAAACCCATAAGTGCAAATGAAAAATATTGTACAGCAATCATAAAAGTGTCATATCTGATAAGTTGATTTAAAAATCCACCCGACTTAATGTAAGGGCCGTAGCCAAGTACAACTTCTGTTTTTGATGTGTAGTTTAATGCCATTGATTCGATCCATCTGTCAGAAACCGGATTGCAGTCGGCATCAGTTAGAAGTAATATTTCGTTCTTGGATGATTTAATTCCTATGGAAAGAGGGAACTTTTTGCCTTTAAAGAAATTTAGATCTTGCTCAATAGTAACTACTTTAAGATTGCCATATTGTGGTTTTAAATCTGCGAGTATTTCAGATGTGTCATCGGTAGATGCGTGGTTAACAACAACAACTTCAAAATCGGGGTAATTCTGATTTAGTATGGTAGGAAGGTTTTTTTGAAGATTATAGTCTTCGTTGTGAGCAGAAATGATAACTGATACTGGTTGATAATTATTGCTTTGTTTTATTTCCTCTCTGTAAAATGCAAGCTTTGAGAATACTACAAAATAATATATCAGTTGAATTATACCTGAGAGCAAAAATAGTGCGGCTATTATTTGTTCAAATATTGAAAGGTTTAATATTGTAGTCCAAAAATTCATAGTCTTCCTAAATGTTTATCATAATCAATATTAAATCCTTTACACTGCAAAATTATTCAACTTATGTGATTTCACGTATCTTTGGCAAAATTTTTATTTAATGCATTTTAAACTACTGGCCATCGACTCTAAAAGTTCAGCACGAGCAGGAGAATTAACTACCGACCATGGCAATATTCAAACCCCAATATTTATGCCGGTAGGGACTATTGGTTCGGTGAAAGGGATTCACATAAATGACGTAAAAACTGATATTAATGCCGATATTATACTGGGCAACACATATCATCTTTATTTACGCCCTGGATTGGAAGTTATTGAACAAGCAGGCGGGTTGCATAAGTTTAATGGTTGGGACAGACCAATACTTTCTGATAGTGGCGGATACCAGGTTTATTCACTTGCTGATAGAAGAAAATTAAAAGAAGAAGGTGTTGTTTTTCAATCACATATTGATGGATCGCAACATAGTTTTACGCCTGAGAATGTTATTGATACACAGAGGGTAATTGGAGCCGACATTATAATGGCATTTGATGAATGTACACCATATCCATGTGATTATGATTACGCTAAAAACTCAATGGAAATAACTCATAGATGGTTAGACAGGTGTATTACACGATTTTATGAAGCCAAACCCAAATACGGATACAGGCAAAGTTTGTTTCCGATTGTTCAGGGAAGTACATACAAAGATTTGCGAAAGCAATCGGCAGAGTATATTGCTTCGCGTGGGGCTGATGGAAATGCGATTGGCGGTTTATCGGTTGGAGAACCACATGAAATGATGTATGAAATCACAGAATTGGTTTGCAATATACTGCCGATAGATAAACCACGTTATTTGATGGGTGTAGGAACTCCCGCAAATATTCTTGAGGGAATTTCCTTAGGGGTTGATATGTTTGATTGTGTAATGCCAACGCGTAACGGAAGAAACGGTATGTTGTTTACTAAAAACGGGATTATTAATATTAGAAATGAAAAGTGGAAAAATGATTTTACAAATATTGATGATGAGGGAAGTTCGTTGGTTGATAGTCAGTACACGAAGGCTTATTTGAGGCATTTGTTTATTGCCAAAGAAATGTTGGGTGGAATGATAGCAAGCCAGCATAATCTTGCTTTTTATCTTTGGTTGGTACGAGAAGCAAGAAATTATATAATTGCAGGTGATTTTGCACTTTGGAAAGAGAAAATGGTAGTTAAAGTTTCGAGGAGATTGTAATAAATCGAACTATTAAATAGGATGCTAAAAATTATCGACATATACATAATCAGGAAGTTTCTTGGCACTTTTTTTTACGCCATATCCCTGCTAATTATGATTGTAATTATTTTTGATGTTAGCGAAAATATCGATAGTTTTATTCAGAAGGAGGCTCCATTACAAGCAATTATTTTTGATTACTATCTTAACTTTATCCCTTATTTTATTAACCTCTTTATTTACCTCTTTACATTTATTTCGGTTATCTTTTTCACATCCAAGATGGCTGGTGATACTGAGATAATAGCCATATTAAGTAGTGGAGTAAGTTTTCGGCGATTGCTTTATCCTTATATGATTTCTGCTGTATTTCTGGCGATTCTTTCATTTTATCTTGGAAATTTTTTAATTCCAAAAACAAACATGGAAAGGCGCATATTCAAAAATGCATACATGGAAATACTTACCAGAGATATGTCGAAAAACCTACACCTGCAAATTGCTCCTAATACTTTTGTTTTTCTTGAATCGTACAACAGCCAACTAGGAACAGGTCATAAATTTTCACTTGAAAAATTCGATGGGCAAGAATTGATATTTAAACTTATGGCCGACAGGATACTATTTGATACCACAAATAGCGGCTGGAAATTGAAGAATTATTTTATAAGAACCTTGGACGGGTCAGGACCATCATTCATTAAAGGCACAGAAATGGACACAACATTTTCGTTAAAACCTGAAGATTTGTACAAGATAAAGGAAGAGTTTGAAGAGATGAATTATTATGAGCTTAATGAGTACATATCATCTGAAAAGCAGAAGGGATCGATGGCTTACAAAAAATTTGAAATTGAAAAAAATAAAAGAGCATCAGGGCCCGTAGCTATAATAATATTAACAATTATTGGCGTGGCTTTATCAAGCAGAAAAGTGCGTGGTGGTATTGGAATGCACCTTGGAGTGGGCATTGGACTTACATTTTCGTACATCCTATTAATGCAGGTATCAACGGTTTTTTCAACATTTGGTAATTTATCACCAATAGTTGCATCGTGGATTCCTAATATTATATTTCTATTTATAGCTATTTACTTGCTGATAAAAGCTCCGAAGTAATAGAAATAATTTAATCCCCAAAATCAATATTTAAAATCTGTTAAAAAATTACGCAAATGCATTTGCTCAATGCCCTGATAAGTATTACCCTGGATATCATCCATTGATATTACATATTTGGGGTAATTATCTTTTATTTTAAGAAGGTTTCCAAATTCCCTTTCAATTGTTTTTTCTTCAGATAGAAGATATGCAACTTGTACGTAAATTTTTTCACCATTTTTCTTTGCAACAAAATCAATTTCTGTATTACCTGAAACTCCAATGTTTACATCAAAGCCATAAATCAAAAGATGGTTGTAAACTACATTTTCGATTATCTTTGATATATCGGGTTGTCGGAATCCGTTTATGGAATTACGTAAGCCAATATCCTCAAAATAATATTTTTCTGAGCTTTCAAAAATCTTCTTTCCAACCAGGTCAGCTCTGCTAACTTTAAAGATCATTAAGGCATTGGTGAGATGGTTTAAATAATTTAATACAACCTGAGGTGAAATATTTGTTCGTTGCGATTTTAAAAAATCACTGATCTTTTTTGCAGAAACTATGCTTCCGGTATTATCGGCAAGATATTTAACGAGGTTCTCAAGAAAATAGGTGTTGCGTATATTCTGCTTACTTACAACATCTTTATAAAGGATTGTGGAATAAATATTTCTAAGATATTCAAAAATAATATGGTCTTCAAGTTTTAAGTTAATAAGGTAAGGTAGCCCCCCGTATTTCAAATATTTTTGCAGAGTGCTTCTATCATTGGCCAGTTTGTGAAAGCTTAAAAATTCTTTGTAGGAGAGGGAATATATCTTAACTTCAATCGACCTACCACTCAAATGACCGGCAATATCTCCGGATAGTAGATGAGCGTTACTCCACGTACAATAGATGTCGTATTTTCCAGTTGCCAATAGATTTCGTAGGGATTTCTCAAAATACTTAATATCCTGTATTTCATCAATAAACAGATAAGTTTTTTGGTCACCTGAATTTTTGCTAACAAATTCGTTCAGGTCATCATTGTCCCTAATAAAATCAAAATCTGATAACTCTTTGTTGATGTAAATAATCTGTGCGTGTGGGTTGTTTTGCACGATGTGCTTAATTAGCTGGAACATCATATAGCTCTTTCCAACTCGTCTTTGGCCCACCAACACTTTAATTATATCCTTGTCAATAAAAGGAATTAGTTTATCTATGTATTTTTGCCTCGAAATGGAAGGCTTAATATAGGAACTGTAATTTGACATAATATTCATTTATAAATTAAATATTATACAAATATAGTACATATTTCAATTATAATTGAAAAATAATTTAACTTGTACAAGAACCATTTCTAATTCAATAACTATTTCCTAACCTTCTCCTCAACCCACTTACGTGCATTTACAAGTGCTTCAATCCATGGGGTTACTTCATCATCTGTACGTTTTTTTGAATAATGCGGCCATTGCCAAGGCAGGAATGCTCGTTCGAGATGGGGCATCATTGCTACGTGCCGCCCGTCGTTTGAGTATATAGCGGCTGTTTCCCAATCGGAACCGTTAGGATTTCCGGGATATACGTCATAACTATACGTCATGGCAAAGTGATAATTGTCGTGAAAATACGGAAAGCTGAATTTACCTTCGCCATGAGCAACCCATACACCAAGCCTGTTCCCTGAAAGTGAACTAAACATAACCGAGTTGTTTTCTTTTATATCAACGTTAACAAATCCCGATTCAAACTTGCCTGAATCATTATGAAGCATCTTTGGCTTTTCGGGATGCTCGGGATAGATAAGACCTAGTTCCAACATTAACTGACAACCGTTGCAAACGCCAAGACTCAAAGTATCTTTACGGGAATAGTAACTGTCTAAGGCTTTTTTGGCTTTTTTATTGTATAAAAATGCACCTGCCCAGCCTACTGCAGAGCCCAGTACATCAGAGTTGGAAAAACCTCCCACAAAAACAATGAAGTTCATATCACTTAAGTCTTCTTGTCCTGAGATCAAATCTGTCATATGTACATCTTTCACATCAAATCCGACAAGATGCATGGCATAAGCCATTTCACGATCACCGTTTACTCCCTTTTCGCGTATAATAGCTGCTTTTATTCCTGTTGGCGTTCTTCGGCTCATTTCAATTCCAAGGTCTTTGGCCTTTCCTGTGAAGTTCTTGCTGAAATAAAAGTGAAGGTCTTGTTTGTCATAATTGTTGAATCTGCAATGTGATGGTCCTTCGCCACTTTGCTTTTTATCCATGTGATATGATGTTTGATACCAAACTTTTCGCAACCTGTCGATATCAAAAACATATTGATTGGATTTGTGAGCTACTTCGAGCTTTCTTTGTTGTATAACTTCACCAATTAGTTGATATTGAATATTTTGATTTTTCAAATATGAAACTACGCTCATTTCATCTTCAACCTGAATTATAATACCCGGATTTTCACTAAACAACAACTTGACAATGTCGTTTTCGTTAATATTGGATAAGTTGATTTTCATTCCATGATTGCAATTTGCAAAATTCATTTCAAGAAGGGTAGTGATCATACCACCGGCACTTATGTCGTGGCCGGCCAATATTTTTTTTTCATCAATTAATGATTGAACTGCATTAAACGCGGATGAAAAATCTTTCGCATCAATAACATCGGGCGAACTGGCACCTATGCTATTTAACGACTGTGCAAAGCTGCTACCTCCTAATTCATAAGGTGAGCCTGATAAGTTTATATAAATAAGCTTAGTACCAGGTATTTTTTTTATAACCGGAGTAAGAGCTTTTTTTATATCGGTAACTTCTCCAACAGCTGTGATTATTACGGTACCGGGTGAAAAAACAACATCGCCATTTGGGTATTTTTGGGTCATCGACATCGAATCTTTTCCGGTTGGAATATTAATACCCAGTTCAATAGCAAAGTCGCTTACTGCTTTTACCGCGCTGTAAAGCCGTGCATTTTCACCATCATTTTTCGCCGGCCACATCCAATTAGCACTTAGGCTCACGCCTTTAATTTTATCAGAAAGGGGTGCCCAAATCAGGTTTGTTAATGATTCGGCAATAGCAAGCCTTGAACCTGCCTCAGGATTAATTAATGCACTAATCGATGCATGCCCTAAAGCTGTAGCAACTCCGCTATTTCCCTGAAAGTCAAGTGCTACAATACCCAAATTATTTAAAGGTAATTGTAGCTGGCCTGCGCATTGTTGCATGGCTACTTTTCCGGTTACCGACCTGTCAACTTTGTTGGTAAGCCAGTCCTTACAGGCAACAGCTTCTAACTTAAGAACATTCACCAGATATTTCTCTACATCACTTTGATTATATTTTATTTTTGAAAAACCGGTCTTTTGCGTACTATCATTAAGGACAGTTTTAGGAGGTTTGCCAAATAAATATTCGAGTTTAAGATCAACGGGGCAACTATCATTATCTGTTTCAACTATAAATTTGTGATCATTTGTAACTACACCAGCTTTGTAAATAGGTGCTCTTTCGCGGTGTGAAATCTTCTCGAGAGTAGGGTAGTCCTTAGCTTTAATTACAAGACCCATTCTTTCCTGCGACTCATTACCAAGTATCTCTTTAAAAGAAAGCGTTGGATCACCAACCGGCAAATTATTTATGTTTATCAGCGCACCTGTTTCTTCAACGAGCTCCGACAGGCTGTTAAGGTGTCCACCTGCACCATGGTCGTGGATTGATACAATGGGGTTATCAGTAGTTTCGCACATTGCACGAATTGCATTGGCAACTCTTTTTTGCATTTCCGGGTTAGCGCGCTGGACTGCATTCAGCTCAATATCATTACCAAATTCACCGGTTGCTACCGATGAAACTGCGCCACCTCCCATTCCAATCCGGTAATTATCGCCTCCAAGAACAACGATAATGTCACCTGCTTCCGGAATATCTTTTTGTGCATCAGATGCATTAGCAAAACCAACACCACCGGCAAGCATTATTACTTTGTCGTATCCATAATTTTTGTCATTTTCCTGATGTTCGAAGGTGAGTAAACTCCCGTTGATAAGTGGTTGGCCGAATTTATTTCCAAAGTCGGATGCGCCATTTGACGCTTTTATCAGTATCTCTTCAGGCGTTTGATAGAGCCATTTTCGCGCCTCAATATTTTTCTCCCATGGATGATCGCCACTATTACGGGGATAAGATGTCATGTAAACAGCAGTTCCGGCTAAAGGCAGACTACCTTTTCCGCCGGCAAGCCTGTCGCGAATTTCACCGCCTGTTCCGGTGGCCGCACCATTAAAGGGCTCAACAGTTGTTGGAAAGTTATGTGTTTCGGCTTTAAGCGAAATAACAGTGTTAATATCACTTATCTTAAAAAAATCTGCTTTATCCTGAGTTTCAGGAGCAAATTGTTCAACTTGTGGTCCAACAATAAAAGCCACATTGTCTTTATAGGCTGAAACAAGTTTGTTAGGATTTTGGGAAGAAGTTCTCTTGATAAGAGCAAAAAGGCTGTCTTTCATTTCTTTACCATCAATAATAAAAGTACCGTTGAAAATTTTATGTCGGCAATGCTCCGAATTAATCTGAGCAAATCCGTATATTTCTGAATCGGTTAAATTTCGGCCAATAGTTTGGCTAATTTCTTCTAAATACACAACTTCCTCATCGCTTAATGCTAAACCTTCTGAGACATTGTATTTTGAAATGTCTTCAATATATGCAATAGGCTCAGGCGATTCGGGGATTGAAAACACTTCCTGATTAATCCCATGGTATATTTGCTTCAGCATCGGATCGTAAATGGGTTGCTCTTTGTCGGTCAACACCATTTCCTCAATTCTCAAAACACCGGCGATACCCATGTTCTGGCTTATCTCGACAGCATTTGTGCTCCATGGTGTTATCATCTCTTTTCGTGGGCCAATAAATGTACCTGCAAGCTTATAGGTATTAATAATTTCGGCATCTCCAAATAGCCATCCAAACTTTTTGAGGTCAATATTTGAGAGTTTTGTATCCGTTTCTACAATGTAATATTGATTGGTATTGAACTGAAAAAAATAAACCATGGCTATGTTTTTTAAACAGCATAAAAATATCCCTGCAAATATATGAAAGGAGTTTGTAGGAAAACCAATTAAATATGTAAAAATTTGAGGATTGAAAGCAGAGTGTAACTTTGTATTTCTCTTACTTGTGAAGAAAAGTCACCTTTAGGTTTCTACTAACCATTAAGTTTATCCTCCGAAACCCCGTAAGCCTCGTTTGGCTCATCATTCCCAACCGGTTCCGAATGAACTAATACATCATATATATTCGGGATAGTTTTTTTTATTTCATCTTCAACTAGACTTGATAGATTATGCGCCTCATTTAAAGTTATATTTCCATCAACTTCAATATCAAGGGCAACCAAATATTGATGAGCCATTTTTCTAACTCTGATGCGATGGGGGTTTGAAACTCCTTTAATGCTTTTTACAGTTGCAATAATTTTTTGATAAATTTCGGGGTCATCAATACCGTCCATTAAATCGCGATTACTTTGCATAAATATTTTGAAAGCAATATACATTATATAAAAACTTACCAGAAATGCTGTTATTAAATCAATTATTGGCAGTTCAAATACAAAGGTAAAAACCAAACCTGTTAATACTGATAATGATATAATTACATCATTTTGCATATTGCGGGCATTCGCTATAAGCATCGGGCTGTTAGTTAACTTACCAGTTTTGCTTAAATAAAATGATAGAGCATATTTTCCAATTATTGACAGTATAATTACATAAATTGCAATAGTATCCGGAATTTCTGTTTCAATTGGGTTTAAAAGTCTGTCGGATGTTGATATTGCCAGCTGTGCTCCCGCAAAAAAGATTATAAATGCCAATATTTTTGTAGCTATAGAATCTGCTTTGTTATAGCCATAAGAGTATTTTATGTCGGGAGGACGGCTAATAATATGGGCTGTAAACAAGGTTATCAGCGATGTAAGCACATCACTGGCGGAATCAATACCATCGGCAATAACGGAAAAGCTACCGGCTATAATACCGACAACAATCTTGAGTATTGAAAGTACTCCGTTGCCAAACACAGCAATCCATGATGCTTTAATTATTTTTTGTTCACGTAAGCCAATTGACATTTTAAAATTTTTGTCAAAAGTAGGAAAAAGGAGGATATGGGATATTGGTGAATAGTGAATAGTTATTGGTGAACAAGCCCATCTCTTCCGGATTCCTGCCTGTTCGGCAAACAGGTGTAATCCGGAAGCTATATAAAGCGGATTTAAAATCCGCATAACCGAAACTATTATTTAATAGAGCAGTATGTGTATATTTGCACAAATTTTTTGTCCAACTACGTTATTATCACCACTATGATTAAATATACTAAAGTTATTATTGCTGTTTTTGGGGTACTGTTTTCTGGAATGCTATTTGCCCAATCAACTAATGATATTACTGTAAAAGAGTTAAAAGAGCATGTTTATTTTCTTGCTTCCGATTCATTAGTAGGTCGTAAACCCGGTACGCCAGGTGGAAAAATTGCAGCTGAATATATTCGTGATCAATTTATTGAAAATGGTCTTACGCCAATGGGTGAGGATGGTTTCCAATATTTTACAGTTACTACAAGCGTTGAACCAGGCAAGAATAACAAGATTGAATTTAATGGTGTGGAAGCTATTGCTGATGTTGATTTTAAGCCAATGCCGTTTACATCTAATGCCGAACTAGAAGCCAACGTGGTTTTTGCTGGTTATGGGATGGAAATTGACCATGATTCGTTAGTATGGAATGATTATGAAGGACTTGATGTTGACGGCAGATGGGTTATGGTACTCATAGGTGACCCCGAGCCTGACAACGACACTAGTTTGTTTATTTCTTATAGTGGCACTCGGGATAAAGCTCTTACTACACGCGATAAAAAGGCCGGTGGGATAATTTTTGTAAGCGGTATTAACATTAGTAAAGATGATGAGCTACTGGCTAATACTTTTAACAGAGTTACTGCTTCTGCCGGAATTCCTGCAATAAATATTACACGAGCTCTTGCTGATAGCATTCTTGGGGGTAAAAAATCAATTGCCCAGATAGAGAAAGATATTATTGATAGTAAGAAATCAATTGGTTTTTCCGTACCAGCAACTTTATATGTATCAACCGAACTGGAAAGGGTAGAGGTTGAAACTCAGAATATTGTTGCTGTAATTGAAGGCAATGATACGGAATTGAAAAATGAATATATTGTTATTGGAGCACATTATGATCATCTGGGGATGGGTGGTCAAGGATCAGGATCAAGAATGCCTGATACCATTGCCGTTCATAATGGTGCCGACGATAATGCATCAGGTGTGGCCGCTATAATAGAACTTGCCGAAAAATTGAATTCCGAGAAATCAAATTTGCGACGCAGTATTATATTTATTGCGTTCGGAGCAGAAGAGATGGGTTTGCTTGGATCTCAGTTTTTTACTTCTGATTCAGTAATTGCTATGGGTGATATTGTGGCAATGTTAAACTTCGACATGATCGGCAGGATGGATTCAACAAAAAGAACCTTAATGATTGGAGGAACAGGTACTGCAGAGCAAATGGAAGCTATACTGACAGAATATGAAGAAGGTGTAAATATAAATTTCAGCCATTCACCCGAAGGATATGGGGCTTCCGATCATTCGAGCTTCTATGGATCACGTGTTCCTGTATTATTTTTCTTTACAGGTGCTCACCAGGATTATCATACACCACTTGATGATGCTGATATGATAAACTATGAGAGCGAGAAGGAAATTATTGATTTTACATATCCCATTATAATGAACCTTGCTACCCGCGATGATAAATTAGTTTATAAAGAAGCCGGCCCATCAAAACAGACTGCAAGGTCGGGGAGAGGCTTAAAAGTTAAGCTCGGCATTATGCCCGATTTTACATCCACTGCAAACGACGGACTTGGTGTTGGAGGCGTAACTGCCGGAGGTCCTGCATATATAGCAGGTATGTTAAAAGGCGATAAAATAGTTGCCATTGAAGGGATGCCTATAACCAATATTTATGATTATATGGCACGGTTAAAAAAACTTAAACCAGGTCAGCGTGTTTCGGTGGATATTATCAGAAATGGCGAACCACATATAATGATGGTGCTGTTATAGTTGTTAATGTGAAAGTAATGAGCAGTATCTTTAATCATGCGTATTTTTTAAAGTTTATTAAATTCGGCATTGTAGGGTTTTCAGGCTTATTTGTTGATTTTGGCATTACTTATCTTACAAAAGAAAAATTAAGGATCCCTAAATATATTGCCAATGCAATAGGCTTTACTTCAGCAGCAACTTCCAATTATTTTTTAAACAGGATATGGACGTTCGAAAGTGAAAATCCGGAAGTAATGGTTGAATTTACCGAGTTTTTTCTAATCTCTCTTATTGGTCTTGGATTGAACACTTTATTGCTTTGGATACTGGTAAGTAAATTCAGGATGAACTTTTATCTTGCTAAAGTATTTGCAATTGCTTTGGTTACAATATGGAACTTTTTAGCAAATGTATTTATCACTTTTAACCCAGAGCGGGCGATACTTGTTTATTGACAGGTTGTGGGGTTGTCGGGTTATCAGGTTGTCGGGTTAATACCAACAACGACAACAACAATGACAACCTGCCCACTATAATTACATTTCGTCTGGCAGCCAATCGTACAATTGAACCATATTATCCTAACACAACTCATTAATCTTTATTATTTTTGCCAACTAAAATTTACAGAATATGTTCGAAGGATTAACCGACAAACTTGATAGATCATTTAAAATATTAAAAGGTCAGGGACGGATTACTGAAATTAATGTTGCCGAATCGATCAAAGAGATCAGAAAAGCTTTAATTGAAGCGGATGTTAGCTATAAAATTGCAAAAAGCTTTACCAGTGATGTAAAAGAAAAAGCATTAGGCGCAAATGTGCTGACTGCAATTAAACCTGGCGAGCTCATGACTAAAATAGTTCACCAGGAACTAGCTGCTTTAATGGGAGGTGAACAAGCCGACATTGACATTAAGGGTAAGCCGGCTGTAATTCTAATTGCTGGATTACAAGGGTCGGGTAAAACAACATTTTCTGCAAAACTTGCCAATTATCTTAAATCAAAGCATGGGCGTAGCCCATTATTGGTTGCAGGCGACGTTTACAGGCCTGCTGCTGTTGAACAGCTAAAAGTGCTTGGTGGCCAAATTGGGGTGGAAGTTTATAGTGAAGAGGCAAGCAAAAATCCTGTTCAAATTGCCAAAAATGCAATTAAGTATGCTAAAGAAAATTCAAAAAATGTAGTTATTGTTGATACCGCCGGACGACTTGCCGTTGATGAGCAAATGATGAATGAAATATCTTCTATTAAGTCGGCTATTAATCCAAATGAGATACTATTTGTTGTTGATGCAATGACAGGCCAGGATGCCGTAAACACTGCCAAAGCATTTAACGACAAACTTGATTTTGATGGCGTTGTACTTACAAAACTCGATGGCGATACCCGAGGTGGGGCTGCCCTTACTATAAAATCGGTAGTAAACAAACCTATAAAGTTTGTGGGTATTGGAGAAAAAATGGAGGCAATCGACCTTTTCCACCCAACCCGAATGGCCGACCGTATCCTCGGAATGGGTGATATCGTAACCCTTGTTGAAAAAGCCCAGGAGCAATATGATGTTGAAGAGGCACGTATACTGCAGAAGAAGATTGCTAAAAATCAGTTTAATTTTAATGATTTCCTGAAACAGATTCAGCAAATTAAAAAAATGGGTAATGTTAAAGATCTGATGGGAATGATTCCCGGAATTGGAAAAGCAATTAAAGATACCGACATTGATGATGATGCATTTAAAAGCATTGAAGCAATAATATTTTCTATGACACCCGAAGAAAGGGAAAATCCCAAAGTTCTTAACGGATCGCGAAGGAAAAGAATAGCTCGCGGCGCAGGGTCAGATATTCAGGAAGTTAACCGTTTGATAAAACAATTTTCAGAAACAAGTAAAATGATGAAGATGATGACATCAGGTGGTGGTAGAAAAATGGCAAATATGATGAATCAAATGAAACGATAGCTTAGGTAAATAATTTTGGTTATCAGATAACCACCACCTGCTCATGAAAAGGTTAAAGATGGGTAGGTAACAAATACAACAATATCAACAATGAAAACAAAGATAATTGATGGAAAGCTTATAGCATCAAAAGTAAAGGATGAGATAAAAGCTGAAGTTGCTGTAATGATAAAAAATTGTGAGGATACTCCTCATTTGGCGGCTATTATTGTAGGTGAAGATCCAGCCAGTCAAACTTATGTAGCAAGCAAAGAAAAAGCAGCCAGAAGTGTTGGTATAACTTCATCAATATATAAATATCCTGCCGATACTACTGAGGAAGATCTGCTTAATGCAATCGATTTTATTAATAATGATGATGAAATAAATGGGTTAATTGTGCAACTGCCATTGCCCGATCATATCAATGTAAATAAGGTTATTGAACACATCAACCCAAACAAAGATGTTGACGGTTTTCATCCCCTAAATGTTGGTAAAATGGTAATTGGGCAACCATCATATGTATCTGCTACTCCGGCTGGCATAATGGAATTGCTTAAACGTTATCAAATTGAAACCGAAGGAAAACATTGTGTAGTTCTTGGTCGTTCAAATATTGTAGGATCTCCGGTGAGTATCCTGATGTCGAAAAAAACTAACCCTGGTAATTCAACCGTAACGATTTGCCATAGCAAAACTAAAGATATGGAATCAATTACCAGGCAAGCTGATATTTTAATTTGTGCTATTGGTGTGCCAAATTTTGTTAAAGCTGATATGGTGAAGGAAGGTGCTGTAGTAATTGATGTTGGAATGCACCGCATTCCTGCTGATAACGAAAAAGGTTATAAAATTACTGGTGATGTTGATTTTGAGGATGTTAAACAGAAAGCAACATTTATTACTCCTGTACCTGGGGGCGTGGGTCCGATGACAATCGCGATGATTTTGAAAAATACTTTGTTAGCTCATAAAAAAGAATATTATTCATAGTTTTAATTTCATGAGAAATCCACAAATAATTTTCGGTATATTTTTATTGTCCCTCACGATTGAATCATATTCTCAGATATCAGGTTGCACCGATCCAAATGCAAATAATTATAATCCTGCCGCTAATATCAATGATGGGTCGTGTATCTATAATTTAACAATATATAATCCGCCATTAAGATTTTTATTACCTCCTGAAATTCAGGAATCATCGGGGCTGGCTTATTTTAACGAAAAATTATGGACTATTAATGATAGCGGTGGCTTACCCGTAATTTATGCTTTTGATACAATAGTTGGTCAAATAGTGCAGCGAATTATTGTTGATAATGCAATTAATATTGATTGGGAATCTCTTGCTACTGATGACGATTATATTTATATCGGCGACTTTGGTAATAACCTGGGAAATCGTGATGACCTGGCAATTTATATTGTATCAAAGTCCGATATTCCTTTGGAAGGAGATGGAACGGCAGGAAGCACTAAAATAACTTTTATATACTCAGATTATAAAGGCAATACTGAAAAGAAGAAAGAACATAATTTTGATTGTGAGGCCTTTATAGCTACCAACGATTCACTGTATTTGTTTTCGAAAAACCGCGGCGACCAGAAAACAAAACTCTATAGGTTGCCGAAAATGCCTGGTGATTATATTGCTGAGTTAATTTCAACATTTAATGTAGCAGGACTTATTACAGGTGCAGATATAAATATTAGTAGTGATGAAATTACTTTGATAGGATATGTTGATCAAAGTTGGATACCGTTTACCTGGCTGCTTTTTGACTATGAAGGCACCAACTTTTTTGGCGGAAATAAAAGAAGAATTGATTTATTAAATATCGCCGCCACGCAAACCGAAGCTATTTCTTATACGATTAGTAAACATGAAGTAATTACTTCGGAGGGTAATTTCTTATTTTCACAAACTGCTTATAATTTTAATTCGGCTTTGTGGACGGATAGTTCTCCTTCGATGATTTTGGATGTAGCATCCAATAAATTTGATTTTTCTCTAAGCCCGAACCCTGTTAGTAAAAGTAAGCTAACCATACATATTAATAAACTTCCCAAAGGTGAATATCAGATTGAAATTTTTGATACTTTCGGGAGATTAATAAGGATTAAAAAATATAATGTAAGTAATATGGATGGTGCAAACAAAATTAAAATTAAGGTAGGGGATTATACTCAAGGCACTTATTTTGTTAGGATGCGTTCTGGTAATCAGGTGGTTGAAAAAAAGTTTATTAAGAAATAGTTACTTTGGTTGCTCTAGTGAAACATTACTACTGCAACAACAGCAATACATGGATAGTTACAAAGATATTTTCGAGGGTGGAAGAAAACTCCCGGTTATGGAAGAGTTTTACACTTTGCAGGGTGAAGGCTATAACATGGGAAAAGCTGCATACTTTGTACGAATTGGTGGATGTGACGTGGGGTGCTCATGGTGCGATTCAAAGGAATCGTGGAATGTAGAGCTTTTCCCTCCCATAGATGTTGATTGTGTTGTTGAAAATGTAAAAAAAGTTCATGCCGACACTGTAGTTGTTACCGGGGGTGAACCATCATTGTATCCTTTGGATTATTTTACTTCCCAACTGCAAAGTAGTGGAATAAAAACTATGGTTGAAACATCAGGTGTTCATAGTTTATCAGGTAATTGGGATTGGGTTTGTCTTTCACCAAAAAAAAACTCGGCACTTCATAGTTCGGTTTACGCAATTGCAAACGAGCTGAAAGTAATTATTAACAATGAATCCGATTTGAAATGGGCTGAGATAAATGCAGAGATGGTTAATGAAAATACTCCTTTATTCTTGCAACCTGAGTGGAGTGTAGCGACTAAAATTATGCCCATATTAACCGATTACATTATGAAAAACCCAAAATGGCGTATGTCGCTGCAGAGCCATAAATACATGGGGATTCCTTAATTGCATATAAGCCGTCTGAGTGCATAACTCTTGGAACATTCTTAGTTGAGAACATCAACTTAAAGGTACTGCAGACCCAGGAAGGTTTTTATCAATCGTACGGTACTGTCCCGCTAACTGTTAAATAGAATAAAGTGTCTGCTTCGTTTGAAGCTTGTTTATAAACTTTTCCGTCAATTAATATCATTATTTTAAGTGAGGAATTAATGTCCTTATAGTTGCCTGAAACATATATGATTTCCCCTTCATCTTTAAGGTGATTATAAACCCACTGGTCCTGCGCACTTTGCGGTGTAACTTCAGTTGTTACTAATTCATTTTTATCGTTTAAATACTGTAGTTTATATTCCGAAACAGCCCCCGTAGAAATATAAGTAACTTTCTTCGTGCTGGTTTTGGAACACGATGCTAAAAACATAATTAAAATGAAAATAGTTATTGTAATTCTGTTCATCATTTCCTTACGTTATAGATTAATTATCAGGTTAGTATAAAATAAGCGACCCGGCTCAAGAAATGGCATACGTGATCCTATTATTCGCCTATTCAAATGTTCATAATAGTTAAGATTCAGAATATTATTGATCCCGAAAATTATTTGTAATTGATCGCTATATGCATATTTTACTTTAAAATTGAAAATTGTATTACCTGGTGTCGATTCCTCATTATAGGATTCAGAAATACGAGTTTGATCTGCAATCATTCTTACATTTAATTCAGGCACAATTTTTTGATTGAAGAATTTGTAACTAAACCAAAGGTTAGCCTCCAATGGTTGTATTTCTGGTAATGGATCATTTTTTATTGTAGTTTCATCAGTAACAGCTCCATTTTCAACAATATATTTTGTTGCTAATGGGTTTATTCCCATTGTGTAAGCCGAATTAAATTTTACTTGCCATTTGTTACTTTCGGGAGTATTATAAGTAAGTTCATATCCCGTAAGGTAGGCATTGCTAATATTTGTAAAACTCTTTACACCGAGTACACCTTTTGTTTGAGGCATTACCTGTGATGGTGGCACCCTGACAGTAGAAATATAATCTGTTACATATGAGAAGAAGATTGACGTGCTAATTGTACCAAATTTGTGATCCATAAATTTATAACCAAGATCAACCTCATGGTTCGTTTCAGGCTTTAATTGCGGATTGCCCAGATAGTCGTACGGATCATAGCCAACCGGCAACAGAATAATATAACGCTCAATCATATCCGGACTGCGGGTTCCTTTGCCAAACGACAGGCTTATTTCACTCTCTGTGCTAATATACCATGTTACACCTGCGCTGAAACTGAAGTTGATGTACTCACTTTTTGTGTCAGCATTCTTGTATACCGGATCGCCAGTTGGCTTATACCGAAGCATTGGATCGGAAGCAGCTGAGTTTAAATCAGTACGGGCAGAGATTATCCAATCGAAGTTATTGCAAGAATGCTGGTATTCGGCAAACAACCCTAAATTATTTATAATCGCATTGTTCCAAATACTTTCGCTAAAGTGGGGTAAAGCAGGTTGCATGATAAGCCATTTTTCCCTGTTTCCATTCTTAAAAATGCGCTCGAAATTTCCACCAAGCTCTATCCGCCCTTGTAATAAGTTGATGTTTGCGGCAAACCTGCCACCTGTATTCATAGCGTGAATCCTTGAAATAGCAACCACTGTATCCGAAAAAGGTCTGTTTTTATTATCCATTTCATGGTTAACATCGGAATGGTAGGCTACTATCTTAATAAAATTAATTGCATCGCCAATGCTTGTCACCAGATAACTGAATTCATAAATTTTAGTATCATCAGTTCTTTCATCCATCGGCAAAGCCGTGAAGTCAACATTTCTACCCCACGATCTGTCGTAGTTAATAGTAGTAACATGACCTTCAGCTGGCCTTATTCCTATACCTGAGGTTATATTATAGTTATCTGACGAGGAATTAATGATATCACCATTTCCTGCAGTATAGTCGCCAAATTTATTTCGGTTTGCAGATACTGTATATGATAACAGCGAATTTCCGCCAAATATTCTGATACCTGACTTATACCCGTTGTGATTTGTTTGACCACCAACAAACATTGATATATGCTTTTCAAACTTATTGTAAAAGTGAGGTGTATGTGTTTTTAGATTTATTAAACCGCCAAAGTTAGGGCCATATTTTAGGGCGAATGGACCTTTGTAAATTGTGATTTCATTAAGATCGTTTATGTTTACATGAGAAGCAGTAGGATCCATCCTATTCGGACATCCCCCCTCAATGCGAGTCCCGCCGTTTAGCTGAACAACAACCTGCGAGTATTTAAATCCGCGTATAACGGGGTCAATACCTGTAGCTCCTTTTCGAATTCCTCCGATATTTGGTTGCGTTGCTATTAGCCCTCCAATATCTGATAAATTAGTTGCCTCAATATTTTTAAGAACTATTTTATCAATTGAAAACGGTATTTGATTATCAGTTAACCCCATAATCTCAATTTCCGTTAAATTTAATACTGAAGCTTTCATCACAATCTCTAATAATTTTTCTCCATTGGTTTCACTAAGTTGTATTTCTTCATTTTTGTACCCAACATGACTAAAAATTAGTACAGGATTTGCAACATCTTGGTAATGAACTTTAAAAAATCCAATGTTGTTGGTTACTGTAACATAATTAGTGTTTTTTACCTTAATATTTACGTTTTGAAGGGGCTTTTTAGAAACCTCATCAGTAACATATCCTGACAGGCTAATACTTTGAGCTTTCGATAGTTGCATTAACGCAACCATAAATAAAATTACAACATATTTAAATCTTGCCATTTGTGTTCATTTATTTTTCAAAATTACAATTATATAATTTAACAAATTATTAACACTCTTATTTTTACCGCAGTCTAAATAAATGTTGTTATTGGTATTCCAAACCAGTCTAATTTATTAATTTTGGCGCTCTAAAAATTTATAAAAGTGAAGTTCAAAGTAGGGGATAAGGTAAAGTTCATCGATGAGATGGGAGGTGGTGTTATAACCGGAATAATTGATTCACGACTTGTAAAGGTAAAAACCGATGATGGCTTTGAGATGCCGGTAATTTCATCTGAACTAATTCCTGATTATAGGTCGATGCCAACAGAGGATACAGCAGCTCAAAAAGTAACTTCGGTAATTCAGGCTGTTGAGGAAGATAAACCGGAATTGATAAGTGCGATCAACCCATGGGGTAAAATTCATGAGGAGAATGGAGTATATCTTGCCTTTGAACCTCATGAGCAGCAGTGGCTGCTAACAGGTGAAATGGATGTTATTCTTTTGAATAATACGTCATATGAACTATTATACAGCCTGTTTTTGGAGAGGAGCAATGAAATTGAAGGCGTTGATTTCAGTTCGGTTCCTGCTAATTCAAAAATAATTATCGAAACTATTAGCCGCGAAGAGATTGAGAATTGGACAAGAGGGTATTTACAACTATTATTTCATTCAGATTTACCTCGCAAAGTATATTTACCTGTTCACTCAGTAATCGATATTAGAACAGGAAGGTTTTTTAAAGAAGGAAGTTATCATGCAAATACATTGCTGAATGGTAAGGCTATTATTGTAACTATTATTACTCAAAATGCACTTACCGTTGCTTCTGATAGTGAAGCCGACCGCAAGACGGATATCGGAATAGAACAGAATAAAGCTATGTCAGTTAAACCTAAACCCTTAATTGATAAATACAAAACGGCTACAGGAGAGGCTGTTGTTGACCTGCACATTGGTGAACTTATAGATAATATATTGGGGTTATCAAGTTTGGATATGCTTAAAATACAAATCAACACTTTTAAGAAAATTCTTGAAAGTGCCATTATTAGTGATTATCATAAGGTTACTTTTATTCATGGAGTTGGAAATGGTGTGCTTAAAGACACTATTGTTAAAGAACTTACAGAATACGAGGGACTTGAAAATAGGATGGCATCTATCACCAAGTTCGGAGTTGGAGCCATTGATATTGTTATAAAATTTAAAGAATAATTAAGTGAACATGATCTGCCTATAGCGGATCTGTAACGTAAAAAAATCTTAACATATGAAGAAAATCACCAACATTTTATTTTCTATGCAAATCATGGGTACGCTGATCCTCTTGTTTGCTTTCTCAATAGGTACAGCAACGTTTATTGAGAACGACTTTGGGGCCACAGCAGCCAAAGCGATCGTTTATAATGCCACATGGTTTAATATTCTATTATTGATATTAACAGTTAACCTTATCGGCAGAATTATTATTGGACGTATGTATCGTTTGAAGAAGTTACCAATTTTTATTTTTCATGGAGCTTTTATAATAATAATTGCAGGATCGGCCATAACCCGTTTTATAAGCTATGAAGGCATGATGCATATCAGAGAGGGTAGTATTTCAAACACAATCATGTCGGACATCACTTATGTTGATGTTGATATTGTTGATGGAGAATCTTTTTCTAAAAGCAGCAGTAAGGTGTTTATGTCAGTGTTAACTCCCGGAGCTTATGGCGAAAAAATAAAAATAAATAACAAAGCCTATTACTTTAAAAGTGTGAAATATATTCCAAGCGATAGGAAAAACAATATGATGAATGCAATGGTTGTTGAAATCAGCAAAGGCGATATGGTTAAGAAAGTTGTTCTGAGCGGAGGTAAAGGCTACACTGGTAAGAAAAATGTTTTTGAATTTGACGGTGTTAACGTCAGTATGACTTATGGAGCCAAGGAGATAGCTCTACCGTTCTCACTTAAATTACTGGATTTTCAACTTGAAAGATATCCGGGTTCAAATAGCCCATCATCATATGCCAGCGAAGTTGAACTAATTGATAGTCGAAAAAATCTGAACCGCGACTATCGTATATATATGAATAACGTGCTTAATTACGGAGGGTACAGGTTTTTTCAGTCATCGTACGATTCAGATGAGCATGGCACAATATTGTCGGTTGCCCACGATTATTGGGGAACTCTCTTTACTTATCTGGGATATTTTTTCATGACTCTTGGCATGTTGCTAAGCATTTTTATGCCTAATACGAGATTTGCATTTTTAGGGAAGATGTTAAAAAAAGCTTCTGAAAATGGTAATACACTAAAAGCCGTAATTACTATAATCGTCTTTTCAATAGCTATAGGTGCTTCAGCGCAGAACATGCATAATACCGTTTCTGAAATACCGGAAATTACAAAAGAACAGGCAGAAAAATTCGGACAATTAGTTGTACAATCGCATGATGGAAGACTGGAGCCTGTAAATACACTTTCGGGTGAGATATTAAGAAAAGTGGCACGTAAAAGCAGCCTTAATGGACTTAATCCCGATCAGGTATTTCTTGGAATGATGACAAACCCTCTTAATTGGCAACTGGTTAAAATGATAAAGGTTAGCCATCCTGAATTAAAAAAAATAATAGGAATTGACGGAAAACATGCTTCATACCTTGATTTTATCAACCTAAGTAATGGAAAATATAAATTAAGCAAGTATGTATCTGAAGCGTATGAGAAAAAACCGGCTATGCGTAATAAATTTGATAGTGATGTACTGAAGGTTGACGAAAGGCTTAATATTTGCTACATGGTTTATGAAGGAGATATGCTAAGAATTTTACCCGACCCGTTTAATTCTCACAAACCATGGTATTCTCCTGAATCAAATATTGGAAATATGCCACAAGAAGATTCTGCATTTTTGAAAACAATCCTGCCCGCGTATTTCTCCGCACTATCAAAAGGAAATAATTCAAAGGCTGATGCACTTTTAGCAGGAATTGCTGATTATCAGAAAAGATATGGTGCATCAATATTACCATCTGAAAACAAAATCAAATTTGAAATACTCTACAATAAGATGTTGATATTTGATAATCTTAGCAAGATTTATGGAATATTAGGATTGTTTATGATCATCCTTTTATTTATTGAAATGTTTAAGCCATCAAAATGGATTAAATATGTGGTAAACTTCTTTATTGTACTTGTTGTAATTGGCTTTATTGTTCAAACATTTGGCCTTGTTATGCGGTGGTATATTTCGGGGCATGCTCCATGGAGCAATGGTTACGAGTCGATGATATACATAGGATGGGTAACATTACTTGCCGGTTTATTATTTGCTCATGGATCGAAGATGACGATTGCGGCAACTACTATACTATCATCAATAATACTTATGGTTGCTCATTTAAGCTGGATGGATCCTGAAGTTACAAATCTTGTACCTGTGCTAAAATCATATTGGCTCACAATTCATGTATCGGTTATAACTGCGAGCTATGGATTTTTTGCACTTAGCGCGCTACTTGGCCTTTTGAATCTAATATTAATGATACTTAAATCAGGCAAAAATGTCTCTAAAATGGATTTGAAGATTAATGAGTTAACCGCAATTAACGAACGTTCGATAATCATCGGATTGTATTTGCTCACCATCGGTACTTTTCTTGGTGGAGTTTGGGCGAACGAAAGCTGGGGACGATATTGGGGCTGGGATCCTAAAGAGACATGGGCGCTTGTTAGTATTCTGGTATATGCCTTTATAGCTCACATGCGTTATCTGACAGGTTTAAAATCAAAATTTACTTATAATTTCGCTACTCTTATTTCTCTTGGAGTTATTTTGATGACATATTTTGGTGTAAACTACTATCTATCAGGCTTACATTCATATGCTACCGGCGATCCTGTTCCGGTACCTAATTTTGTGTATTATTCAATTGCTACAATTATTGTGGTTGCTGTTTGGGCTTATTATAAGGATGTGAAGATTAAAGTTAGAAGTTAGATGTTTTCCACCCCGACATAGGTGGATACGACTGACAGGCAATTTTCTGGTTTAAAGTTTCAGGAAACCTGTCAAACATTAAACCCGAAACGGTCATATCTGCCCGCGTTCAATCATCCTCACAATAGTTTCAATTTGTTTGTCCTCGCCTTCGGGATCGTATTTTACTTTTAAATTATATCCCCAAATTCGTGCAAACGCCTGATAAAAAAATGCTGTGAATTTACCACGAAGTTCCTGCAACAGGTTAAATGATGAATTCCCGGTTTCACGATCAATCAACTTTATTAGTATTTTCCCTTGAGCGAAGGTAAGTTTCTGAAGCTCGTCGCTATATCTTTCATTAATTTCCTTTTCAGCCTGTTTCATAATTTTCCGGCGATCATTTTCATTCTCTGCGGCAACCAATAGATCGCCATATTTTCTTAACATAATTCCTCCAAGTCGCGCCCAGGGATAAACCTTTTTTACATTTCTGATAAGTTTTGTAAGCTGTTTTTGTGCTTTGCGTGTTGCCGGAATTTTGAAAGAGTATATTTCAACTTCAGTGAGACTGATTACCGGAATTGTATCAACACCATCCACAATGGCATGAACGGTTATTGGATGTACTTTTTGTGCAACCATTACAGAAGTTCCTGCCAAAATAAAAAAAATTATGGGAATTAGTTTCTTCATTTGTAGTGCAATGTACAAACATTATGCCTTTAATCTCGCCGAATAAGGTTTGTAAATAAGCCACGATAAAAAGTTAATCACTTAAACAGCTGTACGCAATATCGATAGGCTTGTTTTGCCAAATTTTTCTTTAGCATATGGCAAGGTTACATGTAATTGCTTAGTTCGCTTTTTTGAGGGGAGCTCAAACATAGCATCAACCAATATTGCCTCAATTATTGATCGTAATCCTCTTGCACCGAGCTTAAATTCATCAGATTTGTCAACAACAAACTCCAGTGCATCCTCATCAAATTTTAGTTTAATACCATCCATGTTGAATAGTTTCTCAAATTGTTTGGTAATAGCATTTTTGGGTTCTGTTAAAATACGTTTTAACGCAGATTTATCAAGTGGGTCTAAATATGAAAGTACAGGTAGCCTTCCTACTATTTCAGGAATTAACCCAAAGTTTTTTAAATCTCCGGGAGCTATATATTGGAGCAATCGTTTTCTGTCGATATTTTCATCTTTAACGCCTGAAAAAGAGTAACCTACAACATTTGTTCTCAGTCGTGATGCAATAATTCTGTCAATTCCATGAAAAGCTCCACCTGAAATAAAAAGAATGTTTTTAGTGTCAACACTGATCATTTTTTGTTCGGGGTGCTTTCTTCCCCCTTGGGGAGGTACATTAACTGCAGTTCCTTCAAGCAGTTTCAGTAATGCTTGCTGAACACCTTCGCCTGAAACATCGCGGGTAATTGATGGGTTATCACTTTTTCTGGCGATTTTATCAATCTCATCAATAAAAATTATTCCTTTCTCGGCGGCGGCCACATTATAATCAGCGGCCTGCAACAGCCTGGTAAGTATACTTTCCACATCTTCACCAACATAGCCCGCTTCGGTGAGAACGGTTGCATCTGCTATGGCAAAAGGTACATGCAGCAATCGTGAAATAGTTTTTGCCAATAGCGTTTTGCCTGTTCCGGTTTCTCCAACAAGAATAATATTCGACTTTTCAATCTCAACTTCATTATTATCATCTTCCTGAGCAATGCGTTTATAGTGGTTGTAAACGGCTACGGAAAGAACTTTCTTCGCATCTTCCTGCCCAATTACGTATTTGTCAAGAAATGTTTTAATTTCAATAGGTTTGAGTATCGAAGCTTGTTCGTGGGGAACATCAAATGATTCGGCGCTTTCTTCTTTCAGAATAAGGTTAGCTTGTTCAATGCAAAAATTACAAATCTGAGAATCAATTCCTGAAACAAGTATGTTAGTTTCATGCTCTGGTCTGCCACAAAATGAACAATGCCCTTTTTCTTTTTTAGCCATAGCGGTTGGAATTATGAGTTAACAGTTAAGTATTACGAGTTATTGTTATTAAATGTTACGTTGTTGATGTAATATTTGAACAATCATACCAATAATCAATTACTTTTTATTTTTCACAAGAACCTCATCAATCATGCCATAATCAAGTGCTTCCTTGGCAGTCATCCAATAGTCCCTGTCAGAGTCTTTCCAGATTTTTTTGTAGGTTTGATTAGAATGTTGTGCAAGTATTTCGTATAGTTCCTTTTTAAGTTTTTGAATTTCCCTTGCGGTGATTTCAATATCAGATGCTTGCCCCTGAGCACCGCCCATTGGCTGATGGATTAGAATGCGCGAATGTTTGAGTGCGGTTCGTTTGCCTTTTGTTCCTGCACACAGCAATATAGCTCCCATTGAGGCTGCCATTCCTGTACATATAGTGGCAACATCCGGATTTATGTATTGCATAGTGTCGTAAATACCCAGTCCTGCATATACCGAACCTCCCGGCGTGTTAAGATAAATCTGGATATCGCGGTTTGCATCATTCGATTCTAGAAATAGCAATTGTGCCTGAATAATATTTGCAACATAATCGTCAATTGCAATACCAAGAAAAATGATCCTGTCCATCATTAAACGTGAAAATACGTCCATTTGAGCAATGTTAAGTTGCCTCTCTTCGATAATTGTAGGGGAAATATAACTACCGTAAGCCGAACTGTATCTATCGAGTGATATGCTACTGATGCCGTGATGTTTTACAGCGTATTTCCTGAATTCTTTACTACTTTCCATGGGTTGACCTCCTAATCTGTTTTTGATGCTATTTCAATAAACTTTTCTGTTGTAACTTTTTTATTCTTTAAAGTAATATTTTCCTTAAAGAGTTTAATAAGTTTCTCATCCTGAATATCATTATGAATCTTTTGCTTTTCGTCAGAGTTGCTAAGGACCTGATCGATTATGCCTTCGATTTGAGGTATTAACTCCACACTACCCATTGTTTTAAAATATGTAGCTACTTTTTCCCTGATTTCTTCCTCTTTAACCTGCATCGCGTCGCCATGATCTTTTAGCAATTCGTTTTCCAAAAGTTGCCATTTAAAAGTACGTGCATAACTATTGTACTGAGTATCGATTTGTTCTTGTGTAATTTTGCCATCGTTGCTTTCTATTAGCCAACGTTTTAAGAATTCGTCGGGCAGATTGATATTGGCAATTTTAATTAACTCTTTAACAGTATCTGCTAAAAACTGACGATCGGTATCACGCTGATAATGTTTTACCAGGTCGTTCGACAAAGCCTCCCTGAATTCTTTTACTGAAAATATTTCTTGTGAAGGAAAAACTTTTTTATACAGATCTTCACCCAATTCAGCAATGTGGGTTCTAACTATTTTAGCTATTTCGAATTTATAATCTGACTTTAGTTTTTGGTCGCCTTCATCATGACGGTTTAACAAAGAAGCAACTTTTGACTCATCTTTAGTTGCATTAAGTGGGTTGAAAATAACCGAATCACCGGCTTTTGCGCCTATAAACTGTTTTTGAATAGTATTTAGCTTGATGTCATCGTATTTCAAAAAACCAACGTTCTCAACGCCGCCGTCAATTATGTTTCCTTCATGGTCCACTTCAACAAACTTACCCTGGAAAGCATCACCTTCTTCGGCAGTTTCAGGATTTTCATCTTCGCCAAATCTAATCTTAACATCTTCAATGGCTTTATCGATTTCGGAGTCGATAATATTAATTGAATAATTAGGAACTGTTATATCTTTCGAAAGCTTTATTTCAATTTCAGGTCTTAGACCAATGTCAAAATAAAAATCAAAATCCTTTGAATTTTTGAAGTCGATATTAGTTGATTTTTCCGTATTTGGAAGAGGGTTACCGATTACATTAATTTTATTTTCAATGATGTAGTTGTTAAGCGCTTCCGAAAGGGATTTGTTAACTTCGTCGATCATAGCAGAATTACCATACATTTTTTTAATCATGCCAATGGGCACCATTCCCGGCCTGAAACCGGGTATATTTGCTTTTTTTCTGTAATCAGCTAGTTGTTTGTTTACAGCATCAATATAGTCGCTTTCCCGTAGATTAATGTGAATAATGGCAGTGAGTTCGCCAGTTGATTCTTGAGATATGTTCATTAAATACTTTTGTTTGGTTCAAAAAAAAAAACAATAAACTGCAGGTTAAAGGATAAAACTTTAGAGTTTATATGCTAAAGAACTTTGTACTCTGTGCGGATGAAGGGACTTCCTCCTGAGGCGGATAAAATTCTCCTCCCTTAATCCTTACTCTGTGCGGATGAAGGGACTCGAACCCCCACGTCTCGCGACACTAGATCCTAAGTCTAGCGCGTCTACCAATTTCGCCACATCCGCTTGTAACTATCCCCAAATTTGGGGCTGCAAATATACTATTTATTTATTTTTAAAATTTGTTTTTTTTTATTAGGTTACAAATAACTTTATGTATTTCCTTAGTAATTTCTTTTACGAGGTACAACCTCATTATATGCCAGTTAGGGAATCTGCACGGGTGATAATTTCATCATAAAGATTTTGCATCTCAGAAAATTCCTTGTTTTTTCTCCATCTTAAAAATGTGTAATTCAAACCGATTTTAGTTCTGATAAACATGCCCCGCCACCACCATGCTATCGGTGCAGTGAGTGGAATGCTCAGTAAATATACCAGAGCTATTTTCCAGTCGTCAAAAACTAACAGCACAATTAACGACTGAATTATATAGAAAACCGGAAAGGATAATAACGAAATCACAAATTTTATTGAGCTTATAAATTGGGTGTCTTTTATTTTTTTTGACAGATTTATTGGCAACCAGTAGGATAAAAAATTATTGATAGCACCGTAAAAAAACAAAGGGAAAGTTATTGCCAATATAAGAGTGCTAATAAAAAGACTGATTAAGCCTCTTCCTTTTTGTTCAATTATTTTGTTTGTGAAACCAAATTTATCTTTTATGCGGGCAAACTTTAAAATATGCTTTTGATAATCGGATGCTGCAGTTGGGTTACTTTTCTCATAAAGTGAAACAAGTTTTATTGTTTGCTGGTCGATGAAAATTCTATTATGCTCTTTTTTTGCATCTACATTTAATTTTTGTGCCATACGGGAGCGATAAATAACACGTAACTCATTGTACAGATCGTAATTATTCTCACTTTCAATGTTAATAGTCAAGTGTTTGATACGCTCACTTAACTGTTGTTTGATGTTATTAATGGCTACTGCGGGTTTGTTTTTATAAAGTTCAACATAATCTTTCACAGCAATTGGTTCGCCAAAGTTCACAATAAGCGAACTTCTGTAATTTTGCTTATTATCATAATCAATCCCTACCGGTACAATATGTATGTCCAACATAAAATTATTTGCCTCTTCCGCCTGGAAAGCCATACGAGCAAATCCTTTTTTGAGGGGTTGCAGGCGTCTTAAACTTGAATGGTTTCCTTCGGGAAGAATACCCATGGCACTCCCAGAGGTAATAATATCAATAGTTTTACGAATAATGTCTTTACTCTTTTTTATTGTATCAAAACCATCTCTTACTCGATAAATAGGAAGAAGTTTTAGAAAATATAATATACGTGCAACTACAGGTTTTTTAAAAATATCAGCACGAGCTACAAAAACGAGTTGTTTATTTACACTAAAAATCAATGCAAGTGCATCCATCAATGCATTTTGATGATTAGGAGTAAAAATAAGTGGTTTATCATTAGGAATATTACTCTTGCCCAACACAATAAATTTCCTGTAAAATATAATGTTGTGCCAGAATCCTACCTTAATTTTAAGCAAGTTATAACCTATCGATTTTTTCTCAATTTTAGCAAATCCCATTAATCTGTTGCTTGTTGAGTTTTTGATAATCCATACTTAAATTTGCTCCAATAACCTGCTAATAAAAGGCCGGCGAGTATATGCCAAATTCCCCACCATGCAGCGATAACAGCCATTCCACCTAATTCGAGTTCGGGCGGAAAAATTTTAGGATTAAAAATTAAAACCAAAGCAAGACCTGAGTTTTGAATACCCGTTTCAATAGCAATGGTTTTTCTGTCTTTAACAGGCCTCCTTCCAATTAGTCCCAAAAAATATCCGCTTCCAAGTGCAAGGGCGTTGTGTATTAGTACAATAAGAAAAATGTATCCGATAGCAAGTTTGAAATAATCAAAGTTTTTAATCAATGCAAGAATTACAATTGCTGCAAATAAAATAATGGAAAAAGTTTTTATAGGCCTTACAATTTTTAATGTAAAAACGGGAAACCGGTTATTGATGAATATCCCAATTATTAAAGGTAATCCAAGAATTATCAATACTGTGTGAAACATTTGATATGCATCAATTTCCAACGGCCGTACAAGCATTTCAGGATCAGCAGCCTGATAAAAGTTAACTGATAGTTTGCCCCAGAAGGCAAAATTGAGAGGAGTAAAAAATATTGCGGCAATTGTTGCAATCGCTGTAAGGCTAACGCTTAGTGCAATGTTACCTTTTGCAAGTGATGAAATAAAGTTAGAAATATTTCCACCCGGACATGCTGCTACCAATATCATACCAAGTGCCATTGTGGGAGTTAAATAATTATGAAGGGCAAGGGTAAGTAAAAATGTTAAAAAAGGCAGCATAAGAAATTGTGAAAAAACACCTATAACTGCTGATTTAGGATTAAGTATAAGTTTTTTAAAATGATCGATTTTAATCTCAAGTGCAACACCGAACATTACAAATGCCAGGGCAATATTTAATGCGTGAAGATTGTTTTCGCTAAAGTTTAACCTTATTTCATCAAGTGCGTAAAGAGCATCCATAATAATATTTTTAATACGAATAATTGGCATATATAAGAAAATAATGAATAGAAGACGTGTTTTTTGTTTCAAAAAGTGAAATAATCAACTCTATTTTTCTCAACTAACCTTCTGAATCCCTTTCTGTAAGCAGGTTTTCAACATTTAGTGTTTAACAATTATTTAAAAATTTTGTTTACACCAATTGTTATGTTGCTATTTTTGCGCCAAATTGAAAAAAAATGTCCGCTGAATACACTGATGATAGCATAAGGACGCTTGACTGGAAAGAACATATCAGGCTCAGGCCCGGTATGTATATTGGTAAGCTTGGAGATGGCAGCTCTCATGATGATGGTATTTATGTCCTTATTAAAGAAATAATTGATAATTCAATTGATGAATATGTAATGGGTCATGGTGTTACTATTGAGGTTATTATTAATGATAAAGAGGTTACTATCAGGGATTACGGGCGTGGAATGCCCCTTGGCAAGGTGAACGAATGTGTGAGTAAGATAAATACCGGTGCCAAATATGATTCAAAAGTTTTTAAGAAGGCAGTCGGGTTAAACGGTGTGGGATCGAAAGCTGTAAATGCTTTATCTTATAAATTTCGTACACAATCTATACGTGAAGGAAAAACCAAAGTTGTTGAATACGAACAAGGAAGATTGGTAGTTGACCTGCCAGTTAATAATTGCGATGAGAAACCTGGAACGATAATTACCTTTACTCCTGATGCCGAACTTTTTGGTAATTTCCATTTTCTTGTTGAATACGTCGAAGAAATGTTATGGAACTATGTTTTCCTTAATAACGGCCTTACTATTGTTTTCAACGGAACCAAAATGCAGGCAAAGAATGGTTTGTTAGATTTGCTCGAGCATAATATTAATGGAAATGGACCATTACGATACCCCATTATTCATATAAAGGAAAATGATTTTGAGTGTGCTTTTTCGCATAGTTCGCGTTCGTACAGTGAAGAATATTTTTCGTTTGTTAATGGTCAGCACACAACACAGGGAGGCACTCATCAAACAGCTTTTCGGGAAGCAATTGTTAAAACCGTCCGTGAGTTTTACAATAAAGACTTTGAAACCAGCGATATCCGATCGTCAATTATAGCCGCCATAAGTATTAAAGTTCAGGAACCGATATTTGAGTCGCAAACTAAAACAAAGTTGGGTTCCCAGTCCATTGAACCTGATGGGCAAGGCATTAGGAATTATATTAACGACATCGTTAAAAGAAATTTAGATAATTATCTTCACATTAATTCGGAAACTGCCGACGAGTTACTCAGGAAAATTCTCCAGTCGGAAAAGGAGCGGAAAGAAATTGCCGGTATTAAAAAACTTGCAAGAGAAAGTGTAAAAAAAGCAAGTCTGCATAATAAAAAACTTCGCGATTGCAGAGTTCATTATAATACCAACCACGAAAAACGGCTTGAATCAACATTGTTTATTACTGAAGGAGATTCTGCCAGCGGTTCTATTACTAAATCGCGTGATGTACAAACTCAGGCAGTTTTCAGCTTAAAAGGAAAGCCGTTAAACTGCTTCGGATTAAGTAAAAAAATTGTTTATCAAAATGAGGAATTTAATTTACTTCAGGCAGCTTTAAACATCGACGAAAGTATTGAAAACCTGCGCTATAATAATATTGTAATAGCTACTGATGCTGACGTTGACGGAATGCATATCAGGCTATTGTTACTTACTTTTTTCCTCCAATTTTACCCCGATCTTGTTAAAACAGGCCATGTGTATATATTGCAAACGCCTTTATTTAGAGTACGGAATAAACGTGATACAAGATATTGTTATTCGGATGCAGAGCGCGATAAAGCAATTAAAGCTCTTCAGCCAAACACTGAGATAACCCGTTTTAAAGGACTTGGTGAAATTTCACCCTCCGAGTTTAAACATTTCATTGGAAAATCGATAAGGCTCGACCCGGTTATTCTTAGAAGGGAATCGCTAGTAAACGAAACGCTTGCTTTTTATATGGGGAAGAATACACCTGATCGTCAGGAGTTTATCATTAATAACCTTCGCATCGAGGATGATATTGCAGATGAGGTAACCCAGAAAGTTGCATAAAGTGTGGTTCGACTCCTGCCAGCGACAGGCTGGAGTGTTCAATTGCTAAATTGATTTTTAGCTCCTGATTACTGACACCTCACTCCTGATTCCTTCTTTTAGCTTTAATTTTTTAACTACATTTACATTCCTATAAATTTAACTATGCTTGAACTTTGGACGATAGATGCAATATGGATTTCCGTTGCTTTTGCTTTAGGTATGCTTGCAAAGAAAGTTAATTTACCTCCGTTAATTGGTTTTTTGGCGGGAGGATTTTTTCTGAATTTTGTTGGAATTACAGAAGGTGGTATGGCACTGGATATTGTTGCCGACATTGGTGTTATGTTACTTCTTTTTACCATTGGATTAAAACTTAATGTTAAATCGCTGTTATCTAAGGAAATTTGGTTGACAACTTCCGTACATATGATTTTGAGCGTACTACTATTTGGGTCTTTAGTGTTCATAATCAGTTGGCTTGGTTTATATTCAATTACACAAATGTCGTTAGAGAGCTCAATGCTTATAGGTTTTGCTCTTAGTTTTTCAAGTACCGTTTTCGCGGTGAAAGTTTTGGAAGATCGAGGTGAGATGAACTCGTTTCATGGGCGAATTTCAATAGGAATACTTGTTTTGCAGGATATAATTGCTGTTGTCTTCCTGTCAGTTTCAAAAGGTATCGCACCAACGTTATGGATACTGGGCCTGCCTGTTTACCTTTTCATTATAAGATGGATTTTAATAAGGATATTAGATGTTATCGATCACGGTGAACTATTAACGCTTTTCGGATTCTTTGCTGCGTTTGTAACCGGAGCAATTGCCTTTGAAATTGTAGGCCTCAAACCTGATTTAGGAGCTTTGATAATTGGCGTGTTAATAGGTTCTCACTCACGGTCAAAAGAATTGGTAAAACAGATGCTTTCTTTTAAGGATTTTTTTCTAATTGCTTTTTTCCTGGTCATAGGAATGTCGGGATTGCCCACATTAACATCTATTTATATTACATTGATTCTTATACTTGCTATTCCTGCAAAAGGAATTATGTTCATGTTTATACTTACAAAGTTAAACTTAAGAGCACGTACCGCCTGGCACAGCACATTGAGTTTGGCTAACTATAGTGAGTTTGGATTAATAACCGGTGCAATTGGTGTTAAAATGGGAATTATTGATAATCAGTGGATGATAATACTGGCGATGAGCATGTCATTTTCATTTTTGCTTGCCTCACCTCTCAATGCGAAGTCGCACCGTTTGTTTGATAAGTATAAAAATATTTTAATGAAATTAAATACTAAAAATATTCACCCCGATGATGAACCGGTTAATCTTGGAGATGCAAGAGTGGTTATTTGTGGTATGGGTCATGTTGGTCGTGCAGCTTATCATCAGCTTACATCAGATTTTGATGGCCGTGTTATTGCTATTGATTATGATAAGGATGTGGTTAGCAGATTCTCTGAATCCAACAAAAATATAGCTTGGGGTGATTCAACCGATAGCAATTTCTGGCAGTTTGTGAAAATGCCGGATGTTGAATTTATATTATTAACCATGAATGATCACGCCTCAAATCTTAATACTGCTAATGCACTTTCAAATTGTAAGTATCGCACATTCTCAATCGGAGCCCCTGCCCATCATATTGATGAAATAACAGAACTGAAGGATGCCGGTGTTTCGTTTGTTTATAACTATTACAGCAGGGCAGGAGTTGAGTTTGCCAATAGTTTCTTAAGTTTTATTAAGCATAGAAAGGAAGATAAAAAGCTGACATCTGCAACATAAGGTTGTTTAAGATTTTCAAAATTTCGGATTAACTAATTAGTCAAACCATAATATATGATTTCAAAAAACTTATCCCTTTACCAAAAAAGGCATATCGAGATTGTGAATAATAAAGTTGCAAAGGCGGTTATGGATTATGGATTGATTGAAAACGGAGATAAGGTACTGGTAGCTGTGAGCGGAGGAAAAGATTCGTTAGTACTACTTGATGCATTGACTGCTTTTAGGCAATATAAATTCAAAAATTTCGAATTAGAAGCTCTTCATATTGAGATTTTGATTTAATTCGTCCACTTATTTTGCTTATAGATAAAGATGCACATGAGTTTGCCAACATTCGAAAGTTCCCTGAACAAACTGAAATCTGCCCTTATGAAAATTCTGCAAAACGAAATACTGCCAGACGGATAGTTAAGCAATTAAAAGCAATTCATCCTAAAGCCACACAAAACCTGTTCAGGTCGATGAAAAATATTGATGAGGAATATTTGCCGTAGAGTTTTTGGTATCGCGTTTCCGGTTTAGTGTTTGAGTCAAAAAACAGACAGCTCAACTGTCTCGCCTGAAGCTCCAATTATTCCGTAATAAAAACAAACTTCCAGAGGGGAGACGACATGGAAGAGTGGCTCTATTTCCAAATTGATATAAAATTATAATAATTAGGCAAGTCCCTGATCTGCAATAAAATCATCCAGAATACCTTCAAGACTGGGTTGACCAATCTCCTGAAGGTCATAATAAACTCTGGTTGATGGTTTATTGATTTTTACAATACGCTGCAAATCAATAGGAGTACCGATTACAACTGAATCACATTCGGTGTTGTTGATTGATGTTTCAAGGTCTAGAAGTTGTTGCACACTATAACCCATGGCAGGTAAAAGAGTGCCAATATTCGGATAAATTTCGAATGTTTCGGCTAATTTACCAACTACAAATGGACGAGGATCAATAATTTCAGCTGCGCCAAATTTCATGGCGGCAACAGTACCTGCACCTAATTTCATTTCACCGTGTGTTAGAGTTGGGCCATCTTCCACAACCAGTACTCTTTTACCTTTAATTACTGATGGGTCGTCAACAGCAATAGGAGAAGCCGCATCAACAACAATTGCATTTGGGGCTACTTTATAAATATTCTCACGAACTGTTTGAATACCGGCGGCATCAGCGGTATCCATTTTGTTAATTATGGCAACATCGGCTAAGCGTAAAGTTACTTCTCCAGGATAATATTTTAGCTCGTGGCCCGGACGATGAGGGTCAACAACTGTTATATTAAGATCTGGTTTGTAAAATGGGAAATCATTATTTCCACCATCCCACAGTATAACATCACAACCATCAGGATCATTCTCGGCTGCTCTTACAATTGCTTCATAATCAACACCTGCATAAATAACGTTTCCGCGAACAACGTGTGGTTCATACTCTTCCATTTCTTCAACCGTACAACTATGTTTGGCAAGGTCGTCAACTGTTGCGAAACGTTGTACTTTTTGTTTAACAAGATCGCCATATGGCATTGGGTGCCGAACAGCAACAACCTTTAACCCTTTGGCCATTAAATATTCGATAACTTTACGCGAAGTCTGGCTTTTTCCGCAACCGGTTCTAACTGCTCCTACAGCTATAACAGGTTTAATACTTTTTACCATAGTGTCTTTAGGTCCCAGTAACATGAAGTTTGCACCAGCTGCATTAACTATCGCACTAACACCCATTACTTTATCGTAAGTAACATCACTATATGAAAATACGCAATCGTCAACTTGTAGGTCTTTAATTAGTTCTACGAGTTCACTTTCATCATAAATAGGGATGCCATCAGGATAAAGGTCTCCGGCAAGTTCGGCTGGATATTTTCTTCCATCAATATCAGGTATTTGAGCTGCAGTGAAAGCAACTACGTTATAATCTTCATTATCTCGAAAATAGGTATTAAAATTATGGAAGTCCCTACCGGCCGCCCCAATAATTATTACATTTTTTTTCATATAAATTAAGTGTTAAATATTTATTATTATTAGTTTGAATGTTGAATAGGCAAAGTTATAATTTTTAATGATAGGGTACGGAATAATTAGTTAACATAAATCTTATTTAGACAGTTCTAAATAGAGAGAATTCATTAAGCATTAATTACATTTCTTATTTATAACCAGTATAAATTTCATAAATTACTTGACAAATGTGTGTTAATAGTTCTATATTTGTACAGTTCAAAAAATATGAAGTATATTAAAAGTGAAGCTAAAAACATCATGATTAATCAAGTAGAAATATATCTAATATATCATTATTCCGTACACATCTGTTATAGCAATAATAATAATAACAAACTTAATAATAATAGTAATGAGTATAATTAGAAAATTAAAACCCGATAGGTCCATAATAGGATTTGTTCCTCTGATAGTATCACTGGTGATATTTTTTATGAGCATACTTATTATTGGAGTGGTTGATTCATTTAAAGTACTTTCTCTAATAATGTTAGTGTATGCTGCAATAACATTGGGTTTCTATTATCGAAAAACACGCAGCAGGACATATCTGATAAGTGGACTATACCTTATTGTCTTTGGGTTAACTTTGTGGACGATACAAATAGAATTTGCAGGTAACCCTAGTTTGGTCTTTCCACCAATTACAAGATTTTTCGGTATTTGGATGATTGTTTTTTGGGTATGGTTGCTATACTTAATGGCAACACGCAAAGTTAAGTGGAAGGGTGAAGAAGTACTTGAACTGTCTGCTGTAGGCGTAAATCCTTCGGAAAATACTTTCACCGAAAGACCGCTACCTATTGAAAAGATTGACTTTCTCAAGGATGAATTAATCTCTTTTGCCTCATTTATGCGCAAAAATCAGATTTGCATGACGTATCAGGATGATGATAAAATATATATTGTCCCCATAACAATGAAAGATTCGATGAATTTATTGATTAATCCTGAATTTAACGTGATTGAAAAAACATGGGTATCATTTACATTTACAGGTGATGTTACTGTACATATTTCAAAGAACACTTATCTCGCGTATAAGGAGAATTTAACTTTTGATCAACTATGCAAATCAATGGGGAGTTTGTTTATTGAGTTTTTCGAATCGTATAGAAAAGGTGAAAGTGTCAGGGTAATTGATAGACTAGATGAGTTAAAACTAAATATTTTTACTTAAAAAAATAAGGAATCGTGAATTACAGAAGAAAATTAAAATCAAATCATAGTATTAATATGTACTTACCAATGATTATTTCATGGGCGGTATTTCTAATATCACTAGCTGCATTTGGTAAGTATATTGCACTACGCACTCTGGGAGTAATAACTCTATTTTATGGTATAATGGCTATTGTACCTTATTTCAGAACCAAGAACATAGGCTTTTTGCTAACCAGCTTGTACATGTTAACGATGACACTTTTCCTTTTTATTGTTCCTCCAGATTTAATATTTGATTCATCAGGGAAAACGATACCTTCAGAGGTAGCAGTAGTCATAATTGTAATGTTACTTCTTGGTATATGGCTTCTTTATTTAACGTTTCGAAGAAAGATAAAATGGCGTGGAACTGAGATATTTGAACTTGCAGCCTCAAATGTTGGTGAAAGTAAAGAGAGTTATACTTCGAGGCCGCGACCAGTTGATAAAATAGAATACACAAAAAGTGATTTGGTTGGCTTTGCTAACTTTCTGCAACGCAATTTGATAAGCCTTAGTTTTGTAGAGGATACCAGAGTTGTTTTTACACCTGTTAAGAATTCTGAAGAAATTCCATTTTTGTACAAGCCAAATATTGAGTATGAAGACAGGTCATGGGTTGCCTTTTATTTTGATGGTAACGTTACTGTAAACATATCAAAGAAAGATTACCTGTATTATAAAGAAGATCTGGCATTTGATGAACTATGTGATTCACTTGGGAAGTTATATTTGGAATTTTTTGAACTCTATAGAGTCGGTAGTGAAGTAAGGATTATTGATAAGATGGATGAACTAAAGGTAGCGGTAATGACATAATAAAAAGAAAAAAATATTATTAGCGTAGCTTAGCGGTTAAAAGTTTAAAAACAATGGTCAAGTAAATATACAAACTATCAAAATGGAATTTAAGAAAGCAGCAATATTAGGATCTTATATGTCAAAAGATTACGCAGAACCACTGTTTAAACTATTGGTGAACTATAGTAGTATTTCGGCTTCTGAGGCTGCTTCACGTTTAAATCTGCATATCAGAACTGTTCAGGATTTTCTGGAAGCAATGACTGAACTTAATATCCTGAAAAAGGAAGAAGTATATGAGAAAAAACGACCCTATAATCGATATGTTCTGCTTAAGCATCTGATAAAGATGGAGATAAATCTGGACAAGCTACAGGAAAATGATTCAGATATCAATAATTATTCAATTAAAATTAGGGAAAGGAATAACTCCGGGGCACAATTTACTACAGCGCGTAATGGTCAGTATTTTAGCAATGTAGCTATATGGGTAGGGAAGGGGCGTGAAGGCAAAGAAAGAAAGATTAGCCTGACTGAGACTCAGGGTAGATTCCTTTTTAATCTTCCTTTTCCAAACTCTGCATTTATGGATATTATACAAATTATGAAAAAAGCACACATAGATACTGAACATTCCAGCGAAATCTCGGATATAGTTAACTTACTTAAGGAGTACGGTGTTGTGGAAACAGAGAAATAGTTACTTTTGAACAGTACTAACTATAAAAAAGAATGAAACTTATCTCAACTAACATCTGCAAAACCAGCGATATAGGCGTTAACGATAATCTTTTTGGCGGCACTATGCTTTCGTGGCTCGACGAAGCGGGAGGGATTATGGCATCATGTGTTTGTAGATCCAACAATGTTATCACTCTAAAAATGGAAGAAGTATTGTTTAAAAAGCCGGTTAAAGTAAAGGATCTTGTTAGGATTTATTGCAGGGTGGATCATGTTGGTAATACATCGGTGTCCTTATCGCTTGAAGCCAGAACCGTTAACTTAATTAAAACTACCGAAGACCTTGTTTGCTCAACATGTGTAGTATATGTGCATGTTGATGAAGATGGAAGACCAAAATCTATCAATAAAACAAATTAAGATATTATTGAAACTGTTTCTTAATTTCGTTTTCTATTCTAAAATAATATCACTAACGTCACCGGAAAAATATATAATTTTGTTAGAATGAATTTCAAAAATATAATCAGAACAACTTTAAACTTTCTTCAACTTGATTTAACTAAAAATCTTGAATACGATAGACTTACAAAGTTAATAATGAAGCGGGTAATTAATTCTGGTTCTAATTGCATTGATATAGGTTGCCATAAAGGTGAAATATTGGATATAATAATCAAATTCTCTCCAAATGGGAAACACTATGGTTTCGAGCCCATACCTCAGTTATTCAACAAATTAAATGAAAAATATAAAAACAAAGCAACTATTTTTCCATATGCTTTATCAAATGAAAATGGATATTCAACATTTCAATATGTTAAAAATGCCCCTGCCTATAGCGGAATAAAAAAGAGACGGTATGATATTGACAAGCCTGAAATTGAAGAAATTAAGGTGGAGATGAAGAAATTGGATGACCTTATTCCTGCAAATATCAAAATCGATTTGATAAAAATAGATGTTGAAGGTGGAGAGTTTGGAGTACTGGTAGGAGGAATTCAATTGTTGAAAAAGGACAAACCAACAATAATTTTCGAATGTGGATTAGGGGCAAGTGAATATTATGGTACAATACCGGCCAACTTGTTCAATTTTATTACAAACGAAACAGGACTTCAGATATCATTATTAAAATCTTTTTTATATAATCGTAAACCATTGGAACTGAAAGAATTTGAATACTATTACAATACAAATAAAGAGTATTACTTTATTGCATATAATCAGGATACCCATTCAATAACATAAATCCTTAAGCTATGAAAAATCTAATTCTTCTTTTTTCTTTTTTGTTTGTTTCTGTATGTTTAATAGGTCAACAAAGCAGTAAGTCGGTACAGAAAATTCAATTGCAAAAGCAACAAAAAATAACTGCAGCATCTGATGACGGAACACCTGACTACAAGCTAAGTGTTGAAGAAAGTTATCGAAAACTACAATATAAAATGTCAATTTATGGTGAAGTTCCAAAACTTGGATCAGGTATTCGGCTGGGCATTTATCAGATTGAAGCTGCGTGTGCAGAAGGTGCAACAGCAAAAAATATGATATTGCTTGAAGAAGCGATTAAGCTGGCTAAAAAATATGATGTTCAGTTGCTATCATTTCCTGAGTTGTATGTTACGGGATATACTTTGAGTCCTGATGATGCTATAAAAGTAGCTGAATATAAGGATGGTCCAAGCATTACAAAAGCAAGTGAAATTGCTAAAAATTATAACATGGCTTTGTTGGTTCCTTACGCTGAAAAAGTTGATGAACCGGATGGAGTAACGCGTTATTATGATGCAATTGCTGTTATTAAAGAAACCGGCGAATTGCTTAATAGTTACAGAAAAACACACCTGTACGGACAGCAGGAAAGGGATAACTGGAGTTGTGGATCGAGCGATTATCCTGTCTACAATATTTTTGATTTTCCGGTAGGTGTGCTTAATTGTTATGAGTGTGAGTTTCCTGAGCTGCAGCGTATTCTGGCTTTAAATGGAGCCAAACTTATTGTGGGACCAACAGCTGCTGATAATTATTATGTGCTACCCAACGGCCAAAGAAGTGCTGTACCATATCCGGATATTTCAAAGTTACTTATTCCGGCTAACGCGTATGCTAATAATATTTTCTTCGCTTATTCAAACCGCACAGGATATGAAAAACGAGGTAATGATCAATGGCATTACAGGGGTAATAGTATAATTTGCGGCCCTCATGGTGATATTATTGTAGATGCAAACAGTGAACAAAATACTATGCTTATTGCCGATTGTGTTCCTGCATTTTATGGAATGACTCATCCGGCTCCTGATTATTATTATCTGAAGGACAGAAGGCCTGAACTTTACAAAAAACTGATAGACGAGAAATCTGATTTCCTGGATGAAAGAGGCGACAACGTTGATTTAGATACCGACTTTTTTAGTACCGGTTACCATTATAAACGTGATTGTGTGCATGAAAAACCTGTTCCTTTTAAATAGATTCAGATTTACTTAAACTCCGATTTTGGAACTTTTTTGGACACCCTTTCCATATTTGCTTAAAAATAGAAGTAGCCTCAAGGTACTGTTCAACACCTAAATTGTAGGCTATTTGATAGTTATCCCATGCGAGTTTATATTGCTCATTATTTTCATAGGCTTCTCCAAGGCTGTCATATACATTTGCCGAGTTTGGAAAACGCTTAACATTTTCCTTAAATACCTCAATTGCTTCTTCTATTTCATCAGCCTGTAAATAGTTGTATCCCAGCAGATTTATAGTACTTTCCGCAACAGCAATTTCACAATTATATTTTTTCGAGATTTGGACATAATACTCATCAATAGCAGGTAATCCTTTTAGTAAAGTTTCTCTGGGAAGTACCCAATCGGAAAATATGAATCGAAGTCCGTTGAACAAACTTAGATAGGGCGTCGTTGCGTGATTTTCACCATACAATTGAACATAAAGTAAGTTGATGGAATTATCGGATTTTTCTTGAATGAGTGCCGAAAATTCATCTAACGGATTAAAATAATCAGGTTCTTCACCGACAGTCATGAAAAAAGATTTTCGCTTGCTGTATTTCCTTTTCAGCTTTGTTTTTGCCTGATTAACTATGTAATTATCATCATATTGAAGATAAGGACTAACAGCTATATAAGCATCAAATATATCAGGTTTTCTAACAGAAATAGGCTGCAAAAGTCCCGCCAAGTGAATGGCCCATAATTATTTTGTATGGAGATGCTTTATAATTTTCTTCAATCATAGGTATAAGCTCTTTTTCTAGAAAAGCATGAAATTTTTTAGCACCACCGCTTGTTGGCCTGGCTTTAGTATGAGCAGGTGTAAAATCACGAGTTCTGTCAACATTTGTAATAGCAACTACAATTATTTCCGGAGTTAAACCATATCCGGCAAGATAATTTGTTGCTAAAGTAATTCAATCAAAATTGATTGACAAATAAATTTTTTGAAATTATTGATAATAAGAGATGGGGCTATTAAAAATTAACAATGACTCTTGTTACTACTTTCATTATTTAATATGAAATGCGTAATTTTACATTTTCAACTCACGCAGAGATGGGCAATTTCCTAATAAACCACTTCAATTGGAACGAATTTAGAATCAGGGAGAAGTTGATGATAAGGTAGGGGATATTAGCTGCGTACTTTAAAAAACGGGAAAGTTAATATTTAAAATACTCAAACTAAATCTTAAAAAAATGAAAACAAAGCTTCTTGTAATTATTACAATTATTATGTTATCAAGTATTTTTTCGTTATTTGCACAAGGGTTTCAACCGCCAACAGAAGGAAAGGCAGTTGTTTATTTTGTGCGTGTTACTCATTATGGTTTAGCCATATCCTTTGAATACTTTCATCAAGATAAATATATTGGTGTGTTCAAAGGACAAAATTACTTCAGGTATGAGTGTGACCCGGGAGAACAACTTTTTTGGGCATCAACTGAGAATAAAGAATTTGTAACGGCTGATCTTAAGGCGGGCGGAACCTACATTGTGATAGTTGATGTCATAATGGGTGCATGGAAGGCAAGAGTTGGTTTAACTCCAATAAGTGTTAACGACCAAAAACTTTTTGAGAGAGCAGAAAAATTGATAAATAAGAAGAAACCCATTGTTACTTCTGAGGCGAAAATTGAGAATATGAATAAGAAACTTAACGACTTTATCACCGAGAAATTAGAGAAGTATAATAATGATTGGAAGAACGATAAAAACTTCAAGCATATTTCGGCAGATATGGCTATTCCACCTGATGCATTGTGATAAAAATTATTTTTTACATAAAGGCATATTCCTAACTGCCTCAAGGTCCCAACTTAAAACATAATGAAATAAAAATGAGTTTATATTTGAACAATTTTTATTTGACATCAACTAATAGAGAACAATATGACACGAAAAAATTTAGCAATTTTAATTATCCTAACAATTGGATATCAATTAAGTAGCACTGCCTGCACTATTATTGCCGTTGGCAAAAAAGCTTCTGCTGATGGGTCGAATATTATTTCGCATACCGATACCGGCCCCGATTCAAGAATATTTGTTGTTTCGGCGCAAACTTTTAAACCTGGTGAACTAGCACCTGTCTATTGGGGAATTCAGGATGCTGACAGACCACTGAAAGATGATGGAATAATACTTGGATATATTCCTCAGGTTGAGTATACGTATAAATATTTCCAGTCAGCATATTCTCATTTAAACGAATACCAGCTTGGTATCGGAGAAAGCACAACTGCTCAAAGAGAAGAGTTAACTTGTACGCGAGAGAATGGAAAACAAATTATGACAATTGAACAGGCTCAAATTTTTACTTTACAGCGGTATAAAAATGCCAGAGATGCTATTAAGTTTATTGGAGATTTAATGACAAAGTACGGTTTTTTGCCATCCAGCGGCGATGGGTCGGAAACACTTGTTATTGCCGACACTGAGGAAATTTGGGTGTTTGAAGTATTTGGAGTTGGCCCGGGATGGACTCCGGAAAGTGGAAAGCCCGGTGCTATTTGGGCTGCTCAAAGATTACCTGAAGATCAAGCTACGATGATTCCAAACTGGAGCATTATTAAGGAGATCAACAAAAAGGATACTGAAAATTTTGTGGTTTCTAAAAATTATAAATCAGAAGCAATAGATCGCGGGTGGTATGATCCTTCTTCGGGGAAACCATTTATTTGGCAGGAAGCATACACACCGTTGCCTGTTGAATATGCGACCGGTAGATTCTGGCTTTTTCACCAAACATTTGCTCCAAATCTAAGGGAATGGCCTGATCGTTTTTTAAACGGAGATCCGTATAAAGGAATTAGTCCGTATTTTCAAATTGTTGAGCCACTATCAATATACCCATTTTCAATAAAGCCGGAGGAAAAAATATCAGTACAGGATGTAATTGCATTTCAGCGCTCTACATACGAAGGTACTATTTATGATATGACAGCAGGTCCTGAATGGCTTGTGCCAGATGGAAAGGGAGGCTTTGTTGTAAGTCCGTTGGCCACTCCATTCCCTGGCAAAGATTTACGTAAACTGATGAAGATAACATATCGTCGTCCTGTTGCCCGCCATCGTGGGCATTATGGTATGGTGCTTCAGCTAAGGGATTGGTTACCAAACGATATCGGTGGTGTGTATTGGGTTTATCTCGATAACCCTTACTTTAGTCCTTATGTTCCTATTTATGCAGGAAATTTATCGGTTGACGATACTTATAAAACCTATGATCCTAACAAATATCATGAAAAATCAGCACGTTGGGCTATTGATTTTGTTGATAATTTGGCAAACCTTAAATTCCAGGAAATTGCTGAAGATGTAAAAGAAGTAAGGAGTCCTTTTGAGTATGACATATTTAAAAATCAAAAAGCTGTTGAAGATGAAGCTTTAGTACTCTACAAAAATAATCCCAAAGCTGCTCAGGAATATTTAACGAATTATTCAAACGATTTAATGGTTGATGTTACTGAAATGTTCATCAATTTGCGGAATGAGATCATTACAAACTATACTAATAATCATGAGTAGTTTGATTGAAAGTTTAGGAATTGTTTGTAATCAGTTCATTTTATATAAGCATGTTTAAATACGTTTTTTTTGGTAATGTGGTCAAATAATAGAAAATGCTATGAAAACACAATTCTCTCTCATTGCCCTTATTATACTGATGTTGTATAATTTCCTTCCACTTTTGGCTCAGGACAAATATGAACAGGAAAGAGCTAATATGGTTAAGTGGCAGATAGAATATCGCGGGATTAAGGACAAAAATACGCTGGACGCCATGAATGCTGTTAAGAGGCATTTGTTTGTGCCTCCTGGAAACATGAGTAATGCTTATAATGATTCCCCTCTGCCTATAGGATATGGGCAAACAATTTCGCAACCTTATATAGTGGCTTATATGACTGAGTTGCTGGAAGTATCACCAGGTGATACAGTACTGGAAATCGGTACTGGTTCAGGCTACCAGGCAGCCATACTGGCCGCATTTGTAAACCATGTTTATACCATCGAAATTGTTAAAGAACTGGGCATTTCTGCAAAGGAAAGATTAAAAACCCTGAATTATGATAATGTTGAGGTTAAGGTGGGTGATGGTTATTACGGTTGGGAAGAACACGGTCCTTTTGATGGAATAATAGTAACAGCAGCATCTGAATATATACCACCATCATTGATCGATCAGCTTAAAGATGGGGGGCGGATGATCATTCCGGTTGGCTCTCCTTTTAGTGTTCAAACACTGATGATGATTACTAAAAAAGGGGAGAAGATTAAAACAACAAGCCTGATACCCGTAAGGTTTGTCCCATTCACTCGGCAAAAATGAACCAAATTGGCGGAATATCAACCACCCGTATCAACATTGCAATAGGACTGGTTTCAACGGCAATTATTGCTTTTCAATTAGTGCTGATGCAGATACTATCATACGTGCAATGGTATCATTTTGCGTATATGATTATTTCAATTGCCTTGCTCGGATTTGGTGCTGCCGGTACTTTTTTAACAATTTTTCGTGAAAGGCTACAGCAAAACTATAACTGGCTTTTTCCTTTGTTAATACTTTTAACAGCAGTATTAATGTCGATTGTTGTTAAAGTAGCAGGTTTGGAGGTAATACGATTCGATACTTTGCTGATTTTTCACGATTATAGCTATGCAGGCCGCTTGCTCCTTACTTACCTGATTTACTTCCTCCCTTTTTTTACCGGAGCCCTCGCTATTGGAATGAGTTTTTTAAAATTTTCCAAACAAATCGGCAGTATATATATGGCGAATCTTTTGGGATCTGGTATGGGAGGTATTATCGCTATACTGCTGATGCATTTGATGTTACCCGAACAATTGCCTGTTGTTGTGGCCTTTATTGCCTTAATTGGCGGACTGGTTGCATACCCAAAAAATGCCGGAAAATTATTACATATCTCTGCGATTGGTTCAATAATTATTTTGCTTGCTGTTTATTTTAGCACGCATAATTTGGTGCCATCAGAGTACAAGGATATCAGTCGTACAATGTTATTACCGGAGGCTTCAATTGAAAATGAAAAAAGTACTCCTTATGGATTGGTACAAGTGGTTTCCTCCCCTGTGCTTCGATATGCACCGGGCGTAAGTCTTAATTACCGCAAGCCTTTTCCCATCCGAAAGGCGGTTTTTAATAATGGAAACTGGAATGGTAATCTTGTGCCAAATACAGATCAGCAAAATACTGACATTCTGAATTATACCCCGCAATCCTTGCCTTATCATATTGAAAAAATTAATAGAGTATTGATTCTGGATGCAGGAACCGGAGAGAATGTATCACTCGCTTTATCGAATAATGTGCTTGATATTAACGCCTCTGAAGATAATGCCATAATTTTCGGATTACTTCAAAATTCGTTCAGAGATCAGGATGTTGTTAAACTGCATCAGGCAACTGCACGGAGTTTTCTTGTTTCAGATACATCAGGTTATGATTTGATCCAACTACCTGTTATTGGTTCATTTTTTGGTAATTCAGGACTTAATGCAATTGAACCCCGATATGAATTAACCATCGAGGCTTTCCATGAAATGTGGGACAAACTTCGCGACGATGGTATGATATCCGTTAGTTGCTGGATGGATTATCCGGTTAGGAATACGTATAAAATTATAGCAAGTATTAACCAGCTACTAGATGAAAAAAACATTGATAATCCAAGTGAGCACATCGTTGCCATCAGAAGCTGGAGTGCATTTTCTATTCTGGTTAAAAAAACAGGGTTTACTAACGACCATGGAAAACAAGTTATTCAGTTTTGTAACGATATGATGTTTGACCCCTTATTACTTCCGGGAAACAATAAAGCAATCCGTGGGATACATAACGTGCTACAGGACAGTTCATTTTTCATTAATATTGAACAGTTATCATCCACCAATAATAAGGAGTTTCTTAATGAATATCCTTTTCGTATAAAGGCAGCTACCGATGATAAACCTTTTTTCTTTCAGAATCTACAATGGAGTGGGATTAACCAGCTAATAACATCGTTTGGTGAGGGTAGCATCCCGTTTTTTGAGCTTGGTTATGTGCTTATTCTTCTCACATTTATTCAAATAATTGTTATTGCAGGTGTTTTTATTATTTTGCCGCTTTTGCTAAAATCCTGGAAAAGCAATAGCAAAATGTGGATAATAGTATATTTTAGTGGAATTGGTCTTGCTTTTATGTTTGTCGAAATTGTAACTATTCAACAATTTACCTTCTATTTCGGACAACCAATTTATGGTGCTGCAGCCAGTATTAGTATATTACTGATTGCATCGGCAATGGGAAGCTATTATTCGGGTTCCTTACGAATTACTAAAAAATTGCTTCTTTTTGTACCTGTTGTAATTGCGATATTGATACTGTTAAATGCACTGGTTCTGTCAAATATCCTATCATCTACAATGGATGCATCGCTGGTAGTAAAAATTATAGTATCAATAGTTTTGATTGGCATTACCGGCTTCTTTCTGGGGATACCTTTTCCTGCAGGAATAAAATATTTATCAGAAGGCAAACAGACTGATATCCCTTGGGCATGGGCTTTCAACGGGTATTTTTCGGTTATTAGTACCGCACTGGCAACTATTATTTCGGTTGAAACCGGTATGGTTTGGGTGTTACTTTTGGCAGCAAATACTTATGCCCTTACAGGATTGTCGAGTTCATTTCTGAAAAGATGATTCTGGTCAACCTATTTCAGGATTTTACATTATACCAGTTCAGTTTATAAGTAGATCATTCCACTTTGTCAAAATTGTAACTAGAAAAAGAAATTCCGGCAATAGGACCTGCTGCATTGTGAATTTTTATATTTTCATCGCCACAAATGTTATCACTTTTGTTTTAATGATTTGCACCAATAAAATAAGTGATAAAATTTATTCATCAAACTGTGTATATTATTTATGTCCAGTGTTTGGTTTGAGTTGTTAATTAATTACTCAAAGTTCTAAAGTTACTTATCATTCTTCAATTAAAAAACATAGTATGGAATCAATAAATTTTAAGGTTTACAAATATCGTTGGATCATGCTAAGTGTGTATATGTTCATGGTAGCCGTAAACCAACTACTTTGGATCACATTTGCTCCTATTACTGCTGAAGCAGCAAAGTATTATAATGTTTCGGATCTTCAGATTGGTATTCTATCCATGTGTTTCATGATCGTATTTATTGTTGTATCCTTCCCTGCATCATGGGTTATCGACACTTATGGAATTCGAATAGGAGTAGGAATAGGCGCCATTCTAACTGGAGTATTCGGATTGTTACGCGGATTTGTTACTACCGATTATGAGCTGTTACTTTTAACACAAATTGGCATTGCTATTGGTCAGCCATTTCTCATCAACGCTATTACTAAACTTGCTGCCCGCTGGTTTCCTATCGAAGAAAGGGCCACGGCATCAGGGTTTGGAACTCTGGCGATGTACCTCGGGATTTTAATCGCAATGTTGCTTACACCCATTCTTACGGAAAGTAATGGCATAAATACCATGCTTTATATTTACGGAATTATTTCAATTATCGCCGCGCTTATCTTTCTTGTTTTTGCTAAAGAACACCCCCCTACTGCTCCATGCCGCCCTGATCAGGAGGAACGCTCCCTTGTTTTAGATGGTCTTAAAAATATGTTACGAAATAAAAATTTTTATTGGTTAATGTTCATTTTTTTTATTGGGTTAGGAATATTCAACAGCGTGACAACATGGATAGAGGCTATTCTTGGTCCTAGAGGTTTTTCAGCTACACAAGCCGGAATAACAGGAGGTCTTATGATTATGGGTGGAATTGTTGGTGCCATCATTATGCCTGTGCTATCCGACTTCTACAGAAAAAGGAAACTTTTTATCATTCTTGCCCTAGTAGGCAGTATCATCGGTCTTGCAGGATTAACCTTCGCTAGTAGTTACTGGATGCTACTTTCGTCAGGAGCTGTTTTAGGGTTCTTTCTTCTCAGTGCCGGCCCCATTGGATTTCAATATGGTGCAGAAATAACTTTTCCGGCTTCTGAAGGCACTTCAAACGGATTGCTTTTGCTTATGGGACAGATATCAGGTATTGCGTTTATTTTTGCGATGGATAGTATGAAGTCGTCAGTAACAGGTTCAATGACTATGCCTTTGATTATGCTCCTCGGGTTAATGGTTCTCAGCCTTATTTTATCAACACACCTCAAGGAATCGCCATTTATGAGTGATAAGAAGATATGAAAACTAATAATCCTAATTTTTTAATTTCCCACTATCCGATAATGTAATAAGTCTTTATTATTTTAATAACAGAATTTGATTTCTCGTTTAGTTGTTACTTTCTATACTACAGATTCATAAGTCATTAACTTGTTTGGCTCAGCAATTGCAATTACAGCATTATATACTTAAACCTATAAAAATCAATCATTTGATTTGCTCAATAGAACTAATCTGCTTAGAAAAACTCTAAAACTCAAATCATATTGAACTTAAAATCTTTGTGATTAGCGGTTATTTATCATTTCTTTATAAAACACATAACCATTCAGGGTCAGGAGAAATTACGAGATGTAGTTTATATTACTATGGCATCGGTGCCTCCATCGGAAAAAAAGTAATTTTATCAAAAGACGAAAAATGGTTTCTTGATTTTGGTTTAGGAATTTCAAATAATTTGTATCACGAAATACTAATTTTTTCCACAAGTGACTGGAGTGAAACTTATTTCGGAAATGATATGTTAGTCAGGCCCATTTTACAAATAGGTAAAAAATTCTTGATTTAGTAAATAGAAAAAAAACCATGCGCTAAAATTTTAAATATAAAATGAGAGAGGCATTGATAAATAAATACAAATCAACACATCTCAGTTCCACAATCATGCATTTAATCATTCCCTCGTTTACATCCTTACACTAAAAAAAGGAATTTGATAAAATTCCAAAAAATTTCGGTAACTCATTGTTCTTATTCTACTGCCAAGTTCAGTATCTTCAAGTTGACTCATTCCGCTTTTTTAAAATTGCAACTTTCAAAATAATTTCCTGCAACAGGACTTACTGTATTATGTAATTATGTATTTTCATGGCCGCAAATGATTATCAGAATGTTTAAATAAACAGAACTGATTCATTCATAATAATGACATAAACAGTAACATATGGCCACGAGTCAATATAATCATCCCGACTATTTTTGTGTAGATGACTTATTAAGCGATGAACATAAACTTATTAGAAGCTCCGTTAGAGAGTGGGTAAACAGGCGAGTAATACCTATAATCGACGAAGCTTGTCATAAACACGAATTTCCTTCTCATTTAGTTAAAGAGTTAGGTGAAATTGGAGCATTTGGGCCCTACATTCCAAAAAAATATGGCGGTGGAGGTTTAGATCACATTTCATATGGCCTTATTATGCAGGAACTCGAAAGAGGGGACTCAGCTTTACGTTCAGCAGCATCGGTACAGTCGTCATTGGTAATGTATCCAATTTATAAATTTGGTACTGAAGAACAAAAACTAAAGTACTTGCCTGCATTAGCTCGCGGTGAAATGATTGGTGCTTTCGGTTTAACTGAGCCTGATTATGGGTCAGATCCGGGAGGTATGAAAACAAAGTTTGAAGATAAGGGAGATCATTATTTGTTAAACGGAGCAAAAATGTGGATTACAAATGCTACAAATGCCGACATTGTTATTGTATGGGCTAAAGATGAAAACGGATTGATAAGAGGACTGATTGTTGAAAAGGGTATGCATGGCTTTACTGCTCCCGAAACCCTAAATAAATGGTCGTTAAGGGCATCGATTACCGGAGAACTGGTTTTTGATAATGTAAAAGTCCCTGAAGAAAATATTTTTCCGAATATCACAGGGTTAAAAGGGCCCATTATGTGTTTGAATTCTGCCAGATATGGCATTGCATGGGGTGTAATTGGTGCTGCATGCGACTGTTACGATACTGCTTTAAGATATTCTCTGGAACGAAAACAATTTAATAAACCAATTGCAGGCTTTCAACTAACCCAAAAAAAATTGGCAGAGATGATAACCGAAATCACTAAGGCACAGCTTCTTGCTTGGCGCTTAGGTACATTGAGATATGATGATAAGGCAACACCAGCACAAATCTCAATGGCAAAAAGAAATAATGTAGAGATTGCCCTTAAGATCGCCAGAGATTCGCGCCAAATTCTTGGTGCAATGGGCATAACCGGTGATTTTCCTATCATGAGGCACATGATGAACCTTGAATCAGTAATTACTTATGAAGGCACTCACGACATTCATCTTTTGATTACGGGTCATGATATAACAGGAGAGAATGCTTTCAAATAAAATCATCCTTAAAAGTTACATTCAAACCCATAAAAGAATATACTAGCTCCGATGATTCTATTATTGACAAAAATGAAAATGAAAAAAATCATGTGCATTTTGTATTTTTGTGCACATACTATTTTTAACAAAACGATATAAAGTACTATGTTTGGCTGGGCAGGGAAGATATTACAAATCAATTTAACAACCGGGGAACATTCGCTGATTTACCCCGAAGAGCATCTTTACAAACTATATATTGGAGGCAAAGGACTTGCAGGTTACTATTTAAAAGACCATATTACCAAAGCCTGGGATTCGGAAACAATGCCGATATTGTTTTTTAACGGACCATTAGTTAACACTCAATCCCCAACTTCAGGAAAGATGACCATTATGACACGTTCCCCATTAACTGACACTGTGGGTTACGGATCAGTTGGCGGTGAACTCGGAACACAAATCAAAAAAGCTGGTTATGATGGAATAATAATCACAGGAAAAAGTGAAAGACTTTCAGGTATTGAAATTATAAACGAATCGATAAAATTTACTGATGCTCAGTCCCTCAAAGGATTAACAAACAAAGAGGTATATGCACGAATTTATAAAGAAGGTTCTATCGCTTCAGTTGGTCCTGCAGCTGAAAATGGTGTATACTTTGCATCTATCACAGTTGATAATAATTATATGGCCGGAAGAAACGGATTGGGATTAGTAATGGCAAATAAGAATTTAAAATACTTATCTGTTTATGGAACCGGAACTACTTCAGTATTTGATCCTGAAGGCTTGAAAAATGCAAAAAAGAAAATATTCAGTCTGGCTGCTGCTAATCCAGTTTTGCAGGGTAAATTCGGATTGGCAAAAATTGGAACCGGGGCTTTCTTCGACCTTAATGATTTTGAAAAAACAGGATCCAATTCTGATACAATGGATGTTATCGGGTATATGAAAAAACATCAGCCAAAACGAGCAGGATGTCGTGGCTGCCATATCCTTTGTAAAAAAGTTGGCAAAAAAAAGGAATTCATTCCTGAGTGGGAAACCATGTCGTATTTTGGAACACTGGTTGAAAACATGAATATTGAAACCGTATTTGAAGCTAACAGGATATGCAATGAATTAGGCATGGATACCATTTCAGCCTGTGCAACGCTTGCCTGCTATAAAGATATCTCAGGAAAAAAAATAGTTCCAGTTGATATCTTACAATTACTTAAGGACATTGGAAATGGAGTAAATGATGGGCACATCCTTAAATTAGGCTCCTATCGTTATGCTGAAAAAATGGGGCGAATCGATTCCTCATTAACTGTTAAGAAACAGGAATTACCCTCATACGATCCCAGGGAATCATATGATATGGCTCTTGCTTATATTACTTCCACACGAGGTGGCTGCCATTCAAAAGCTTTTCCACTTGCAACAGATAACTCAGGGTCCTTAAAAAACACTGACAAACTTTCTTTCAATGGTAAGGCTCAATCTATAAAATTATCCGAAGATCTAAATGCTATAGTAGACTCTCTGACAGCCTGTAAATTCATATTTTTTGCAGCAACCCTTGATGAATATGCTCAGGCTCTCAATAACGTAACAGGAATGCATTTCACATCTCAGGATCTATTAAGAATTGGAGAACGTATTTATTTTGACGAACGTTTGATGAACGCAAAAAATGGATTTACAAGCATAGATGATGACCTTCCCGAACGGTATTTTAAGGAATCGGTAATGAATGGAAAAGGTGTGGTATTAGTTCCTATCAACAGAAAGGCCTTTCTCAAAACAAGATCAGAATATTATCACATACGCGGACTCGATGAAAACGGAATTCCTCTACCTGAAACACAACATCAAATGTTCTAATTTGATAAAAAAATATTTATTCCATGCATAGTTCTCCTAAAATTTCATGCGCTATACTTGCCGGTGGTAAAAATACAAGAATGAAAGGCAAAAACAAAGCCCTTCTTGAGGTAGACGGAATTAGAATAATAGACAGGATCCTCAGCGAGATTGATGAGATATTTGATGAAATAATCATTGTTACTAATTCACCGGAAGAACTTAATGTATCCACAGAAAAATATATTATTGTCAGGGATATGATAGAAAATATCGGTCCCCTTGGGGGAATCTATAGCGCTTTAATGACAAGCACTAAAGAAGCAGTTTTTATATTACCTTGTGATCTCCCCTATTTGAAAACAAATATTATTGAAGAAGAAATTGAATTATTTCAAAACATTGATTGCGATGCGATAGTACCAAGACTGGGAACCTACCTTGAACCCCTCCATTCAATATTTAAAAAGTGTCTAAATAAAGAACTTTTTGAATTTATTCAGACAACTGATAATTATTTTATCACAAGTTTTCTTGATCTTATAAACGTCTATTATTTTGATATAGAACAATCTATGTATCACAAAAAAGTTTTTACCAATATTAACACTCTTCGGGAATTAAATGAAGTTAATAAATCAAGGAGAAAATAACAGATAGTAGCTCAAGAAATTTTATTAGGAGATCACCTGATTTTAAAAAAATATATCTAATATTGCAATACAACTTCGGAAAATTTCTACAGTTCTTAAGGAAATCAATGACAATCAATAAATTAACTTTATCATAGGAAATAGTGGTTTATATAAACTATTGTAATTTTAAGATTTAAACTTCCATGTTTAAATACCAGCCTACTTTGACACTTTGTAATAATGAAATGACATAAATATCATGAAAATATGAATACAAAAACTGAAAGCATTAAAGAAGATGTGTGGATACCAACCTCATGTGGCGGATGCTATGGGCAGTGTGGTATCAAGGTACATAAAGTAAATGGAATTGTTGTTGACATTGAAGGAAATCCGGAAAGTCCGGCAGGAAGTGGTAGAATATGCGCAAAAGGATCTGCTCAACTTATGACACTTTACGATCCTCATCGCATTAACTATCCTGTAAAAAGGACAAATCCAAAGAAGGGTATCCACGAAGACCCCATGTGGGAAAGAATCTCCTGGGAAGAAGCAATGGATACCATTATTACAAAGCTGAAAGACGTTTATGATAAAGACCCCAGAGGTGTTTACTGGCAGGCCACTACTGTTCAGACGAGTGAAATTCGTTTCGCAGTACCAGCTTTTATGAAAGCATTCGGATTTAAAAATTATTGGGTTTCCGGAGGTGGATTATGGTGCGGCAATGGAGCTCACTTTATGAATGGTATCATGCATGCTGCATGGTCAATTATTCCCGACTGGAACTATAATAATTATACACTGTACTTCGGATGCTCAAAAGGTCATGGGGCCGGCCATGCAGCCTTACAAACAGCCCAATTTGTTGCTGATGCAAGGGCAAGAGGCATGAAAGCGGTTGTTTTTGACCCATTCCTTTCAACGCAGGCATCCAAAGCTCACGAGTGGGTTCCTACCATTGTTGGTACCGACGGAGCTGCTGCCTTAGGAATGATAAATGTTATCCTTAACGAACTGAATGTATGGGATGGTGAATACCTTAAATTAAAAACTAATGCACCCTACCTCATTAAAGCTGATGGGCATTACATGAGGGATAAAGAAACCAACAAACCACTGATTTGGGATCCTGAAGATAAAAAAGCAAAAGCATTCGACGATGAATCAATTAAAGACTTTTCTCTTTTGGGCTCATTCGATGTTAATGGCACTTCATGTACACCATCTTTTCAATTGTTCAGAGAACATGTGAAAGCAGAATACCCGCTTGATAAGGTGTCAAAAATAACTGGAATACCTGAATCTATTTTAAGGCGTATTGCAAAAGAATTTGCCGCTAATGCTCAGATTGGAAGCACAATCGTTATCGATGGGAAAACTCTTCCGTTAAGGCCATCTGCCGCTATCTTCTTCAGGGGCAGTCAGGGTCATAAAAATTCTGGGTGGACTTGTCTTGCTATTGATCTGATGAACCACATACTGGGAGCCTGTGATGTTCCCGGTGGTGCCATGGGTCACGGACCTCCTGTTAGTATGGGACGACCCGATACGGGTAAACCTAATACGGTGCCTTATGCATGCGATGACGGACTGATGATAGTTAAAGGATGGGTTTATGACCATAAGCCTTATCCGCTGAGTGAACCAAAAGCACCAACACGTCTTGACCTGCATGATATGTTCCCGTGTTCTGTATATAATGCATTTACTATTTGCTCACCAGACTGGGGAAAATATCGCAAGCAATTTGGTATCGAGTATGAACCTTCAATCATGATTAATTTTGGTTCAAACTCAGTAATGACAATGGCAAATGCTGAGCAGGTGACTGAGAATTTCCTTAAGAAATTCGAGTTTATTTTCTCTTTTAATATTTATCATAATGAATTTACGGAGGCTGTTGCCGACATTGTTCTTCCGGATGCCTGTTTCCTTGAAAGATATACACCATGTGTTACATTTCCATCTACATTCTGCCATCCCACCGGCATGGATGAATGGGTATGGCAAATTCGACAACCGGTAGTTGAACCTCTCCATGAACGTAGAGACTTCAATGAAGTAATGCTTGAGATAACTAAAAAACTGGGTATACAAGATAAGTATTTTCAATCTATTAACAATCTCGTTCCGGTTCGTTATGGTGGTGAACTGGAAGAGAAAAACAAGCTCAAGCATGGGGAAGATTATTCGTGGCAGGATATCTGTGACAGGGTTATCAGAGACCGGCTTGGAGATGATAATGATCTGGAGGCCCTAAAGAAAACAGGACTTGTTACCTGGAAAGCCAGAGTTGAAGAAACATATTGGAGATGGTTTGTTCCTGTGAGGGTTCCGATTTATTTCGAATATTTTATTGATGCGGGTGAAAAACTCGGAAAGGTATTTGACCAGTTTGGCCGACCAAATATGTTCGACCTGTCGTATTTTTCCCCGTTAGCTCAATGGAATCCCTGTCCATCTCATGAAGAAACAAATCCCGAATACGATTTATGGGGATTCTCCTGGAGGCCTTCCTTCCACACACAATCATCAACTCAATGTAATCCATGGCTTGATGAGATATCAGTGAACGACCCATTTGTCTATCTTATTCAGATCAATGAAGATACTGGTAAGGATAAAGGACTTAAAGACGGAGATATTATCTGGGTTGAAAATACGAGAGGAAAGAAGATTAAAGGGCCAGTTAAACTAGTGCAGGGAATGCGTCCTGACCACCTTGGAATTGCAGGTTGTCATGGCCACTGGGCCAAGGGTATGCCTATTGCAAAAGGCAAAGGACAATTCTTTGATGATTTAATTATTGTTGATGAAAATCACACAGACCCACTAACATTGGGATCAGATGCTTGTGTTAAGTTAAAAATATACAAATGCGAGGAGACATGAAAAAATACGGATTAGTTATAGATTTAAAAAGATGCTATGGTTGCTATTCTTGCACTGCAGCATGTAAAGCTTCAAACAACACTCCTAAAGGAATCGATTTTGCCAAATGTATATCTGGCGAAATAGGCACCTATCCTTCAGCTCAACGACAAATGTTACCTACACTATGTATGCAGTGTGAAGATCCGGAATGCCTTAAGGTTTGTCCAACAGGAGCTACACAACAAAATGAAGTAGGTATAGTTACTGTTGACAAAAACATATGTATGGGATGCGGATATTGTATGATGGCATGTCCTTACGGACAACGACATGTTGTATCCGATTGGGAAACTTATTTCCCTGATGCTGAAGGAGAACTCGATGAATACCAGAGTTATGCGAAAGAAAAGTGGGAAGGCAAAAACGGATATGGTATAGCTGCAAAATGTGATTTCTGTTACGACAGTGTTATGGAAGGAGATCAGCCGGCTTGTGTTAAATCATGCCCTGCCAAAGCCCGAATTTTCGGTGACTTAAATGATCCCGAAAGTGAGATCTCAGTATTATTAAGAAGGGAACGAGGTTACCAGCTTAATCCTGAGTTTGGAACCAATCCTTCAGTTTATTATTTACCAGCAAGATAAAATTAAAAACACTATAGCATGAAAGCACAAACTAAATGGAGTTGGTTAATTGCTGCATATTTATTCCTTGCAGGAGTAGGTGGCGGAGCATTTGTTACAGGTGCCGTTTCCGATTTTGCAGGTTGGAGTGAGGAATTATCCCGGATAGGAATTTTATTAGGATTCCCATGTGTCCTGGTGGGCACTGTTTTCCTCATTTTTGATCTTGGCAATCCTAAGAATTTCTGGAGAGCTTATGCGCGACCAGGCACATCATGGATTGCCCGAGGAACAATAATAATCACTATTTTCATGGTTGTAAATTTTCTATATATTGTTCTCTGGATATGGCCATTTCCTGAAGTTATAGGAGCCTCAATACCCTTGAAGAATTTCTTTAATATTTTTGGGAGCATATTTGCCTTCGGTACAATGATATATACAGGTATCCTGTTAGGAGCATCCAGGCCCATAGCTTTTTGGAGTACTGCAATGTTACCCCTTCTATTTCTTGTATCTGCTATGTCGACGGGAATTATGGCCGTTATGTTGACATCCATCATTAGCGGTTCAGGAGTAGAATTATCTCAACTGGCTATATGGGAGAAAATAGACGCACAGCTAATCGTAATCGAAATATTCATCCTGCTTTTCTACTTACAGGGAACACACAGAGTCCCGGAATCTCGTGCATCTGCAAGATTTGTACTAAAGGGATCTGTTGCACCGCTTTTCTGGATTGGTGTAGTCCTTCTGGGTATCTTAATTCCACTTCTGCTGGAGATAGGAATTTTCGGACACAGTAATACTATCCTAATAGTTGCTACTACAAGTGGTATAATCGGCGGATTCTGCCTACGACAAGTTGTTTTGTCAGGTGGTATTCATGCTCCTCTTAAATCGGGTCGTTTTGAGTATTATCTAACAAATGTTTAAGCATTTGCTGGGAAATCTTTCAGAAGTATATTTACTTCTAATTCGTTTGAAATCGTTAAACATAATCGATTAACAGATTAGTGTCATGAGTAAATTATTTAAAGATCTGAAATATTTTCTGAGTCCACGATCAATTGCTATTATTGGAGCCTCCGGCAACTTTGAAAGTATTAGTGGTAAACCCGTCCTCTATTTAAAAAAACAAGGTTATGAAGGACGAGTGTATCCTATCAATCCTAAATATGAAGAACTGTGTGGGTATCAATGCTATAAAAGTGTGCTTGACGTACCGGGTTCCATCGACCTTGCATTGGTGGCCGTTAATTATAAACTTGTACTTCCTATGCTCAAACAATGTGTTGTGAAAGGAATCCCGTTTGCCTCAATTTTTAGCTCAGGCTTTGCTGAATCGGGAGAGGAAGGAAAAGAACTTCAAAATGAAATTGCCAGATTAGCTAAAGATACCGGCATGGGAATATGCGGACCTAACTGCCAGGGCTCCGTAAGTTTAAAAGACCGTGCTATTGGTGGATTCAGTGCATCATTAGGTGTAGTACCATTAATAACTGGGCCAATTGGGTATGTAACACAGAGTGGAGCCTTAGGGTATTCCATCTTCAGTCTTGCCCAGGAATCCGGAGTCGGTTTCAGCTATGTTGCCAGTACTGGTAACGAGGTTGACCTTCACACTCTTGACTTCATGGAATTTATGCTGGAAGATAATGACACTACCATGGTAATTAGTTATCTTGAAGGTATCAAAAATGGTAAGCAATTTATGCGACTGGCCGACAGAGCTCTTAAATTAGGGAAACCTATTGTTGCTTTAAAAGTTGGTCGTTCCGAAGTAGGTCAAAAAGCCGCTTCTTCTCATACTGCTTCACTCACTGGTTCTGATGCTGTAGTTGATGCTTTTTTCAAGCAAAAGGGTATCATCAGGGTTAACGATATTGAAAATATGATCGACATAGCAGCTCTTATGCAGCGAATACCAGAACTTCCAAAAGGAGATGGAATAGGCTTGATAACAACTTCCGGTGGGGGTGGTATCTTAATGGCTGATGAGGCAGCTGACATGGGATTGAACATCCCTGAACTTGATGAGAAAACGACAAATGCTATCAGGGAAGTCATTCCTGCCTACGGCTCTGCATTAAATCCTGTTGATGTTACAGCGCAGGTCATCAATGAAGCCGATGATTTCATGAAGGTATTGCAGGTGATGTTAGATAACGCGGACATTGATGCTTTAGTAATTGTCATAACACAAATTGCAGGAGAATCAGGTAAACAGATGGCAAGGGATATTGTAAAAATATCAAAGCAAACTTCAAAACCAATAACCGTTGCATGGACTACCGGTGATAATCTGGTTGGCGAACACCTAAAAATATTATCTGACGGTGGGGTTCAATATTATAAATCTCCGGTCAGAGCTGTAAGGGCGATGGGGGTTTTAATGAAGTATGCTACATTCAGGAAAGAGTACCAATCCCATCCTAAACATGTGGTTTCTGATGATAAATCAAAAAAATTGAGAGATTCAGCCATTGCTTTATGTAAGAATGCAAAAAAGTCTCTCACAGAACATCAGGGCAAGGAACTACTTGATTTATACGGTATACGCATAACGAATGAAGATGTGGCAATTTCAAAAGAAAATGCAGTTGATATCGCTCAAGAAATAGGTTATCCTGTTGTTATGAAAATCGACTCACCGGATATTCTTCATAAAACAGAAGCGGGAGGCTTAAAGCTAAATATTCAAACCGACAAAGCGGTAGAAGAGGTTTACGACGAGATCATGGAAAATGCCCGCAATTATAATCCCAATGCCCAATTAAGCGGTGTATTAATTCAAGAAATGGTTAAAGGGGGAACGGAAGTTATTGTCGGACTTAATAATGATCCACAATTCGGACCAACAATTATGTTTGGCCTCGGTGGTATTTTTGTGGAAATTCTAAAGGATGTTTCACTTCGTGTAGCTCCCGTTAATTATGAAGAAGCCATTAAGATGATACAGGAAATCAAAGGGTTCAAAATTCTTGAAGGTGCACGCGGACAGTCGAAATATGACATTAATGCTATTGCTGACGTACTAGTTAAAGTAAGCAGGATGGCTATTGAACTTGAAGACGTAGTTGCAGAACTCGATATAAACCCATTAATTGTTATGCCGGAAGGTCAAGGAATTAGGGTTGCAGATGCACTCATTATAAAGAAATAAAAAGTAAAATATAGAAAATGTATATTTCTGATTTTAATTATCACAAGCCAAAAACATTAAAAGAAGCGCTTGAATTACTTCACAAAAGTGACAATGGAGCTCCAATTGCTGGTGGTACGGATATGCTGGTGGAATTGAAGCAGGGATTGCGGCAACACCAGGATATAATTTCATTGACAAACATTGAAGAGTTGAAAGTTATCAATGAAGATCCTGATCAACTATATATTGGTGCAGGAACAACGCATTCCGAAATAATTGCTTCTGATTTGATCAAAAAAATCTATCCGGTAATTGCTGAAGCAGCTTCAAAAGTTGGCACCGCACAGATTCGTAATACAGGTACCCTTGGCGGGAATCTTTGTACTGGTTCTTCCTGCTGTGATACAGCTCCTGTTTTGATTGCACTAGGAGCCGGTGTTGAGATAGCTAACGGTTCACAATTGAAAATTATCCCTTTAAAAGATTTTTTTATACATAATAAACAAACTATGATTAAAAAAGGGGATATTATGACTCGTATCATTGTCCCTAAGCAAGCTTCATGTGTTGGGGCTCATTATGAAAAATTTGGATTAAGAGAAGCAGCTTCAATATCTGTTGTATCTGTTGCGGTCATGGTTCAGTTAAAAAATAATATTATCAACGATGCGTGCATTGTAATCGGTGCCGTCGCTCCCACTGCAATTATCAGTCAAAGGTCGACGAATGTTGTTAAAGGAAAAAATGTTTCTGAGCTTACCGAAAATTCAACCCTGCTAAAGCGAGCAGGAAAAGCAGCTGCAGAAGATTCAGTTCCTATTGATGATATCAGGGCGGGAGCTCAGTATCGTCGGGATATATTGAATGTTCTAACTCAAAGAGCAATTTTAAGAGCTATAGAAAAAGCTGAGAGTAAATGTAAGAATTGATGTAATTGGTAGTTAAGTATGCTTTATATGATCAAATTTCTAATAACTATATCTAATCGACCTGACTAATGTCCAATGACCAACAACCAATGACCAATAACCAATGACTAAATCCCAGTGCAAGAGTTTAGAAATTGCGGTATAGGAATTCATTAGAAATTAGTGAAATTAGTTATTTGAAATTTATTGAAAGATAACACGCATGAAAAAAATAATAAACATAAATGTAAACGGTGATAACCATGAGGTAGCAGTTCGACCAGGTACTACATTACTCGACCTGCTTAGGGATGAACTAAATCTCACAGGTACAAAAAAAGGATGTGAGCTTGGCGACTGTGGTGCATGTACTGTGATACTCGATGGTAAAGCAGTAAACTCCTGCCTGGTACTTGCACTCGACGCTGACGGGAAAAAAGTAAAAACTATAGAAGGGCTTGCCGGCAGTAAGCATCTCCACCCAGTACAACAGGCTTTTGTTGAAAAAGGTGCCATCCAATGTGGATATTGCACTCCGGGTATGATTATGCGGGTAGTATCTATTCTGGATGAAAATCCTGACCCTACCAAAGAAGAGATAAAAAAAGCCTTAAGTGGTAATTTGTGCCGTTGTACCGGATATACCAAAATAATAGAAGCGGTTGAGGCTGCCAAAGCATACATTAATGGTATGGAACAACCAGAAATAGAATACCAACCCCAAAAATCAGCCTTGGATCTTTCTGTTGTCGGAAAGCGTCTACCCAAAATTGATGCCCCTGATAAAGCTACAGGAAAAGCTCTTTTTACAGATGATCTTGCATTTCCCAAAATGCTATACGGGAAATTACTACTCAGTCCTTTACCTCATGCTTTAATAAAATCAATAAACACTAAACGCGCATTGGCACTCCCCGGAGTCAAGGCGATAATGACCGGTGATGATGTCCCTGATATAAAGTGGGGTACATCGCCTCCACGCTACGATGAAAATGTGCTTGCTAAAAATAAAGTCAGGTATGTGGGCGATGTTGTTGCAGCCGTTGCAGCTGTAGATGAAGAGACATGTTACAAAGCTTTACAATTGATTGAAGTGGAATATGAAGAACTCCCTGCTGTTTTCGACCCGATGGAAGCAATGAAGGAAGCAGCTCCAAGGCTATTCGACGACAAATATGAAAACAATATCAATACTCACATTGACCATCATTTTGGAGATATTGACCTAGGTTTTGCTGAAGCTGATCATATAAGGGAAGAACGATTCGTTGGAAACAGAACCTATCAGAACCCCATGGAGCCACATTGCTCGATAGCCGAATGGGATAACCATGGGAGAGTAACATTGCATACCTCAACGCAGGTAGTTCATTATGTACATCATCAACTTTCACGAATATTAAACCTGCCCTTAGGAAATATCAGGGTAATTATGACGTACTGCGGAGGAGGTTTTGGGGCAAAAGCGGCCACTACTACCATCGAAGTGATGTCCTGTTTTCTTGCCAAAGAAACAGGATGCCCTGTAAAGATGAGGTTTAACCGCGAAGAAATGTATCTTTTCGGCAGAGGCCGGCACAAACAATATATTGACTTGAAAATTGGTGTGAAAAATGATGGTACTATAACAGCCGTTAAACATAAAGCGATACTTGAGGGGGGTGCTTATTCAAGCTTTGGAATTGTTTCAGCTTATTATGCCGGCTCCATGCTTACTACTCTTTATAAATTTGCAAACTACAAATACGATGGTTATAGAATAAATACAAATCTACCACCCTGTGGTGCTTTTCGGGGCCATGGTTGTCCTCATCCAAGATTTGCATTTGAATCCCTGTTATCAATGATTGCAGATGACATTGGCATGGATCCGATTGATATACGGCTGAAAAATGCAATGGAGCCCGAATATCGTACCTGTAACGATCTTGATATCCATTCATGCGAGTTTACAGCATGTCTTGAAGATGTAAAGAAAAAATCACATTGGGATAGTAAGAGGGGAAACCTTCCCAAAGGTAGAGGTATTGGTATAGGGTGTGGCGGATTTGTTTCAGGTGCAGGATATCCTATCTATAGATCACAGTTCCCTCACTCCAATGCGATAATAAAAATATTGGAAGATGGTTCTAAAGCTATGCTTTACATTGGTGATGCCGATATTGGACAAGGTTCAGATACGGTTCTTGCAATGGCTGCATGTGAGGCTATGGGAATTACTATGGATCGAATCAGCGTTGTTTCTGCCGATAGTGATCTAACACCCATTGGATTTGGCGCATATTCGAGCCGTGTGACCTTAATGGGTGGCAATGCCTGTAAAATGGCCGGTGAAGAAATTAAAAAGCAGTTACTCCAGGCTGCATCTGAAATCTTAAATGTTGACGCAAACATTCTGGAAGCAAAGGATAACAAAATTTACGTAAAAGATAAACCGGAAATATCTATACCATGGGAAGATGCCGGATTTGCGTATTTTTCCAATAATGGCCCTCTTGTAGGAAAAGGACATTACTCACCTCCCAAAGGCCTTGGCGGGAAATATAAAGGAGCGGCTGTGGGAACATCACCTGCATATTCTTTTTCAGCAACAGTGTGCGAAGTTGAAGTCGACATGGAAACAGGCAAAGTGAAAGTTCTTAATTTCTGGGATGCTCACGATTGTGGTACGGCAATTAACCCGATGTCAGCTGAAGGGCAGGCCGAAGGTGCCGTTGTGATGGGTATGAGTGAAGTTCTGTTTGAGAATGAAGTATTCGACAAAAACGGAAAAATGTTGAATGCTGATCTTCACAATTACCTTATTGCTACATCAGCCGATATGCCGGAAATAAGTTCTACACTGGTAGATAGTTATGAACCCGCAGGGCCTTTTGGCGCAAAAGAAATAGGTGAAGGAGCCACATTGCCAATTCTGGGAGCTTTAGCAAATGCTATTGCCAACGCTATCGGGGTTAGAATATTTGAACTGCCTATTACTCCCGAAAAAGTTTTAAAAGCGATTGCTGAGGCGAATAAGGTAAATTCCGATTCCTGATAGTTCAATAGAATTATTATAAGTTTGTTGTTTAAGAAGTAATCTACTATAATGGCATTTCTATTTACTTTAAAATTTGTATTTTAGATTTCTAATAAGACCAACGTCTTAAACTAAATTTACCAATTATCAAATACAGGAGAATACAATTATGCAAGAGGTTAAAAATCAAAAGGTACTACTGGATGGCTCCCGAATAATCATTGAATCACTAGTACAATCCGGAGCCCAGGCCTTCGTGGGTTATCCAATCACACCGGCCAATTTACTTTATGCTTATTCAAAACAACGATTCCCCATCTTTCTTCCGGCGTCAGATGAAATAACTGCACTTCAGTGGGTGACAGGTATCTCAGCTGCTGGAAAATTACCTGTAACCGCCACTTCATTTCCGGGTTTTGCCCTGATGATTGAAACACTAAATATGGCCTACATGATGGAATTACCCATGGTTATAGTCCTTGTTCAACGATTAGGGCCAAGTACGGGTTCCGCTACAGCTGGTGCACAGGGAGATGTACTTATGTTGCGTTCTTGCATTTCAGGAGGCTACCCCATCCCTGTATTTTGTCCTTCGAATTTTAAAGACTGCTGGGACCTATCTGCTTTAAGCCTAAAAACAGCAAACGAATTACGTACCCCCGTGGTCTTGCTCACATCTAAAGAAATGGTGATGACAAACCGTAGTTTTAACCTCAATGATCTTTCTTCTATTTCACCTGTGATAAGAAAGTATTATGATGGACATGACCCATATAAACCATATCAAGCAGCTGGAAATTTAGTCCCTCCCTTCGTTTCTTTAGGAAGTGATGACTACCTGGTTAGGCTCAACTCTTCTACACATAATCAACTTGGGGTAATTCAGAAAGCAACTCCTGAAGCCATGGCCAATACCAAAAGACTCAAACAGAAAATAGATTACTACATGTTCAAACCTGATAATATCAAGTACGAGTATGATAAAGATGATGGTGCAGATAAAATCATCGTAACCTATGGGATATCTTCAGAAGCCTCCCGTACAGCAACATTATTACTCAGGAATGAAGAAGAAAAAATTTCTTTACTTGTAATCAAGTCATTGTTACCTGTTTCTTCCGAAATAATGAATATTCAAAAGAAATATAAACATATCATCTTTGTTGAAGAAAATTTGACTGGACAAATGAAAGAACTAATGTATGGTCAGTTTGCTGACAGTAAAATTAGAAGTATAAACCACATTGGTCAGATGATAACACCAAATGAAATTGTGAAGGAGGTAGTATCATGCAGGTAAATTTTAGGACTGAAAAGAAGATGCCTTACTGCCCTGGATGTGGGCACCAAATGTGCACTAATAGTTTAGTAAAGGCACTGGATAAAATGGGTCTCGGTCCGAATGATGTAATAATAGTTTCTGATATAGGTTGTTGTGGCCTGGTTGATCCCCTTATTAACAGCCATTCTATTCATGGCCTTCATGGACGGTCCACTGCCTTGGCAATGGGTATTGCTCTTGGATTGGATAATCCTGATAAAAAAGTTATCGCTATCCAGGGAGATGGTGGGGCAACTATTGGGTTGCAGCATCTCTTGGAAGCATCAAGGCAGAATATAAGTATGACATTGCTTGTACAAAACAACCAGGTTTATGGTATGACGGGAGGACAAATAAGTGGTACCTCAACCCGCCTGTTTAAAGCCATCAAGTTTCCCGAAGAAAGTGAAGTCCCGCCTTACAATCTGTGTGACATTGCTTATAGTGCCGGTGCTGCTTTCAGCGCCCGAGTAATTCCAAGAGGAGACTTTTCTGATAAATTAGTCGAAGCGATCAATGAACCCGGATTTTCATTTGTGGAAGCTCATATAATTTGTCCATCATATGGTTATAAAAAAGTGAATGAGCTTGAGTTGTTACCTTTTAGGGAAGAAACCCTGAAGACACAGCGGCTTCCTCATGTAATTCACAAAAAGGATACCCCTTCATTATTTGATTCTATCCCCAAGGTGGAAACTTTTTTCGAATCCAATTTAAAATCACGTACAGAATTGATAATAGGAAGCTCAGCGGGAGCAGGTGCCCAGCTTGCTGCCGATCTTCTCACTTTTGCAGGAATTATGTGTGGACTGAATGCAACTAAGAAAGGAGAATATCCTATTACAGTGGGAACAGGTCATTCAGTAGCTGAGGTTATTCTTTCTGATGAAGCTATTAATTTTACAGGAATAGAATCTCCGGATGTTGTAATAATAACCTCTCAGGACGGACTTGATAAAGTAAAAGATCGAATTGATGATAGTACCCGGGTTATTCTTGATAGTAGTCTGGATTTAGATATTGGCAGAGAGATTCATCACGTAAGTTTTAATAAAAAAGCAGGAAAAAACGGAGCTGTACTTGCAGCCATAGCTTACTGGATAATACAAAGCGGTTTATTACCACTTGAAGCATTAAGAGAAGCTGCCAGAAATCATAAACATGCAAACAAACTAATTATAGCTATAGATAGCATTGCTGAATAGTGTATTTTGATAAAAGAGTCGCTCAGGTTAAGTTTACATCTCAATAAATTCCTATTTTTGATTATTAAAATAATTACCTAAAATTTTTGATATGGAAAATGAACACAAAAAACATGTAGGTATCTGCCTTGAAGGCAAATCCGCAATAGTTACAGGTGGTAGTCTTGGAATTGGTACAGCTATTGCTCTGAAGCTTGCTGAATATGGGGCCAATGTTGCAATAAATTACAGAAAGCATAAAGATGAAGCGGAGGACGTTATTAAGAAAGTGAAAGATATGGGCAGGAAAGGACTCGTTGTTCAAGCAGATATTTCGAATTTCCAGGATGCTGGTAAGATGGTAGAAACAGTAATTAGGGAATTTGGTGGTATTGATATTCTTGTAAATAATGCAGGAATTAATTGGGATGGTGTTATCTGGAAAATGACAGAAGAGCAATGGGATGGGGTAATAAACATTAACCTCAAAGGATACTTTAATTATATCCGTGCTGTATCCCCAATCTTTAGGGAACAGAAATCCGGAAAAATAGTCAATGTTACTTCCATAAATGGCATGAGAGGAAAATTTGGACAATCAAATTATACTGCTTCAAAAGCTGGTATAATTGGACTTACCAAAACTGTAGCCCGCGAACTCGGTAAATATGGAGTTAATGTAAATGCAGTTGCACCTGGTTTGATTGAAACTGATATGATGAAAGAGGCAGATGAAAAAGTTCGTGAAATGGCGATATCAGAAATTGTTATGAACAGGATTGGTCAACCCGAAGAAGTGGCAGATGTAGTTACTTTCCTTTGCAGTGAACTTGCACGACATATTACGGGGGAAGTTATTAAGGTTGATGGAGGACAGTATATCTAAAATATTTAAATACATATTTCATATTAAATTTTCCACTATGTAATAAATTCTGGGAGCTAATTTGAAACTATCTTTAACAATCACATAAACGAATAAAACCTAAATAAATAAACAAATGAATTTAAATGATATAGTAGCCATATCGGCATGCAGAACAGCAATGGGAAAATTTGGAGGAACACTTAAAGATATACCTGCTTATGACCTTGGTGCAACAGTTATCAGAGAGGCATTAAAACGGGCATCCATTACTGGTGATCAAGTAGATGATGTCATTCTTGGAAGCTGCCGTCAGGCAGGTAATGGACCTAATCCTGCAAGAACTGCTTCTGTTAGAGGCGGGGTTTCTATGTCGACACCGGTAATTACTTTAAATATGGCCTGTCCTTCCGGAATGAGAGCTGTAGCATTGGCTTCCCAATCGATCCGACTTGGTGAAGCAGATATCGTGTTGGTTGGTGGATTCGACAGCATGAGTTCTATTCCTTATCTTTTGAAAGGAGCTCGCTGGGAAGGTTTTAAAATGGGAAATAAAGTAATTGAAGATGGATGGAGTGATAGTATAGATCCTTTGATAGGCCAGGGTATGGGAGATACCGCTGAAAATCTCTACGACAAATATAAAATCTCCAGAGAAGGCCAGGATGAATTTGCTGTAAGCAGTCATTTGAAAGCTTCTGAAGCCCAAAAAAATGGGTGGTTTAATGAAGAAATAGTGCCTGTTGAAATACCGGCTACAAGGAGAACTCCTGCTATAATCTTTGACAAAGATGAGACAATAAGGCATGAACTCAACCGGGAAAAAATTTCTAAGATAAAACCCGCTTTTAGAAAAGATGGTACAGTTACTGCAGCAAACGCATGTGGATTAAGTGATGGGGCCACAGCTATTGTTTTAACTCATAGAAAAATGGCTGATCAACTGGGCGTTAAGCCTTTATTCTCAATTGTTTCCTATGCCCAGGTTGCTGTCGACCCCTCAACCATGGGTGAAGGCCCTGCACTATCAATACCTGCTGCTTTAGAAAAGGCAGGAATGACCTTAGACCAAATGGACCTGATCGAAGTTAATGAAGCTTTTGCTATCCAGGTACTTGCAAATGAACAAGCGTTAAAATGGGATCCTAAAAAACTCAATGTGCATGGAGGAGCGATTGCATTAGGGCATCCAACAGGAATTAGTGGTGCTCGTATTTTAGTTACAGGCTATTATGCATTAAAAGGTCTTAATAAAAAATATTGCATTGCTGCGATTTGTGGTGGAGGTGGTGTAAGTACTGCCATGATAATTAAAAGAGAGTCCTAAAGTTTATCATTATTTTTTATTTTAGCAAAGTTAATCAAGTGAATTGCAAAGTAACTGTTTCAATATGTGACTGAAGGGGCGAAGCTATGCAGTTTGTAACATGATTAATTTTCGAAAAAACAATTGATTTCAGGTAATAATAAAAGGAGGAAAAATGAGGTACGCAGAGACAGGGTTTAATTTAGAAATTGATCTAACCCGTGGAAACATCGAGAGGGTTGCAACCGACCCAAGAGACACCGAGCTTTATTTGGGGGGGTTAGGTACAAACGCCAAGATATTATGGGAGAGAGTGCCACCTGAAGTTGAACCTTTTTCTCCCGACAACCTACTTATATTTGCCGCTGGCTTACTATGTGGTACACCTGCTATCGGTTGTAATAGAACTATTGTTTCTACTATTTCTCCTCAAACTATGTTAATGGCATTTTCAATGATGGGTGGATTTTGGGCACCTGAATTGAAATATGCCGGGTATGATAAAGTGATCTTTCGTGGCAAGTCTCCCGAACTGGTTTATTTGTGGATAAACAATGATAAAGTAGAAATACGTGACGCCTCTCATTTGAAGGGCAAAGGAGCTATTGAAACAGCAGAACTTATTCAGCAGGAGTTGAATGAACCGAAAGCCCAGGTGGCTGCTATCGGTCTTGCAGGTGAAAACAGGGTTTATTTTGCCTCAATTGAGCAGGGCAAGTCTAGTGCCAGTAGGGGTGGAATAGGTGCCGTTATGGGCGACAAAGGATTAAAGGCGATAGTTGTTCGCGGAACACAGGATTTAAATATTGCAGTACCGGGTGAATTCCTGGAGCTTTGTAACGAAGTGCTGGATTACATAAAAGAACGGGAAGAAAAACCAATTCCTGGAGTAATGCCTATTTTAGCAGGGCTGGGGTCACCGCAAGAGATGAAAATCCATGATGAAAAGTGGCACACCGAGAGTTTCATGTGGGGTAATTCACGTGAACGCAGAAAAGACTTTTGGACAGAGGAAGTTGCAAATGAGTGGACAAAGACCATGGAAGATGCTAGAAAGCGGCTCATAAGTTGTTATAACTGTCCGATGAAATGCGGGGCTACGATTTCCATACCCGGACTCCCAACATACATGATGAAATGCTTCTCGAAACTGACATATACTATGGCTGCTTTCTCAAACCTGGATTTTGGTCTTAGAATCGCTCAGCGTGCAACGGAGTATGGAGTGGACGCATTTTCAGCTCCACAAGTTATGGCCTTTGCTCTTGAGCTCTACGAAAACGGCATATTGACAAACGATGATTTCCCAGAAATGCCATCCGACAATGAAGGTAGATTTTTTTGGTTACTCGATCGAATTGTTAGAAGGGAAGGGATTGGAGATGTTCTGGCCAATGGAACCTATTGGGCTGCTAAAGAGATAGGTAAGGACGCTGAAGCATATGCTCACAATAACATTAAGAAACATGAGCAGATGCCTCTCAAACTGTCAATGCTGAATCCCATTTATTTTCTTATGTATTCTACCGGCGAAAAGATAAGCATCACACAAATTGAAGGACAGTTCCCCCAGATGCCTTTTCCTACGAGAGAAGAGAGAGAAGAGTTTGTAAAGGATTGGTTTCAGGTACCTGATGAAAAGTTTAAGCAATATTTCCTCGACTGGGAATTACGCGGAGAAAATTCATTCCCCTATTACCCTACAGTAGGAATGTGTTGCGATATTGTTGATTGGCAAGAGAGGATGCACTACATCGATGATGCACTGGGTATGTGTTCCGGTCTATCATCATTCCCACTTAAACCACCGTATCATATACATAATTTCCCTAAATTTATATCTACAGGAGCAGGGATCGATATGGATGAAGCAAGACTAACACAAGCAGCCAAAAGATATCGGACCCTAGTTAGAGCAATTAATATAGGAAGAGGAATGAGGAGAAAAGATGAAAAGCCTCCTGAGAACCATTGGAAGAAAAGATTTCCCGAACTCGAAGCTGAACTCCTAGATGAATATTACAATCTAAAGGGATGGAACAAAGACGGTATTCCTACTAAAAAGTCCTTACATGAATTGGGGCTGGATTATGTTAGCGATGACTTTATTAAAAGGGGAATCTTGACGGAAATTGAAAATGGTACATCTAATGACACTTCTGCAAAAAATGAGAAAAATAAAGTGGAGGACATGAATCATGAAGGGTGAAAAGAAAAAGAAAATAATTAAAACAATAAAAATTGATGTTGATAGTTGCAACGGTTGCAGAGCATGTGAAGTAATTTGCTCCGCCTTTCATGCATCACCAAAATATAGCAGCAATAATCCTGCTAGGTCACGTATTCGTGTAATTCGTTATCCAATTGCCGATATATATGTTCCTGTTTATGCCGGTGAGTATGCTGTAGCCGAATGTGCCGGCAGAGACAAATATACGATTGATGGAAAGGAATACGATGAGTGCGCTTTTTGCCGTGCCTCGTGCCCCTCAAGAGATTTGTTCAAAGAACCTGATTCGAGTCTTCCTTTAAAATGCGACATGTGTGAAAGTGATCCTTCACAAAAAATGCCCTTATGTGTGCAGTGGTGCTTAAACGACGCCCTCATATTTGAAGAAAGGGAAGAAGAAGTAGAGGAAGAGGTGAAACAGGAAGATTTGGAGATTGGATTGGAATCGTTGGCAAACAAATATGGAATGGATAAAATAATGGATGTCGTTGCCCGAATGTCCACATCAAAGAAAGGATAGTATGGTATGACTCAAGCTCCAAGTCCCAAAATCCAAAATTGAGTCCACTCCGAAAATTCAAATAGGACGTCATTGCGAGGGCGAAGTCCGAAGCAATCTACTGATTTTCACCACTAAAAGATTACTTCGCTTCGCTCGCAATGACGATCTGTCATTTTTAAGAGTGGACTCAAAATTAAAGAGAAATAAAGAATGTCTAAAAAAAAAGATCTTTGTGAAAAATTGCTAAAATTCACAAGCTAAAAACTCATTCTTGCATCTATCATAAATAAACTTTAAAAATCACAAACTTGGAACTTGGAAGTTGGAATTTAGAACTTGGTATTTGGAATTTTAACCTTGGGTCTTATAACTTGGAACTTGAAATTTGGAATTTGAAATAAATGGAGAATATAAACGACTACAAAGAGATTATCGACATCATAAAAGAAAAGGGTGGAGATTCTTTTAAATTATGCTACCAGTGTGGAAAATGCGATGTTGTTTGCCCCTGGAATAAAGTGAGAGATTTTAGTATGCGCAAATTGGTACGTGGAGCTACATTTGGTATGTCGGAAATTGAAGGCGAAGATATATGGCTTTGTACTACCTGCGGTAAATGTACGCAAGAATGTCCAAGAGATGTAAAACAAGTAGAATCAGGGATTGCCTTACGCAGGATGGCAACTGATTATGGCATTTACACAGCTTCTGCCGATCCTATCCGTTCCATAAGATCAGCCTTGGCTGCTGATGGCAATCCTTTTTTTGAAGAACGAAGTAAGCGTGGAGATTGGGCACAAGGTCATTCTGTCAAAACTTTTACTAAAGATATGGAAATTTTATATTATCCAGGTTGTTATCTTAGTTTTGATCCAAGATTAAAAAAAGTAGCTGCTGCCACATCCAAGATTCTCAATAAAGCAGGAGTAAATTTCGGAATATTAGGCTCAAAGGAAAATTGCTGTGGAGAAAGTATACGCAAAGCAGGTGACGAAGAACTATACGTACAATTAGCTAAAGAAAACATAAAAACCTTTATTGATCATGGTGTAAAGAAAATTCTGGTTTCTTCACCTCATTGCTACAATACTTTTAAAAAGGAATATCCTGAATTTATGGTGCATTTTGAAGTGATTCATATCGCCCAATATTTATTTGAACTTATAGATGAAGGAAGACTTGAACTTAATAAGGAGTATAACAAAAAAGTAACATATCATGATCCATGTTACCTTGGCAGGCATAATGGCATATATGATGAACCCCGAAATGTATTACAGAAAATATCTGGAGTAGAACTGGCTGAAATGACTGATTCGAAAGAAGATAGCCTTTGTTGTGGTGGTGGTGGTGGCAGGATTTGGATGGACACTCCAAAAGGTGAGAGATTCTCCGACCTTAGAATTGATCAAGCTGTGGAAACCGGGGCTGAGGTGCTGGTTACTTCCTGCCCATATTGCATAGTTAATTTTGAAGATAGCATATTGTCAAGTAAGCATAATGAATCAATCGAAATAAAAGATATAACAGAAATTATTCAGGAAGCAATTTCCTAAAGTATTAAAACTTGATTAGGGCTCAAATGATGAATAAAAGTATCAAATTCCAATCTCCAAAATCCAAGAAGGAATTACTTTGGGATTTGAAATTTGAAATTTGGATTTTGAAACTTGGGATTAAAATTTTTTTGAATTAGCATTAAGAAGAATGAAAGAAGAATCAACTACAGATATTTCGGAAAATAAAAATCTTGGAGATGTTATTGTTGTTGGTGGAGGTATAAGTGGTATTCAGGCCGCTCTTGATCTTGCCACTACAGGTTATAAGGTTTATCTGGTTGATAAATCACCTACTATTGGTGGCAAAATGGCTCAGCTTGATAAAACCTTTCCCACCAATGATTGCTCAATGTGCATTGAATCTCCTAAATTTATTGAATGCGACAGGCATCCTAATATAGAAATTATTACTTATACTGAAGTTGTAAATGTTGAAGGAGAAGCAGGAGACTTCACTGTAACACTGAATAAAAAACCAAGATACATTATAGAAGATAAATGTACTGGCTGTACTGTTTGCACTGAATATTGCCCTATTCCAATTCCTGATCCGTTTAATCAAGAATTATCCACCAGTAAAGCTATTCATATATACTTCTCACAGGCAGTTCCTCTTGTTCCGTACATAGACGAAAGTTGCAGTTTTCTTGAAGATGGGAAATGTAATATATGTGTTGGTGTATGTAAAAACAATGCTATCGACCTGCATCAGAAACCTGAAAAGAGAGTTGTAAAAGTGGGAGCCATTGTATTATCGCCCGGCTACGATGTTTTTCATCCTGAGGTTAGAGGCGATTATGGTTATGGAAAATATAAAAACGTTGTTACCAGCCTCGATTTTGAACGTCTTCTTTGTGCAACAGGTCCACATGTTGGTGAAATTTTACGACCTTCTGATCATAAACATCCTAAAAAAATTGCATGGATTCACTGTGTTGGATCCCGACAATCAACCGAGGGAGGGCATAGCTACTGTTCTTCTGTTTGCTGTACATATATCCAGAAACAGGTAATCTTGTCAAAAGACCATAATGCGGATATGGAAGCTATGATTTTTCACAATGATATCAGGTCGTATGGCAAAGATTTTGAACGCTTTTATCAAAGAGCGGAAAATCTTCCAGGGGTTAAATTTATTAGAAGTTATGTATCTATTGGAAAAGAAATTCCCGAATCAAAAAATGTAACAATCAGATATGCTACTACAGAGGAAGGTGTAAAAGAGGAAGAATTTGATCTTGTAGTATTGGGTGTTGGATTGATTCCTCCTGCTAATGTTGAGAACTTAGCTGATATATTCGGTATTGAGCTTAATGCTCATCAGTTTTGTAATACTGATGCCATATCACCAATAGTTACTTCAAGACCCGGGATCTTTATAAGCGGTGCGTTTGCCGGACCTCTTGATATTCCCGAATCGGTTGTAGGAGGTAGTGGAGCGAATGCGCTTGTAAGTGAGCTTTTGAATTCCAGAAGAGGCCAACTTTCAAAGGAGCGTATTTATCCTGAAGAAAGAGATGTAAGTGAAGAAGAGCTAAAGATAGGTGTTTTTGCCTGCCATTGTGGTGCCAATATCGGTCGTGTAGTTGATATTCCCGGATTGGTTGACTATTCTCGTACTCTGGATAATGTTGTTCACGCAGAAGAGGGTCTTTTTATATGTTCTACCGATGCTGCCCAACAAATAGCGAATACAATTAGGGATAAAGGGCTCAATCGTGTGGTTGTGGCGGCATGTACGCCAAAAACCCATGAACCCCTGTTTCGCGATACGCTCAGGGAAGGTGGCCTTAATCAGTACTTTTTCGATATGGCGAATATAAGAGAGCACTGCTCTTGGGTACATTCCAAACAAAAGGAAGAAGCATCTCAGAAAGCAAAAGATATTGTTCGTATGTCAGTTGCCAGATCTGCCTATCTGGAACCATTGCTAGAATTTGATCTGCCGGTTAACAAAGCCGCTCTTGTAGTTGGTGGAGGACTATCTGGAATGACCAGTGCCCTGAGTATTGCCAGCCAGGGATTTGAGGTTCATTTGCTGGAAAAAGAAGCAAATCTTGGAGGAATGGCACTGAGAATTCCTACTACATTGGAAGGCTTGGATGTTCAAGAGTTTTTGCGAAATTTGATACGTAAGGTTTATCAGCATCCATTAATATATGTTTCTCATAGTGCCACAATAACAGATGTTTCAGGTTATGTTGGTAATTTTGTTACAACCGTAATTTCCGAAGGAAGAACCAAAAAAATTATGCACGGCGCAGCCATCCTGGCAACAGGAGCCGTTGAGTATAAACCTACCGAATACCTTTATGGGACAACTGATAGGGTAATGACATCGATTGAGTTGGGAGAACAATTAGCTCTGCATGATAGTAAGCTTACTGATGCCAAAAGTTTGGTAATGATACAATGTGTAGGTTGCCGTCAGGAAGACAGAAATTACTGCAGCCGTGTATGCTGCACTCATTCTATAAAAAATGCATTAAAGCTAAAAGAAATTAATCCAAAACTGGATATATATATACTTTTCAGAGATATAAGAACTTATGGATATAGTGAAGATTATTACAGGGAAGCTGCTGACAAGGATATAAAATTCATTCGGTATGAACCGGAAAACAAACCAGTGGTGGAAGCTATAAATGACGGAAATTCAGAAATTTTAAGTGTTTGTATATCGGATCCTATACTAGGAAAGGAGCTTGTTATTGAGGCTGATATTGTTTCGTTAGCTGCAGCAGTTATTTCATCAGAAGGTACCTATGAGGCATCACGATTATTCAAAGTTCCTGTGAATCAGGATGGCTTTTTCCAGGAAGCACATGTGAAATTACGACCTGTTGATTTTTCTGCAGAAGGTGTTTATTTGTGTGGAACAGCACACTATCCCAAGCATATATCAGAAGCCATTAGCCAGGCATATGGTGCAGCCGGAAGAGCTGTTGCTCTTCTCTCGCAGGATACGGTCACAGCTTCAGGTTCAGTGTGCGAAGTAGAGGAGAATTTATGCGTATCATGCGGGGCTTGCATATCGGTTTGCACATATGGTGCTATAACCTTTAATGAAACTAATAAAGCGGTTGTAAATTCAGTCCTTTGTAAGGGTGATGGTTTGTGCAATGTAGTGTGTCCAACATCTGCTATTTCACTAAAGCATTATACTGATGAAGAGTTACTGACCCAGATTGATGCTGTAATTGGTGTTTAAAACTCAAGCCCCAAGCCCTAAAATCCAAAATCAAAGGAAGATAAGAATAGCTAGTGGGTAAGAAAAAAGATATTTGTGAAAGATTGCTAAAATTCGCTGTTGATGTGATTTTATATTTACGTTAGCGGTAATGCTTTGACTACAGTTCAGAAAACAAGTTCATAAAAATAAAATGAAAAAAGCAACATTGCTATTTATATTATCTGGACTAACTCTAATTGTTCTATCTCAAGAAAACTATGTTACAAAATCAACAGGTGGAATAGAAACTGGTTTTTTAGGAGTTTGGTTATATGATGAAATAAGACTTACAAATGTAGTAGCTTTAAGAGGTGAAATTGGACTGTCATCACGAATTTGGAATGACAAGGTTGTCACAGCAGTAAATTCTGGTTATTATGTTGCTCTCGTACTTACCCTTGAACCAAGGTTTTATTATGATTTAAAGAGCAGATACTCTAAGTCTAAAAACATATCAGGGAACAGTGGAAATTTCGTTAGTATTAATATTAGATATCATCCTGATTGGTTTATTATTTCAAATGATGACAACCCTAACAATGTGAATCAACTAGCATTAATTCCCACGTGGGGTATTAAACGTAATATTGGTAAACACCTCACTTATGAAGTAGGTTGTGGGATAGGATATGAAATTTATTTTACAAAAAAAGTTGGATATCGTAAGAATATAGATGGAGTTGCTTTTAATTATCATTTACGAATTGGATACAGATTTTGAACAAATTAATACCGTTGCACAACAACGGCGCATCGCAGTACCGCAATGTAAAAAACACAATACAAACAATGGACATAAAACAACAACTTATTAAATCATCAACATCCGGTGGTGCAAATTATGAGGAATAACAGGGCTCTCGTACAAGCCATGATGCCAAAACCAAAATCGGAATCTCACTAAAAGAAATGCGTGAATCAAATTATTTTCTACAAATATTTAATCCATTGCAACTTGGTAATGTGAAAAGCAGCGAATATTTGCTTAAGGAATCCTCAGAACTAAAATTGATTCATGCTTCCATAATAAATAAACTTTAAAAATCACAACCTTAAACCTTGGAATTTAAAATAAAACAATGAGCACAGTACATAATTTTCAACCAAAAATAATTGGAATTATTTGTAACTGGTGTTGTTACGGTGGTGCCGACTTGTGTGGCGTTTCGCGCTTTCAATACCCACCTCATATCAGGCTTATCAGAGTGATGTGTTCGGCCAGGGTTGATATGTTACATATTCTTCGGGCATTAACAAATGGACAAGACGGAATTTTTATCGGAGGTTGCCATCTTTGTGATTGTCATTATGTAACAAATGGAAATTTTAACGCATATAGTATGGTTCAGGTCTTCCGAAAAATATTGAAACATATCGGTATTTATCCTGAACGTTTAAGAATAGAGTGGGTTTCAGCCGGTGAAGGAATCCGCTTTGCAAACTTTATGAATGAATATAGTTCTGAACTTATTAAGATGGGGCCAATAGGAAAAGCCGAAGGTATGGACAAAGCAACTTTGGCATTTAAACTGGAAGCAGTAAAAAATATCATTCCTTATGTTAAGCTTGTAATTACTCAAAGGCTTCATGTATCTGAAAGAACTGAAGATGCCTATCATAAGTTTTTTAGTAGTGACGAATTTGAAAGATTATTTAATAAATTAATTTTAGATAAATTGGTAAAAAGCCAAATCACATTGCTTTTACAGAAAAAAAACCTCTCAACTAGTGAAATTGCGACTACTTTAGGACTAAGCCCCTCAGAAGTAGCTAAACATATGAATGATTCATCAAAACAAGGACTAGTTAGATTTGATGTAAAAAGCAAAAATTATGCAATTGCTTGAAGTCACAAACCCTAACCCCAAAGCATCAATATCCAAGTTTTGATTACAAGTCCTCTTGGAATTTGTATTTTGGAATTTGGGACTTGGAATTTATATATAGAAGAATATGAATAACGAACGAATCGATCAAATAATAGATAAACATAATGGCGAAGCCAGCTCCCTTATTCAAGTATTACTTGAAATTCAGAGTGACTTTCATTGGCTACCTAAGGAGGCGTTAAAAAGGGTGAGTGAAAAATTACAAGTTCCTCTAAGCCGGACAATGCATATCGCCAGCTTTTATAAAGCCTTCAGTTTAGTGCCTAAAGGACGTCATGAGGTTCATATTTGTATGGGTACTGCCTGTCATGTTCGTGGTGCAAAGCGTATACTCGAAACAGTAGAAGATCTGACAGGGATAAAACCTGGCGAAACTGATCTGGAACAGAAGTTCAGCCTGGAAACTGTAAATTGTCTGGGATGTTGTGCTTTGGGACCGGTGATGGAAATAGAAGGAAAAATCTATGGTAAAATATCAACAAGTGTAACAGCAGACGTGTTAAAACGATATGAATAAGAATTGGATGAAGATGCCAAGTCTCAAGGCTCAAATTCAAAATTCAATGAAAAGCTTAAGAAAATAGTAGAAAATCACTTAGACAATAAGCACACTGATATACACTAAAAAGTAAATAGAGAAAATTATGATGCGGTTAAATTCGCCTGAAGAATTAGAGAAATTCAGACAAGAAATATTGTCCAAAAGAGACCCAAATAAACCATGTATTTCAATATGTGCGGGCGCTGGTTGTATTGCCTCCGGTGCAAGTGAAGTCATAGCTGCATTTAAATCAGAGATTGAAAAACATACTTTGAAGGCTGATGTTGATATAAAAGGAACCGGATGTCCTGGATTTTGCGAGAGAGGACCTGTAGTGGTTATTTATCCCGAGGAGATATGTTATCTTCAGGTAACACCAAACGATGTTCCAGAGATTGTATCTCAAACGATAAAGGAAAAGAAAGTTGTTGACCGTCTTCTTTATGTTGACGAATCTACTGGTGAAAAAGCAATCCATGAATATGATATACCCTTTTATAAGAATCAGGAAAGAAACGTAATCTGCAATAATATAAAAATTGATTCTAAGAGTATCGACGACTATTTGGCGATAGGTGGTTATTCTGCATTGAACAAAGTTCTTTCACGGATGACCGGTGAGGAAGTATTGGAGGAAGTCAAAAAATCAGGACTGAGAGGAAGAGGTGGTGCTGGTTTTCCTACTGGAAAAAAGTGGGAAGGATCACGCAATGACCCTGAAAAAATAAAATATGTGATCGTAAACGCCGACGAGGGCGACCCAGGGGCATTTATGGACAGAGCACTCCTTGAAGGAAATCCGCATTCCATTCTTGAAGGATTGATTATCGGAGGCTATGCTATAGGCTCCCACGAGGGTTATATTTATGTTCGGCAAGAATACCCTCTGGCAGTAGTGAATATCAATCTCGCAATAAGGCAGGCTGAGGAGTATGGACTACTTGGGAAAAATATCCTTGGCTCCGGCTTTGACTTCATTGTTAAGGTGCACCAGGGAGCCGGCGCTTTCGTCTGTGGTGAATCAACTGCCCTAATGACTGCACTGGAAGGCAGGGTAGGAGAGCCACGACCGAAGTATGTTCGTTCCAACATCAAGGGCCTTTGGAATAAACCGACCGTGTTGAATAATGTTGAAACATGGGCGAATATTCCAATTATAATAAATAAAGGTGCTGACTGGTTTACTCAAATTGGAACAGATGGAAGTAAGGGTACAAAGATATTTTCCCTGGTTGGTAAGATAACCAATACCGGCCTTGTGGAAATACCCATGGGCATAACCCTGAAAGATATTATATACAAGATTGGTGGTGGTATCCCCGGAGGCAAGAAGTTCAAAGCAGTACAGACCGGGGGACCGTCAGGAGGATGTATCCCCGAGGATGGGTTAGATTTGGAAGTTGGCTTTGATGAACTCACCAAAGCCGGCTCAATGATGGGGTCTGGCGGGATGATAGTAATGGACGAAGATACCTGTATGGTTGATGTTGCCAGGTACTTCATTAACTTCCTCACCGACGAATCCTGTGGCAAATGTCTCCCATGCCGTGAAGGCCTGAGGCAGATGGATAAGATCCTTACCAATATCACGGAGGGAAAAGGAAAAGAGGGCGATATTGAGCTTCTAGAAGTACTATCAGAAACAGCCATTGAAGCCTCCCTTTGTGCCTTGGGTAAAAGTGCCCCGAACCCGCTTTTAAGCACATTACGCTATTTCAGAAATGAATATAAGGCACACATAGTTGAGAAGAAATGCACAGCTTTGTCGTGTAAGGAACTGATTTCGTATTATATTGATCCGGATAAGTGTACTGCCTGTATGATATGCCTTAAAAATTGCCCTGATGAAGCGATCGACGGTGGCAAGAAAAAGATCCATATAATTGATCAGGACAAATGCACAAATTGCGGAACTTGCTTTGAAGTTTGCCCGCCTAAATTTGGTGCAGTGAAGAAGATTTCCGGAGAGCCGGTTCCTTCGCCTGTTCCTGAAGAAGAAAGAATGATAGTTAAAATAGGATAATGTTAAATTACAAATTCAAAATCTCAAATTTAAAGTCCCAAATTCCAAGTGGAGGTGGCTTTCATCACATAGTGCTTGATAGTTGTGTTTTTGGAGTTGAGACTTTTAAATTAGAAAAAATGCAAAAACAATGAATGAGATACTAATGCAGATTGATGGTAGAGAAGTTAAAGCAAAGGAAGGGATGACTGTCCTGGAGGCTGCCCAAAGTATAGGGATATCCATACCAACACTCTGTTACCACGAAAAATTGGTACCATTTGGCGGTTGCCGACTTTGCCTTGTAGAAGTAGAATCGGGTGGCTGGACAAAACTCGTTGTTTCTTGTGTATATGCTAGTGAAGAAAATTTGGTAGTAAGAACCAGAACAGAGAAGATAGACAGAATTCGCAGTACCCTCCTCGAACTACAGCTGGCTCATGCCCCGAATTCACCACAATTGCAGGATTTGGCCAAAGAATATGGTGCTGATAAAGATCGTTTTGAAAAAGAAGCCTCATTTTGCATTAATTGCGGACTGTGCGTTAGATACTGTGCAGAGGTTAAGAATTTGAATGCTATTGGATTTGTTGACAGGGGAATAAATAAAGAGATAAGTTTTATCCCTGAGATTGCCGCTAAAGAATGTTGGAGTTGTAAAGAATGTTTTCCATTATGCCCTACTTCTTATATTCAGGCTGCTTATGTACTAACCGAAGCTCTTTCATTTCCAAGAGCGACTACTGAAACATTGTTAGACGAATAAGCTATGATTTTATTTAAATCAGTGCAAGGCTTACAATAGTAACAATAGAGTTACTATAAACAATTTTACCGCAATGAACGCCAAGTTTTACGCAAAGAACGCTATGTTGTTGAAAATGTTTTCTTTGCGAACTTTGCGGTTTACATGGCGAACTTTACGGTTGAATAATTTATATTACTCACATTGAGTACAATACAATATATTTTCACATACAGGGTAGTTACCTATTGTTTTTGTTGACAACGATTAGTACTAAACAGGAATTCAATCAAATAATTTGAAAAACAGATAATCAAAAGAAAAATAGACATATAGAAATACTACTTCAAAAAATAACGTTTTTTAATTACAGAAGCCGTCTCAAAACATAAATTGAGGCGGTTTTTTTATTTTAGATTTTCACTC